>Ga0224512_10001119_pt1 | contig 26648 bp, 28 predicted proteins | sample SF_May12_sed_USG_4_FD_169103 | JGI IMG/M metagenome (GOLD analysis project Ga0224512, IMG submission 169103) | Sediment microbial communities from San Francisco Bay, California, United States - SF_May12_sed_USGS_13 | ecosystem: Environmental > Aquatic > Marine > Sediment | place: USA... | reverse complement strand
ACGCCGGGTTCCAGAATCTGCCGGGAAGTCGAGGACACGGCACAGCAGGAACCGGTTGAATATGACTGGGCGGGCCGCACCGCCAGGCAGGTTGGCGAGATTGTGCATCTTTGGCTGCAGCGGATTGCGGCGGAAGGGCTGAAAAATTTCGACGCTGCGAAAATCGAAAAACTGCAGCCGGCGTTCAGGCGAATGTTGCGCAAGCTTGGAACCGACCCGGACCAATTAGATGAAGCGCTCGGCAACATCACCGCTGCGCTCATCAACACGGTGACCGATGAACGCGGGCGCTGGATCCTGTCCAGAGAGCACCAGCAGGCGGCAAGCGAATATTCGATGACTGTTGCGAGCGGGGCTCGTTATGAACACGTCGTACTGGACAGAACCTTCGTGACAGACGGCGGCGAACGCTGGATCATTGACTACAAGACCAGCAGCCACGAGGGCGGCGATCTCGAGGCATTTCTGGAATCGGAAACCTCGCGTTATTTATCTCAGCTGCAGCGCTATGCAGCGGCGATGGCCGAAAAGGACAATTTGCCAATTCGAGCAGCACTCTATTTTCCTTTATTGAAAATATTTCACGAAGTGCCGGTCGACGGATCAAAATGATCCGGACATCACGAACTCGTGATAACCATTCGCATCCGCTGGACCGAGCAACGCCAGCCCGCGCGCAAGATCGGCCGGCGCACCAGCGCCGGCCCTAATATTTGCATTGAAGTCATAGTTCCGCGGTGGTTCGAGAAAGACCATTCCATCGAGCTCGAGCGGACCACCCAGATCCTTCAGTTCACCGACGATGCGACCATCCTCAGGGACTGGATCGGCGGTAAACTCGACCTCGTAGCTGCCGATCGGACCAGCCGCGACGCCGATCAGGTTGAGCGGCAGATTGCCGACACGTATGTTGCCGACTAACTTACCCGGCCATTCGTCTTTAATGGTCAGTACATCAATCTGAATGCTTATATCGCCGCTCGTCTGCGGTAAATTCATCATGGCAGCCAATGGTGCCACGGGGCCGGTGGCATCCAGATTTCGAACGGTTACTGCACCGGTAATGCCCAGGGTAATATCACCGCGCAAAAGTCCGCCGGACAACTGCGTTTCGAGGTTAAAGGCCAGCCGGCCTATCGGTAACTGCATCGGGTGGAGCGTCCATTTTGTCCCGGTCAACTGTATGCCGGAGACTTCAACCAGGCGCGCCTGGCCTTTCCAGAGCGTTCCCGAGGTCCCGCCAATTTGCACAAAATCCCCTGGCAGCAAAGCGGCAATGACTCGAGCCGGGAGTGATGCAATTACAAAGGCGACGAAACAGACGACGCCGACTCCGATCAGGAGGTTTCGGGGCTTCATGAAAATTCAAACGCCGGCTCTGGCCAGGGTGAAATTGCAATTGACGCGACCCGGATCAGCGGCCATGTCGATATTGGCGGAGGTGGCCGACATCCCGAAATTAACCTGTAATTCAGCCAACCACTCGACGATCGTATCAAAGGGCGCATTTTCGAACCTGAGCCGTATGCTGTTCGCGCCATCCGGTTGGTTCCTTTTCAAATAAGCCGCCAGACCGGCGCTTCGGGTCGTCTGATCTACGACCACCACCAATGAATCCGCATTAGCAGTATTCAGCGCAGACGCGCTGCCGCCCTGTGGCCCGATACGCTGCGCGACCTGTTCCAACTCGGTCAACAACGCCCGTTTGTCGTCAACCAATTCGAGGCCACGGCCGGTTTGAGCGGAGATCGGACGAATAATCAGGAGCGCCACCAGCGCCATAGTCACCAGTGCGCCGGCAATCGCCACGAGCAGGCGTTCTCGCTGTTCCAGCTGTTCAAACCATTCTTTCATATGCCATCTTCCTGAGGTCTGGCAGCTTATCCGCCTTCGGGACCTTTGATCTGCAGCCGCCCCAGGACCATCTCACCCTCCGGATTGGCCGACTGAATTTCGGCCTGCAAATTGCCGCTGCTGGAAATCTCTTTCTGAATCTTGTCCAGTGTATCGACGTCGGGTGCAAGAACCCGCAGTTCCATCATGCCGCTTCGGTAATTGATTGCCTGGAGTTTGGCCTTACCCCGGGTCGACCCGGAAACCGCCGCTGACATGGTTTTCAGAGTACTCAGAAACAGGTTGCCACCGGATTGATCCGGGTTGCGTCCCATCGCGCGCAATTTGTTCTCGAGCAATCCACGCGGATCTCTTATTTCTTTGACGTCCGGAAACGTATAACGGAAAGCTTGTTCTATCGCCGCATCAAGCCGTTCCGCCTCGCTGTTCAGCGACCGGATTTCCAGTATTTTGCTGCCGACAAGCGCCATCAGCAGGCACCCCAGCAGAATCACCGTGGTTTTCCAGGCGGGCCAGTATGCGGCAAGGTTCGAACTGCGCGCGTAGTCACCTTGTAATAAATTGATACCCGGATTTATAGCGCTTTGAGCAGCCATGCGTGGCAAAGCCCCATCAGGCAGCACCTTGACATCCAATGATTCTATCAGTGGACGAATTTGCTCCAGAATGGGGTTGAGTGTCACCTGTGCGTCCGGTGTGGCATAGACGAGCAAATGAATCGGCGGCGAGGGTGCATCCGCTTCCGCGTCGACGTTTCGCTTCGCCAACCACAAGTCCAGAAGCGCACCGAGCCCGATCAGGTCAGCTACGGCAACCTCGCCGGCCGTATCGCGCAGCAATACACGGTCCGCTTCAACCAAAAGTATTGTTGTATTCGGAATATCGCCAAGCGAATCGCCGTCGCTGTAAATGCCGGTCAGATCGAAACCCGCTGCCTCAGCTTGTTCGAGCCAGGCATCCATCTTTTCGCGCTGCACGACTGCGACCGGAAGCCGATCATCCGCAGCACGTTTGCCCATCGCAAAATGCAGTTCCTCTATATCCTCGGCGAGCTGTTCCTCCATCGCAAAGGGCAGGGCTTTGAGCGCCTTACTGGCTGCACGAACCGGAATCTCGGCGAATAAGCGCAGCACGCTAAAGGACGGCACGAGTGCGATGACCTTACGACCAGCCGCAGCGGCAGCCGCGGCGGCTAGATCTCCGCGGCTGACGTCGCCCAACTGTCCGCCAAACTGATCGACAGACACCCATTCGACGAGATCCGACTGAGTGTCGTTAAAGCGCAATACGAGCAAATCGGCCATTCGATAATATCCCGAATAATCCCTTACTTGGTATCAAAGTACCGCAGCCGGGTGGTCACAAGCCCCTGAGGGTCTCGATGCATGAGACTGTACATAGTGAGCTGTGCAGTGCCAAGGGTTACCGCAACCTTGAGCTGGAAATATTCGGTGAAAACCTGCAGGTGAGCGTCCGCAAACTCCGGTGTCACCAGGCCTTCGGCATCATCCATAAAGGCTGAGCCGGTCGCCGAGTCGGACACCAGCAACTGGCTATAGGGCCGATTCGCCCTCAGAACTTCGGCATTCGCAGCCCCGGCGCCTTCTGCAAATGACAGTAGTACCGGATCCTCGGCCGTGTTGACGTTTATTTTAGTTCCCGACGGAAGCGCCGCGACATATCTTTCCAGAAACTTAAACATCCTTGAGTCCGGCTCGGCCGGATCAACGAAACCGTCAATAGCCAGCAATTCAGTGGTCGTGGTAAACCAGGTATTCGCGGTTAAATAGGGTGGTGACTTCGCCGTATAGACGCCATCTTCCGCGCCACCCAATTCGGCGATTTGATTTGGATCTATCCAGTCCAGCACTTTTGGCGCGATCTCCCGATCCAGTTCCAGGACCGTGAGCAAACGCACGAATTGATCGAATGTTTCAGGATTCTTTTTGCCGCCAAAGATAAGGTTATTCAGGTTAAAGCGACTCTGCATTCCGGAAAGCTTGCCTCTGACGGTGCCGCCGTCAACCGGAAAAGTCAGATCCGTGTTCCAGCGTTCCGTCAGATCATCGCGAAACTCGCCATTTTCGGCGTCGTCTTCGAAATCCTTGCGGAGTTCATCGGCCGCCATGAACTCGGCGCCTAAGGCGATTTGCCGGGCTTGATCCCTGAGCAACATATTTTCCGTGCGGCGAATGTCCAGGTTCATTTCCCAGGCCAGTTCCACGGCCAGCATGCTGGCCAGCGCCACGACCAGGATCGCGGTAATCGCGGCGACACCGCGTTGCCGAAATTCGCTTTGACAGGGTTTAGCGCTCATTCAAGTAAATCTACGATGCGCACGATTTCGCCCCAATCCGCAAGGTCCAGGTTGATGCGAACGGCGCGCGGATAGATAAAAGTCGTTGCAAGGCCTTGCCGCAAGGGTGGCCATTGCGTGCTCCACTGGTCCGTTTCAGCGAGATATTCGATTTCAATTTCCGTGACATTTTCGAGCAACACTTCAGAGCGAGGTTCGACGCCTAACGGGTAATCCATGACTAACCAATAATCGCGAATCAAATCCTCCTCATCGATGCGATACTGCACTCTTTGCAGCGTTCCCCGAGCGACAGGCACGGGATTTCTCCAACCACTGCGACTCAGGCGGACGATATTTTCGCCAAGTTGATCCGTTACCAGGGGTGGATCTGTGGCATCGCCCAGTATCTGTCGCACGAATCGCGGGTTTAGCTGCGCGAAATCATCCGTCATCATTCGCAGCGCTCGTTGCAGTCCCGCCAGTCGCTGCATCTGATCTTTGGCGATCGTTTGCTGGGTGACCACGGCATTCAGTCCACCGAGCGCGAGCGCGCTGATGATGGCGAAAATGGCCATCGCTACCAGCAGTTCGAGTAGTGTGAAACCACGCACTCGCGCTAGCGGGCAAATGTCAGAGGTCTGCGGCATCAAGAACCGTCACTTTGATATTCGTTCGGATCCAGCGGGTCCCAACCACCGCCGAAACGTGAACCGTCGGTTTGGTTGCCGGTTCCGGCCGGGCCTTGGCCTGAACCTGGCTGCTGTTGCTGGATTTGTGCAGACGTTTGCTGCGGCGGGGCGAGGAACCCGCTCACTTCGGCGAGAATCTGATCCGGAGAATCCGAAAACGCCACCGTAACGTCGACACGACGCATCGCCAGATCGCCTATTTGGGAGGTCTTTACCGTGTATGACCAGGTCGCACGTGCCATATTCAATTCGTCACGCCGTTCGCCGACCTTAGGGTACGCATTGATCGCCTGGAGTTCTGTGATCTGATCGACGGCGATCCAGTGGGCCAGGGTCTTGTCGCGCAACCGGCTACTGGCCATCAGCATTTGATTAAGCTGGCTAAATACGGCGATCATGCCGAGGCTGACGATCACCAGTGCCACGAGCACCTCGAGCAAAGTGAAGCCGCGACTGGCCGCATGAAGATGCGGCTTGCAGTACTTATGGTTCACTCCAGATCCTTGGTGACTTCCACCATCCCTTGCGCATCGAATTCGATCTGCACGCCCTTATTTTCAAACGTACGCCTGAGGTGCACGAGAAATGGGCTGACATCGCCACTCGAAAACAGCCTTATCTGAGGTTGATAATCGCGCTCGGAATTTCCATTTTCATCGTCTTGATCATTTTCATCGTCTCGATCGTTTGCATCGTGTCTGTCGAGAACAATGGATCGGCCATCGATTTCCAATTCCAGCAAAATGCCTTCGGGCAGACTTCTTTGGCCCAACAGGTCCTCGTTGCTTAGTACGTTCCATTCCGACCGGTCCCGCTCCTCGGTCTCATCAGACTCGTCAATATCGTAATATTCGACGAAATCCTCCTGAAACGTCGCAAATTCGTAACCGTCCGGATAAAAACGCATGCCGAGTTCACGGCCCTGCATGACGGCTTCGTCGCTGGCCAGTTGCACCACCGCAATCAGACGATCGGTTTCGGTTTCCAATTCCCGATCGCTGCCCGTCAGGCCGACCGACAGCGTGAACAAGGTTGAAAGAATGCCGATGATAAAAACAACTACCAGCAGTTCGAGTAATGTAAATCCCGACATTTTTCGGCGGGTAAACATGATCCGGTCGCGGTCGCGGGCTTACGCAGAAAATTGAATTGCCGGAAAAGGGGCTCTCAATTCAGCGACCAGTTACCCACATCGCTGTCCAGGCCATCGCCGCCTTGTTGGCCGTCGCGGCCGAGCGTATAGACGTCAAACTCACCCTGGTTGCCCGGGTGCAGGTAGACGTATTCGCGGTCCCATGGGTCTTTCGGCAAACGGTCCAGGTAGCCGCCGGCCGGCCAGCGCGCATTAGGATCCTGGGGAGGCGTCACCAAGGCGTCGAGACCTTCCTCGGTTTCCGGATAACGAAAATTATCGAGCCGGTACAACTTCAACGCACTTTCCATGGCGCGAATATCCTGTTGAACCTTGACGACTTGAGCATCATCGATGCGGCTTATTACATTCGGCGCAATCAACGCCGCCAAAATGCCAAGAATGACGACCACCACCATGATCTCGATCAGGGTAAAACCCCTCTGCGATGAGGCGCGGGCCGTTAATGTCCGTGATGTCATGAAAATAACCCGTATTTCTGCGATGATCGGCCGCACTTTCAGGCAGCATCCAATGCCGGCCTGTAAATCGCGCATCGACAGCTGAACCTCAATGATAGCAATGCACTCAGGTGTCGTACGACCGTTCTAACCCAAGACTTTAGCATATAAAAGTGGCTTTAGTTGTTAACTAATAATAAGAATCTCGTATCAATTGTTCCGCCCTGGATGCGCCCGGCACTCGGTCTGACGGTCCTGATGGCACTGATTCAGGCATTGCCGGAGGATTGGCAGGGGTGGATCATTTATGCGCGGATTGAGGTCGCGGAAGGACAGGTGTGGCGCCTCTTAAGCGGCAATTTTATTCATCTGGGCTGGGGACATCTTTTCCTTAACGTGGCCGGCTTGCTGGCCATGGCCATATTGTTTGCGCAGGATCGCCGAACCCTCCAGTGGGCCGCAGATCTCGTAATTTGTTCAATCGCGACCAGTCTCGGCCTGTATGTTCTGAATCCCGAAATATTCTGGTGTGTCGGGTTATCCGGGGTATTGCATGGCCTTTTCGTCATCGGTGCCATGGGTTGGGTGGTGAGCGGAATCAGCCTCGGAAAGTGGCTGTTGCTCGGCATCGGCCTTAAGCTCCTCTGGGAGCAAAGCATGGGTGAAATGCCATTTTCCGGCGATATCGTGGGCGGCGCAGTGGTCACTGACGCGCATCTATGGGGCGCTTTGAGCGGCTTGATGATCTTCGGGGTATTTGAGTTATGGCGCCGCTCGAGAGCGCCGGTATAATCCGCCCGGGCCTATGACAACTATTAACGATTTTTTTTCAGTGCGCGGCCAAATTGCGCTGGTGACAGGCGCATCGCGTGGCATCGGCGCGGCGATCGCCGATACCCTGGGACAGGCCGGGGCAACGCTGATTGGAACTGCAACCAGCAATAGCGGTGCCGAGGCCATCGAAAAACGCTTCCAGGCCGCGGCCATAAACGGGCGGGGTGCGATATTGGATGTGACCCAACCTGATTCGGTTAATGGGTTGCTCAAGGATATCAGTGCCCGCGAGGGTGATGTCTCGATTCTCGTCAATAACGCCGGAATCACCCGGGATAGCTTGTTGCTGAGAATGAAACAGGCCGACTGGGATGCGGTGCTGAGCACCAATCTTTCGTCTGCTTTCCACCTCTCCAAAGGTGTCTTGCGTGGCATGCTGAAAGCGCGCCATGGACGAATTATTTCGATTTCATCGGTGGTCGGCAGCATGGGTAACGCGGGCCAGTCGAATTATGCCGCCACTAAATCCGGCCTGGTGGGCTTCAGCAAGGCACTGGCGCGCGAAGTAGGGCCGCGAGGGATCACCGTAAACGTGATTGCGCCTGGATTTATCGAGACTGAAATGACCGCGGCGTTGACTGAGGCACAGCGCGAGGAACTCAGCGATCAGGTCCCCCTCAATCGATTGGGGCAGGTTACCGACGTCGCCGGTGCTGCGCTGTTTCTGGCTTCACCGGCCGGAAACTACATTACTGGCGAGACCATTCATGTCAATGGCGGTATGTATATGATTTGAAGCACTAAAATCTTTGCATAGTCAACTGTCAACGGGCTCTACATGGCAGTAGAATGACTTTGACTATTCCCTTAAAATACGCAGCCGACGACTCCGGTGTGCGGACCGATCCATGAATACTCCTTATCGAGAGGACCAAACGAGCATGAGCAGCATTGAGGAACAGGTTAAAAACATCGTCGCCGAACAGCTCGGTGTTAAAGAGGAAGAGGTAATAAACACAGCTTCGTTCGTCGATGATCTAGGCGCGGATTCGCTGGACACCGTTGAACTCGTGATGGCTCTGGAAGAAGAATTTGAGACTGAGATTCCCGACGAAGACGCGGAGAAGATCACGACTGTTCAGGAGGCGATTGATTTCATCACGGCACGGGCCAGCGAAAGCGCTTCCTGAGTTTGCTGCAGACCAGGCTCCGCCAGATTGCAGGGCCTTTGCTGACTTTTCTTGCTGGCGTTTCGCTTTCGAATGAATCATTGATATGACCAAGCGACGGGTTGTCGTCACAGGTTTAGGCATAATTTCCCCGGTCGGTAACGATTTAAATACCGCATGGGAAAATGTCGTCGCGGGAAACAGTGGCATCACGCCGATTTCACATTTCGACGCCAGCGATTTTGCCACGACCTTTGCCGGTTGCATCCGTGATTTCGATGCAGGCCAATATATCCCCGCCAAAGATGTCCGCAAGATGGATCCTTTCATCCACTACGGAGTGGCGGCGGCCGCGCAGGCGGTAACACAGTCAGGCGTTTCTATTGATGCCTATGCGCCCCCGCGGGTCGGCGTTGCGATGGGCTCGGGAATCGGCGGTTTGGGCACCATCGAGGCGAATTACGAGAAGTATTCGAGTTCGGGCACGCCGCGCAAGATCTCACCATTTTTTGTTCCCGGTAGCATCATTAACATGATCGCCGGACACGTGTCGATTCGCTACGGGTTCCAGGGACCGAACCTCGCCCTGGTCACCGCATGCACGAGCGCCACCCATTGTATCGGCATCGCCGCGCGAACCATCGCTTACGGCGATGCCGATGTCATGCTGGCTGGCGGAGCAGAATTTCCGATCACGGTCCTGGGGCTCGGCGGATTTTGCTCGGCGCGGGCTCTGTCTACGCGCAATGACGACCCTCAGGCTGCCAGCCGACCGTGGGATATCGACCGTGACGGCTTCGTGCTGAGCGCCGGTGGCGCCTGTCTCGTCCTGGAGGAGTACGAATCGGCGGCGGCCAGGGATGCCGATATTATCGCCGAGGTTGCCGGTTTCGGAATGAGTGGCGATGCACACCACATCACCGCGCCGAAAGAAGATGGACATGGCGCAGCACTTTGTATGGAAGCAGCGATATCGGATGCCGGCCTGAATCCGGACGAAGTGAATTATATTAACGCGCATGGCACATCGACACCGCTCGGTGACATCGCGGAAACTCGCGCGGTGCACAAAGTATTTGGTGCGCATGCCAAAAAGCTGGCGGTCAGTTCGACCAAATCCACGACGGGTCATCTGCTCGGTGCTGCCGGGGCGGTCGAAGCAGTATTCAGCGTTTTGGCGATTCGCGATCAGGTGGCCCCGCCGACCATTAACCTTGAAAATCAGGACCCGGAATGTGACCTGGACTACGTGCCGAATGCGGCGCGAGAAATGCCGATTAATGCCGTGTTGACCAATTCTTTTGGTTTTGGCGGTACCAACGGAAGCCTCGTATTTTCCAGGATTTAGCCTGCAGAGTGTGGCTGCCGGCGCGGGCGAGTCCCCAATGAAGCCGACCAAGACGCAGGCAACCCGCACCGAGATTCCGTTTCAGGTCGATTTGCTCGATCTGCATGTTATGCGTCCGCAGCGCTATCCGTTTTTCCTTGAAAGCGCCATCGATCAGGCACCATTGGGCCGCTACGACATCTTGTTTGCTTTTCCCGGCGAAAGCTTGCGTCTCGATGCCAATCTGACCGTGCATGGTTCAATGCAGTATCGCGAGCAGGGGTTCCTCGCGAGCCTGGACCGATGGTGGTCCCAGCTTAAGCAATCACGAGCAGCCGATGTCGATCTGCCATTCGTCGGCGGCTGGTTCGTGTTTCTCGGTTATGAATTAGCCCAGGAGATTGAACCCAGCCTGCATCTTGCGACAGAACCCGGTTTACCCGTCGCGGTAGCCACCAGGATTCCAATTGCTGTGATCAGGGACCGACTGCGAGCGACCGCGTGGATCATTGCAGAACCCGGTTCTGCGTCTGCCGTCAAAGAAGTCGAGGCAGATTTAGCCGAACTCAAGGTCAGCGACGATTCATTCGCGCCGATCCTCTCGGGCAGCGTGACGGAGGAGCCACCCGAACGCTTTCTGGGCGCGGTCGATGCGGCAAAGGCGCATATTACGGCCGGTGATGTTTTTCAGGCGAATCTTTCGCGAAAATGGACGGCGCTCCTGACGCCGGGCGTGGAGCCCGCCGCCGTGTATCGACGTCTGCGACGCAGCAATCCGGCACCTTTCGCCGGCTTAGCCGTTTACGACGAATTTGCGATTATCAGTTCTTCACCTGAACGTCTGTTGCGCTCTCGAGCGGGTCGCGTTGAAACGCGTCCGATAGCCGGCACTCGGCCCCGAGATGAAGCCGCGAACTCCGATGAATCCAGGCGCGTAGAGCTGCTGGCTCACCCCAAGGAGCGTGCCGAACACGTCATGCTGATTGACCTGGAGCGAAATGACCTGGGACGCATCTGTAAACCGGGTAGCGTCAAGGTAGATGAATTCATGGTCGTGGAGTCGTATTCACACGTGCACCATATTGTCTCAAACGTCGGTGGACAGCTTCTTGATTCGGCAACACCCGGCAACATGATTCGCGCGGTATTTCCGGGCGGGACCATCACCGGCTGTCCGAAGGTACGATGCATGCAGATAATTCATGAGCTCGAAGCGCATCCGCGCAGTGCTTACACTGGCGCGATGGGTTATATCAGCCGTGATGGCAGCAGTGATTTCAATATCCTGATCAGGACGATTACCACCGTCAACCGGGACCTTTCATTCGCTACGGGCAGCGGCATTGTCGCGGATTCCGATCCTTTACAGGAACTGGAGGAAACCCGTGCCAAGGCGAAGGGATTATTATTGGCCCTGCAGCCCGATCGCAGCGACTAAATATTTGTGAACGAAAATACCGAATGGATGATAAATGGCGCGCCGGGCAAATCGATTTCCGTGCGCGATCGTGGCCTCACCTATGGCGATGGCCTATTCGAGACGATCGCGGTTCGGCACGGCAAACCGCGCTTTATCGATTACCATATCGAGCGCTTATCCGCGGGCTGTCAACGGCTCAATATTCCACGCCCGACTGAGATCATCGATGAAGTCCGGCAAATAGCGGCCGGCTGCGCGTTCGGCAGCGTAAAAATAATACTGACCCGTGGAGTGGGTGCGCGCAGTTACGCACCGCCGGAACGACCGACACCGACGCGTATCATTGGCCTGACCGCCGCTCAGCCACCCTCGGGTGACGTCTATGAATCCGGAGTCGCGGTCAGGTTCTGTCGGGCAACCATTAGCACCAATCCGGCTTTGGCCGGGATGAAAACCTTGGGCCGACTTGATCAGGTGATGGCCCGCTCCGAATGGCAGGATGTGCATATCAATGAAGGTTTGATGTGTGCGGAGGATGGACGGGTTATTTGCGGTACGATGACCAACCTGTTTTTTGTGCACGACGGGAATTTGCGCACACCGGACCTCGCGCGCTGCGGCATCAGCGGTGTCATGCGTCGGGTGGTTATAGAGCGGGCCGGCCTATGCGGCATGGACTGCGCTGAGGTGGACATCTACCCGGAAGATCTGCGCGGCGCGAAGGAGATTTTCTTGACCAATAGTCTGATTGGCATATGGCCGGTCAGCCAGCTTGAGGACAGCCCGCTTGAAATCGGCTCGATCACGCGGCGTTTAATGACCGAACTGGTGAAGGTTGGCGTGGCTGAGTGCGCGGTCTGATGGGTCGCTTAGCCGGGATTGTGCTTCTGATTCTGATTGCTGCGGGGGCGGTCGCGGCATGGACCGATTCGTTTCTGAACGCGCCGATGAGAATAACGGACAGCGGCCATTTGCTGAATATCAGCAAAGGTAGCTCGCTCACGTCCGTTGCCAACGAATTGGCCCGTGAGAAGATTCTGAGTTATCCACGGGTCTTTGCTCTTTACGGTCGTCTGTCAGATTCAGCCAGCCGGATACAGGCGGGCGAATACGAGATCAAAGTCGGGGCAACGCCCAAATCGCTGCTTGAACAGCTCGTGGCAGGCCGCGTAAAGCTTCATTCACTGACAGTTATCGAAGGCTGGACGGTCGCCGAATTACTCCACGCAATCCGCACCCACCCAGCCATTGAACAAACCCTGGAATTGGAATCACCAGCCGATTTAGTGACCGCGGTTGCGCTCGATTATGCCCACCCGGAGGGCCTGTTTTTCCCGGATACCTACAGATTCCCGCGCGGCACAACGGATGTTGAACTGTTGCGCCGTGCCTACGAACTGATGCAACAACGATTGGCGGACATCTGGTCTGAGCGTCAGGCAGGGCTTATCCTGAGCGGTCCATACGAGGCCTTGATCCTGGCTTCCATCGTGGAACGCGAGACGGCTCTGGCCAAGGAGCGACCGGAGGTTGCAGGTGTTTTTGTCCGCCGCTTGGAGAAGGGTATGCGATTGCAGACGGATCCAACCGTTATTTATGGCCTTGGTGCGTCGTATAGCGGAAACCTGACCCGCAAGCACCTCGAATCGGATTCGCCCTACAATACCTATACTCGAAAAGGGTTGCCGCCGACTCCGATTGCGTTGCCGGGCGAGGGGGCGCTGCTCGCGGTCGTCAATCCGGCGCCCGGTGATACCTTGTATTTCGTTGCTACGGGGCGCGCGGACGGTAGTCATTATTTCACCGCAACTTTGACCGAACACAATGCCGCGGTGGCCCGTTATCTGGATGTTTTGCGGGACCAATCGAACTAGCCTCGGTTTTTCAAGATGACAGCATCGGCCATGTACAAGGGAAAATTCATCACGGTCGAAGGCGTCGAAGGCGTCGGAAAATCGACCCATATGAATTTTATAGCGACCTACCTTCGCGACCGGGACCAGACAGTGGTGACAACCCGCGAGCCCGGCGGCACGGCCGTAGCCGAGCAAATCCGCGAGGTACTGTTGCACTCAGCGAAGGGCGCCCTGAGCGATGTCTGTGAATTGCTGCTGATGTTCGCGGCTCGCGCGTCTCATTTGCAGGAAGTGATTATTCCGGCACTGGAACGTGGCGACTGGGTTGTCTGTGATCGCTTTACCGATGCAAGCTATGCTTATCAGGGTGGTGGGCGCGGCCTGCCCGATGAGTCTATTGAGCAATTAGAAGCGCTGGTGCAGGATTCGCTGGCGCCGGATCTGACCTTGCTCCTCGATGCGTCTCCGCAGATAACCGCGGCGCGACGTCGGGACCGCGGCGGCGTCACTGACCGGTTTGAAGCGGAGCAGGCCGACTTTTTTGCGCGCGTGCAAGCGAAGTATCGTGAACTTGCCGCGAGACATCCGGAGCGAATCAAGGTCATTGATGCTTCGGGAGACTTAGAAGCTGTCGAGCGGCAAGTGGCAGCAGAGCTTGATTCTCTCATTAATGTAACATAACAATAATAGCTTATAAGCTTTTGATAATATAATGGAAAAGCTACCGGAATGGCTGGCAACACAGGGTGCCACGCTGGATGCCCTGATCGCGACACAAAAGTTTCCCCACGCCTTGCTGATACACGGGCCGGAAGGTACCGGAAGAAGATTGCTGGCGCTGTGGCTGGTCGGACGTCTATTGGGCCTGCCTGAAGTTGATCTGCGTCCGGCCATGTGCACTGCGGATTCGATCGAAGCCGAAAACCTGCCGCAGCATCCCGACTTCCAATTGGTGCAGCCGGAAGCCGACAAACGCAGCATTTCCATTGAACGGATTCGGAACTTGATTGCGTTCCTGAACCTCACCAGTCACCAGTCGGGCGCCAAAGTCGCATTGCTCACACCGGCGCATGCCATGACTGGCCCGGCTGCCAACAGTCTCCTGAAGACCCTGGAAGAACCGCCGGGCAGCAGCGCCATCATATTGGTCGCTGCGGCACTTTCACGGTTGCCCTTGACGATAGTCAGTCGATGCCGCCGGGTCCGGGTTCCGGGCCCGACCATTGCAGCGGCGACTGCCTGGTTGAAAAGTCAGGTACCCGACCTGGACTGGGCGCCGATCCTCGAGCTCACCGGAGGCGCGCCGTTAAGCGCGCTAAGGCTGCAGCAGTCCGATTTCTCCGGGCACGCCGCTGGGCTGCAGGACGACATAGCGGCCTTGCTGGAACGAAAGCTGACACCCGCCAGCGTTGCGCGACGCTGGGCCGGCGTTGATCCGGATCTGTGTCTGCAATGGCTTTATCGCCGAATCAGCCAGGAAATCCGGGTGGCCAGTGGCATTCCGCCCGAGGATTTGCAACAAGTCGCGGCTTTCGGATACTTGCAAAATCTCAGCGAAAGTCTAAATATTGAAACCTCATTCGCCGACCTGCGCGAAATCAGTGAGTTGCGGCGTTTGCAGGGCGCTGGACTGAATCAGGATTTGCAGCTGGCGAACATTTTGGGTCGATGGTATGGGGGCGCGCGGCTCTAACAGTGCGTTGTTCCGACCTGCTTTTTTATAACGGCGTGTAACGATATGGCGAAACCTGGCCTTCTGACACTGACAATTAAAGATAAGAGCGCTCTCTATCTTGCCTATATGCCTTTTGTGATGAACGGCGGGTTGTTCATACCGACTAACAGCAGCTATAAACTTGGCGACGAGGTTTTTATGTTATTGAACCTTATGGGAGAGGATGAAAAGATCCCGGTCGCCGGCAAGGTTATCTGGTTAACCCCAAAGGGTGCGCAGGGCAAGAGAACGGCAGGCATCGGCGTGCAGTTCAGTGAGCAGGATGGTGGTACGACACAGAAAAAAATTGAGAACTATCTGGCTGGCGCCCTGGGTGGAGACAAGCCGACCCACACGATGTAGTCCACAAGCATCGCCATTAATCGGCGCAGAACGCCTATTTGTGAAACGTCAGATCTGATTGGACAGACAGGGTCCGAATAATGGGGACTGGAATAATGGGGACTGTCCCCATTATTCATTATTCCCAATTCTACTGTTGGAGGCAGGTCGCCCAACACTCTTTCCGCGGGAATAAAGCGGACCGCAGGGAGCCATCCCAAGGAAAGAGTGTTGGGCGACCTGCCGCGAGCTCTGGCACCTGTCCGGAATAGCCGATTTCCGCCAACCGAATCCTCTGCCAGGTATTCCGCCTGGTCTGCGGCCTACGCTTTGCAGGGAATAAAGCGGACCGCAGGGAGCCATCCCTGCAAAGCGTATGCCGCAGACAAGGCCTGGACACGGCAACACCGTTTGGAATCGACGAACCAAGGCGATACCCGTCTTACAGGGTCTGGAAATACAAGTCTGAGTGATTACAAGCCGGTCAGATGCCAGCAAATCTGACACCGTTGGTCTGACCAAATACCGACTAATACAGCTATTCCAACTCCAGTTCGTTGGTATTCAGGCCGCCTTTCAAAACCCGGGTATCAAAACCTCTTTCATTCAGAATAAATGTTCCGGCCGAGCTGCGTCGACCGGTGTCGCAGCAGAGCACATAGGTGACATCCTTATCCAAGGTATTGAGTTTTAGTCGAATGAAATAGAGCGGGATATTGATTGCACCAGGCTCATGAAAAGTTTCGAATTCGCTGGGTAAACGAACATCCAGCCACTGGCCACCTTGTTCGATGATCTTTTTTGCTTCTTCATGGTCCACCCAGTCAACCAGCGGTTCGTTCAGCAGGGTCTTGAAATCTTCCCTACCCAGCCGCATGACCACGCCATCGGTAATCATCGAGACCGTGGCATTACGCAAGGCCTCAGAAATCAATGCCTCTTCACCGAAAGTATCCCCGGGTGCAAGCTCGGCCAGTTTGATGCCGTCCCTGTTAAGTGGTGTCTCGCGCGTGACGCTGCAGCTGCCCTTGGTGAGCACGTAGAAAAAATCACCTTCGTCCCCCTGCTGTATGACAATATCGCCAGCTTTGTAATTTACCTGCTGCATACGCATGAAGATGGCCTGAATATTTCCCGGCGGAATCCGGTGAAATGCCTTGGTACCGAGCAATGACGTCATCCAGTCGGAACTCGTCAGCTCGAATGTATCCTGGAGCTCACTGACCTCATAATCACCGGTCTGATCCCAGGTCAGCATTACATCGAGTAAATCCGTATCAATCGTGATGTACTCGACGTCGTTGACGGCTTTTGCGTTATAGCGCCGCGGCAGCAGCGGCGCGATCGGCCCTTTTGCTTCGTCCGAGCCACTCTCAAGGGTTTTAGTGTTGCCGTCCTTGTCGCTCAATTCAAGCGAACCGGACACCAGGTAGAAGGCCATTTTCTCCCTGTCGCCTTGTCGGAAAAGCAGTTTACCCATGCTGATTTTCTGCACCTGAGTCTTTTTCGCGAGGGCGGTCAGATTTTCGCGTTTCAAGCCGTCCAATGGGGTAAACCCCCGCAAGGTCTCGAGATTGACCGTGTCATTAGACATATAGGATGTTCATCCTTGTGCTTTCTTCAGCCGGGAACGATGAGTTAGCCGCGTATTGTACCTGCATGAATTTGCCGGACGGAACCGCAATCTGCGATTTTATTGACGCAGTTCCGTCCAGCCCGCGGCAGGTTTAAAACGTTCCCCGTAACGTTCCGCCAGGCCCTCGAGGGTCGCCAGCATGGCATCGATGCCCATGGATCGAGCGTAATGCAAGGGTCCGCCGCGGAATGGCGCAAATCCGGTCCCGAAAATCACACCGGCATCGATCAGTTCCTCATCCTCGACGACCTTATCTGCCAGGCACGCCATGGCCTCATTGATGAAAGCCAGTATCAGGCGGTCCTGCACATCATTGTCCACCGGCTCGCCGGCCGCGGGGGGCCGCACCGGTTTGTTGTCGCTGTACAGATAGAAACCCTGCCCGGTTTTCTTACCGAGGTGGCCCGCCGCAACGAGTTCCTGAAGTTCCGGCGCCACCGTTCGACCGACCAGCGGCGCGAGGATCTTTGCAACGTGCAGGGCTACATCGATGCCCACGGAATCCATCAGCTCTATCGGACCCATTGGCATCCCGAAGTCGACGGCAGCTTGATCGATATCAGCGAGCGGCACGCCCTCGCGCACCATCTCCAATGCTTCGGCCATATAAGGCGCCAAAATGCGATTCACCAGAAATCCGGGATGGCTGCGGCAGGGCAGGGGCAACTTGCCAATCTGGCGCGTGAAAGACAGGCCTTGGGCGACCGCCTCCGCGTTGCTGCCGGATGCGATGACCACTTCTACCAGCGGAAGTTTGGCAACCGGGTTAAAGAAATGCAGGCCTATCAACCGCTCTGGATGCTGCAGACACGGCGCCAGCTCCTCGAGAGGAATGCTCGAAGTATTGGTCGCCAATACGGCATCGGCTTTCATGCGCGGTTCGAGTTGTTGATATAAGCTCTGTTTTGCTTCCCGGTCTTCAAATATCGCCTCAATGACGACATCGGCCTCGCCGACGCCATCGCCTGCAACATCTGCGCGTAACCGGCTCAGGGTGGCTGCCAGCTCGGCCGGATCCTTCAGGCGCTTTTCAAAAAGTTTTGCAGCTCGCTCAAGGGCTGGCTGGACGTACTCCATCCCACGATCCTGCAGCGTTACAGAAAATCCGCGCATTGCACACCAGGCGGCAATATCGCCCCCCATGACCCCGGCGCCAACCACGTGCACACCGCCACGGTGTTCTCCGTCTCGCGATTCGCTGGACGCTGCGCTGCGCTTCAAGCGCTCCTGCAAAAAGTAAACGCGGACCAGATTGCGGGATGTATCGGTTTCGATCAGCTTGGCGAAGGAGCGGGCTTCGGCAGCGTAGGCCGCCGCGGATTCTGCGCCGAAACGCTCCCACAAATCGACCAGCGCGAAAGGCGCCGGATAATGCTCACGATTGGCGCGTTTGGCGACACTGCTGCGCATGCGGGCAGCCAGATAAGGACGTAGCATCGGCAAATGAACCAGTCGGTCAAGAATCGAGCGCCGCCGGCGTGGCGCAGACTTGCGGGCCAGCGCGCCGGCAGCTTCACGTAATTTCTCCGGCGCGGTAACCTGATCGACGAGGCCGAGTTGCAGTGCTTTGTCCGGTCGTACTGATTTTCCGCTCAGCATCAGCGGCATCGCACGCGTGACGCCAATCAGCCGCACGCAGCGCACCGTTCCGCCAAAGCCCGGATGAAGGCCCAGCTGCACCTCGGGAAATCCCAGAACAGGTCGCGCTCCGGCAGCGACGACTCGTGCGTCGCAAGCCAGCGCCAATTCCAGTCCACCGCCGAGCGCAAAGCCGTTGATCATCGCTACGGTCGTACACGGCAGTGCTTCAATCGCCGCCAGAAATTTATGCCCGAGCATCATTAATTCGTAGGCTTGGTCCTCCGACTCAATATCGGGAAACATATTGATATCGGCACCGGCGATAAAGCCGCTGGGTTTCCCTGAGTAAACGACCAGGCCCGCAGGCGGCTGTTCGTTCAATGCGGTTATGATCTCGGCGAACTCGGTTAGAACCTCACGAGACAGAACGTTAGTGCTGGCGTCTTGCTTGTCGATGCACAACCATGCAATGTCGTCTTTATCGACATCGACGCGCCAGTTCAAATATTCTTTCGTGATGGCAGCCGCCTTTGGTTGTATTGAATTATTCATTGCGTCTCCGTCAGTTCGAAATCGCATACCAGCGGGAGATGATCAGAAAGTTCGACCTTGGGGATATTGAAATTAGATATTTCGATGCCTCCACCGTAAAGGATGAAATCAAGCTCCAGGCGTGGTGAGCGACTGGGGTAGGATGGCAGACTTTCGACATTGGCGCTTTGCAGCCCTGCGGCCTTCATGAATAGAAAAATTTCGTCTTCGCCCCAAAACGTATTGAAATCGCCCGCCACGATCACCGGTTTTTGGCAGCCCCGGACCAGTTCATAGAGATGGCGCAGCTGAAAGTGGCGATGCCGGTATTTCAATGACAGGTGCACCAAAAAAATGGCGACATCGTCCAGTTCGAGCTCGATGATCAGTTTCTTAATCCCGGTATCGAAATAATGAAATCGTTCGCCGGTAATCCGCGGCGCAGCCAGAAACGCGTTCGCCTGTTTGCGCAAAATCGGTATGAATTGATTGAAGGACTCCTCTCCATACTTACATTCATAGGCAGAAAAATGGCCCAGAGAGGCGGCGATTGCGTCCGCCTGATTTATGCGCCCGCTGCGGACCGAGCCGATATCGACTTCCAGCAAGCCGACAATGTCCGGATCGGCGGTTTTTATGAATTCAGTAATCTTGCCGAGATTGCCCGGATTTCCGAACAGGTAGCCGGCCCCGGGCACCGGCATCCGTGGCGTTGGTCCGGCGCCAACCGCGTAGCGTATGTTGTATATCAGGAGTCGCATGCCGCACAGTGTAATGCCTAACCCGAAGATTGCACGAGAGTCCGATATCTGGATGAAAGGTAGCGAATATGGTCCTGGATTTCTGCGGCACAGGCAGGGTCACAACGGGCGGTTTCGTGCGATATTTGGGCTGCGGTGACGGACAAAATGGAACCATGTCACGCTTCTGCGATGTTTAGCGCCATATTATCGCTTCCCGATAGAGTGCTGGTCGCCGGTGGGATACACTTGACTTTCACTGTTTGGCAGCACGACAGGAGGCTACCGTGTCCGAAAAAGACCCGTACCGCGTTTTTGTGACGCATATCTTCCAGCAAGATGAAGACTATCAGCGGGTTTTCGAGTACCTGGAGAGTCGCGACAAGTTTTTTTACTCAAACTCGAGTGATCTGGAGAAGATGCCGGCTAATGGCCGTCTCGAAACCATAAAGGAAGAACTCAGGAACCAAATCAAGCCCGCAGAAGTTGTGATCATGCCGATCGCGGTTTACGACAGCAACCCGGATTTAGTGAGTTTCCAAATGGACGTTGCCGAGGCAAGCGGTAAACCGATAATCGCAGTGAAAGCGTTCGGCGATACGATTGTTATCCGGAAAGACATCATCGATCGATGTGCCGACATTATCGAATGGAACGAACGAACGATGATCGAAGCCATAAAGCGTCACGGCCGCAATGAGGAAACCGCGCAGTGGGAAGTGATCGATTTCGATCTTGATTGATCCCCGCTCGGGCTTGTTGGCCTGCATCCGCTCCAGTACACTGCCGGCCGTTGCGCAAAGCCAACGCACGTGGTGATCGTGACCCGCCAAATTCGGAAAACAGCATGACAATTAAAACAGATGCACTGATCGTGGGTGCCGGGCCTTGCGGCCTGTTCCAGATCTTTGAGTTAGGCCTGCTCGGGATCAAGGCAGAAATCGTGGACTCCCTGCCGCGGGTGGGCGGCCAATGCACAGAGCTTTATCCGGACAAGCCCATTTATGATATTCCCGGGATTCCGTTATGCACCGGTCAGGGGCTGGTGGACAGTCTGATGGAGCAGATCGAACCGTTTCATGCGGGATTTCATTTAGGCGAGGAAGTCATGGAAGTTTCGCCCGAGGAGGGTGGATTTCGCGTCGTGACGAACGCCGATAAAGTCTTTCATGCGAAAACGATCTTTATAGCCGGCGGCGTCGGGTCTTTTCAGCCGCGCAGAATCCGCCTGCCCGAGGCCCAGGAACTCGAGGGGACACAGGTCAATTATCGGGTCAAAGATCCTGCCAAATACCAGGGTAAACGCGTGGTCATACTTGGCGGTGGTGACTCGGCGTTTGACTGGGCAGTTGCGCTGCAAGAGGTTGCGGAGTCAGTGACCCTGGTGCATCGATCGGAGCAATTTCGTGCGGCGCCGGCGACGGTGGTCGCATTCCGCAAGTTCGTCGATCGCGGGGAAGCCGAGCTTATCGAGTTCGGTACCGCGGCGGCATTGAAAATTGAGGGCGATCGCCTGGTGTCGGTCGACATTAAATTACCCGAGGACAAAATACGTACGGTGCCTGCTGACGAGCTACTGGCCTTTTTCGGTTTGGCGCCAAAACTCGGACCGATTGCGGAATGGGGGCTGGACGTTAACCGCAAAACCATCAATGTGGATACGGAACGGTTCGAGACGAATATTCCCGGAATCTTCGCGATTGGCGATATCAATTCATATCCCGGCAAAAAGAAGCTGATTTTGAGCGGCTTTCACGAGGCGGCGCTGGCCGCGTTTGCGGCGAAAGCGATCATAGAGCCCGGTAAGAAAGTGCATCTGCAATACACGACGACCAGCCCGATCATGCACAAGCGGCTCGGTGTACCCGATTAGTTTGGATTAAATCGCGTCCGCTGAATCACGGGAGTTCGGACCATGCCCGATATTGCCGTAAAGACCCCAATAGTCATTGCGCATCGGGGTGCAAGCGGATATTTGCCGGAGCATTCATTGCCTTCAAAAGCGCTGGCTTTTGGCATGGGCGCCGACTATCTGGAGCAGGATCTCATTGCCAGCCGCGATGGCGAGCTGCTGGTCTTGCATGATCTTATTCTCGATGATGTATCGGATGTCGCAGTCAAGTTTCCGGGCAGACAGCGGGCAGATGGTCACTTCTACTGTATCGATTTCGATCTGCAGGAGATCCGCAGGCTGCAATTTGCCGAGCGAACCCAACCAGGAACGACTCGAATGCGCTACCCCGGTCGCTTTCCGCGAGAGGCGGGCGGTTTTGCCGTCTCAACATTCAGCGATGAGCTACGTTTTATCCAGGGCCTGAACCGGACCACGGGCCGCAAGGTCGGAATTTTCACGGAGATCAAGGCGCCAGCCTGGCATCGGGCGCAAGGCGTCGACTTATCGGCCCGGATGCTCGCCATGCTGGACGAATTTGCATATCTGCGTGATGGTGCACCCGTACTTCTTGCTTGTTTCGATATGGATGAACTCAAAAACATCCGTAAACGCGTGGGCTCGCGCCTGCCGATTATTCAACTGCTGAGCAGCAAAACAGTTGTGGATGACGATCTGTTGCCGGGAATTGCCACCTATGCAAACGGAATCGGCCCATCCATCCAATTAATCTACCGGGGGAAGGGCAGCGCAGGCGAACCGCGTTTGACTGATCTTGTTCGGCAGGCGCAGGATCTTGGCTTAGCCGTTCACCCGTACACGTTCCGCGCCGATGATTTACCCGACGGCATCGAGTCTTTTCAGGAGTTGCTGGACCTTTTTATCGTGCAGCTTGAGGTCGATGGCCTGATTACGGATTTTACCGACCGGGTCATCGACTTTCGCGACCGGCAACTTGCCTGAGATCATTCTGAGCAGCGGTCTGCAGCACGTCAGAGGATTTCCAGTAAGGCTGCCTCGAAAGCTTCATAGGATTTTCCGCCAAACAGCTTCTTAACGACTTTACCCGTGCGGTTGATCAGGTAACTGCTCGGCAATACCTCGTTCCAGGCCGGGTCGACAACCGATACGAACTTGTCCATTTCGACCTCATTTCGCTGGAATGTATCCCAGGCCGGAAAACGCTGATCGCGGAACGGGACAACATGTGTTTCGAGGTCGAGCGGATCATCCATGGCAACCGCAATCAGGCGAAAACCGCTAGCCCTGTATTTAGCGCTGAGCCGCAGGAGTTCCGGAATTTCGCGCAGGCATGGCGCACACCAGGTGGCCCAGAGGTTCACGAGGATGACTTCGCCTCGCGCGTCGTCCAGCAATGCATCGAACTCGGTTGCGGAAATTGGCCGAATCTCGGTCGGCACCACGGGGTTCTGCGCCTGCGCTGTGGTCAACAGCATCCATGCGCAACTGCACCAAATACCGAACAAAAGCGGCCGTGACATGCTGAATCCTCGGCAAAACGCAGAACTGCAACATAGCATAGCGCCGAATGGTCAACCGCGGCATGCGGCGCTGCCGGCAGCGTTCCAGCGCTCGTCGCCACCTGTTGGTATCAGACGCCAAAGCGCTTTGGTCTGACCGTAGAGAAATGCGTAAAATCGCCGGCTGTTTGCGCTGCGCATTGGAGAGAGTTAATGAACCGCAGGGTTTTGCGAAGAATTTCCATCCTGGCATTACTTATCGCTGCAATCCCCGGCAGGCTGTTAGCGGGTCCGCCGCTGGCCATCGATGACCCGGGCGTTCTCGACCCGGGCCAGTGGGAGTTCATCGCTGCCGTCACCGTGGCGAGCACGAATGACGGCGACGTCTACCAGGCGCCAATACTGGATGTGTCATTCGGCCTGACACCGAACACCCAGGCTTCTGTCGTCTTACCCTATGTTTTTGTGGATCCGAAAAATGAAAGTTCGGACTCGGATTTTGGAAATTTGGCGATCGGATACAAATGGCGTTTTATCCACAACGATAAGCTCCAGGTATCTTTCGCACCCGCCTATGCTTTTGGCATCAGTGTTGGGGCGGCATTGCGCGGTGTTGGCGATGACACCGACATTTTGTTTCTTCCCTTAAATGCGCAGTATGAAATCGGTGACTGGAGTTTGAATGGTGAGTGGGGCTACGTCAGCCTGCAATCCGGCGGCGATGGCTGGGGTTACGGAGCGGCACTGTCACGGCCCGTTGGGCAACGTACGGCGATGATGTTTGAGATATACGGCGGTGCGGATACAGATTTCGATAACGATGATCTGAATTTTCATATCGGTTTCGACACCGAATTACGACCTGATTTTCATTTGTTGTTTTCAGCCGGGTCCGGACTTCGAGAGCCGGCGGGCGCGACGAAACTCGATTTCGATATCTTTTTTGGGTTGCAGTATTTTCGCTGACGGTTCGCCGACAAAGTACTATCCTTTGGACGATCTTTTGCATTGGCAAGCCGGGGAGGGCGCAATGCGCTTTTTAGCAAAGTATCTCATCATGGCGGCAGCGATTTCTGTCGCGTTTTATAGCCCGGCCTTTGCGGCGGATAGCCATGACGGTACCGAGAAGTCAGCCTCAAACCCGGGCGCGCCTGTCGGTCAACGAATCAGCGTCGAGGGCAGACGGGCGATCAGCCCGGACATCACGACCGGACCCGACGGATCGATCAATGTAATCTGCCTCGATAAGGGCCTCACGGCCGATCGTCCTGCGCCGAAACCGCGCAAACCCGGCGAACACACCCACTTATCGTCAACCGACCTGTATTTCACGCGTTCCGAGGATGGTGGTCGTAATTGGCGCGAGCCGGTTCGGGTCAACCGGGAACCTGGGTCGGTTTGGGGTTTTGCGGTCAGTAAACCACGCATCAAGGTAGGCGAAAGCGGCACCATACATATTTTTTATCCGGCCAACGACCGATCCCCGGTAACGGGCCTGGCGGTTATTGCGGCACATTACACGCGGTCGACAGACGCCGGGAAAACGTTCGAAGCATCGCGCAAACTCAATTCGCCGGCGCCCACTGATCAGAGCGAAATGCTGCGTGACGGGCTCGGCGCATCGCATTCGTTTGGCACCATGGGGCTCGCGCCGGACGGCCGTATTTATGCATTCTGGCTGGACGCCCGCGAGATGCAGGGACCGCAAGACGGCGCCCTGGTATACGCCAGCGTCTCGCGTGATGATGGCGAAAGCTTTGCCGGGGAACGACTGGTGATGCAGGGTGAGGCCTGCCCCTGCTGCCAGATGACGGCCGCGTTTGGCGAAGATTCTTCCGTCTACCTGGGCTATCGCCACATCTATGCAGACGGCCGTGACAGCACGGTTGCGCGCTCGCAAGACGGTGGCCAGAGCTTTGCCACTCGCACGCGTCTGCCGTTCAAGCCCTGGGATATCGATGCCTGTCCATTAAAACCGACGGCCATGGCGGTCGATAATGAGCGTGTCTATGCCGCGGCGTATACCGCCGGAGAGGAACCCAGTGGGATATATTTCATCCGCTCGAGCGACGGCGGAAAGACCTTTACCGGGCGGCTACAGATACACCCGGAGGCGGCCGTCGCGGACGCGCCGCAGCTGGCCGTGACCGCGAACGGTGGGGTGCAACTCGTCTGGCACGCCAAGACGGATGGCCCGAGACGATTGTTTGTCAGCATCTCAGAGGACGCTGGGCAGACTTTCAGCCCTCCTGAAGAACTGCCGACGCCACCAGGCAGCAGCGCCTATCCGGCTACAGCCGTGGCCAGCGATGGACGCCCGTTGGTCGTCTGGCAGCAGGAAGGCGAGGAAATTTATATCGCCGCCCATCCGGGAGCCGGGTAGCACGGCCTCTTTATAGTTAAGATAAATTCTTCAAAAATAATATAAGTTACTGTTTTTAAAATATAATAAAGCAGAAGCAGGAATCATACTCGGTCGGTGCGCGGAAACCTTGCGGCTGCGAACCAACGTGTCCGTGGCAGTGCTGGCGAGTTCCGAAAACTCTGCTCAATTCGTTTATAGCTCATATTCCGTAAGCGCCTGTTGGGTGCGTCGATAGCCGTAATCGATGAGTTCCTGAGCGCGGTAAAAGTCGAAGAAGTCGCATAAATTGCGCGGAATTCGCACGATCACGGCCGGCACGCTGGCGGCGAGCTTGAACTGCGTGATCGTGGCTTGCATGGTTTCCATAGAGCGGGTGACCAGGTCCAGGAATCCGATGCGCTCGGAGCCTGGAGAATCGGCGCTCGGCCAGACCTTATCTATATAGCGCGAGATACTTTCACGGTAGGCTGCCGGCAGAACACTGGCCGGGCGGGAATCGGGCGGCAGCAGGCGCGAGGCCGGCTCACGCTTGCCATTGAGATCGACAGCCACTGTTATATCCGTTTGATTGTTCAGGGTCGGCGCAACCGGAACCGGGTTCACGATGCCCCCGTCGACCATCAGCCGGCCATTTTTTTTACTCGGCTCAAAGAGCGTTGGCACGGCAATCGAAGCCCGGATGGCATCGAATAACGGTCCCCGGTTTAACCAGACCTCGCGTCCGGCACTGTCGCGGGATAGGTCGGTCGCGACCGCCGTGTAGCCCACCGGCAGATCTTCGATGTTGCGGTCGCCGATCAGGTCCTTGAGGACGCCAATCAGCCGGTCGCCTTTGAACAGTGCGCCGCCCCCGAGCGACCAATCCAGCAATCGCACAATATCGCTTTTCTGCAGCGCGCAGACCCAATCCGCATAAACGTCGAGTTTACCGGCTGCGTAGATACCGCCAATCAGCGCACCCATGGAGCTACCCGCGACGTACCGTATGTCATAGCCGCGATCCTCGAGGCAGCGAATCACCCCGATGTGGGCCAGCCCTCGAGCGCCACCGCTGCCCAGAACGAGTGATGTTTTGATGCTGGCCATGGCTGTTTGTTTCGATTCGTCAGACTGCTCGCGCCGGTGGTGATGACCGGCTGGTCAACGATACACGTCCGGTTGCCACATCGACAGCCGTCGAATCCAGCCGCCAATCGGCGCAGAAGAACATTTGGGGACGCGCGCAGGTCCCAAACTAAAAAGGCCGGCAACATAGCGGACGACCAGGCAACTGTCCGCTGCGCAAGATTAGCGCGGTCGCACCGCGCCGCAGTCCTATTCGCCGGCGGTGGGAGGCCCGGCTATTTTGCGTATAATGTATATTATGTTAAATCAAGGATCTGGCTA
>Ga0224512_10001118_pt1 | contig 26659 bp, 22 predicted proteins | sample SF_May12_sed_USG_4_FD_169103 | JGI IMG/M metagenome (GOLD analysis project Ga0224512, IMG submission 169103) | Sediment microbial communities from San Francisco Bay, California, United States - SF_May12_sed_USGS_13 | ecosystem: Environmental > Aquatic > Marine > Sediment | place: USA... | reverse complement strand
GCCGCTTGCCCGCGCCGCGCGTCGCCCCGACCACGCCCGTCCGCACCGAGCGCGCGCCGCCGGCCCAGCGGTCCGCGTCATGAGACGTTCGCTCGCCGCCGCCGCGCTCGTGGCGCTCGCGGCGCCGGCCGCCGGTCAGGCCCCGGCTCCTTCGGCGCCGGCCCCGGTGGATCCGCGCGCCTGGGTGGGTGAACGGCTGCAATACGACGCCAAGTTCGGGTTCCTCAACATCGGCGGGGCCGAGCTCCAAGTGGCCGGACTCGACACCCTGCGCGGCGACAGCACCCTCCACATCCGGTTCCTCATCCAGGGCGGCAACCTCCTCTACCGCCTGCGCAACGAGTGGGACTCCTGGGTGGCCCTCGGCGACTTCACGTCGCGCCGCTTCATTCAGGACCACGAGGAGGGCAACCGGCGCTACCGGAATGCCTACGACATCTTCCCGGATTCGGGCTTCTACCGGCGGGAGGGGGTGGATTCGGTGCTGCCGACGTCCGCGCTGCCGCTCGACGACGCGGCGTTCTTCTACTTCGTGCGGACGGTCGAGCTCGAGCCGGGCCGACGCTACGAGTTTCACCGCTACTTCAAGCCCGACCGCAACCCCGTCATTCTGGAAGTGGTGGGCCGGGACACGGTGGACGTGCCGGCGGGCCGGTTCGACTGTCTCGTGGTACGTCCGATCATCAAGGGCGGGGGCATCTTCAAGGAACAGGCGGAGGGACGCATGTGGATCACCAACGATGCACGCCGCCTCGTGGTGCAGATCAAGAGCAAGTTCTACTTCGGCTCCCTCACCTTCCGGCTGACCCGGCTGCGCGAAGGGGGCGCGGCCACCGAAGCCCCCTGACGCGACGCGGGGCCCGCTGTCGGGCCCCGCGCGCACCTGCCACCGCCGGCCGTCAGGCCGCCCGCGGGGGTTTCCGGCCCTTGATGGTATCGTGCACCTTGGCGGCGGTGCTCGGACTCACCACCTTCAAGACCAGATAGAGCACGAACCCGATGGCGGCGAGCCAGAGGAGGTTCACCAGCAGCGTCACGGCGAACCCGAGCAAGCCGAACAGCAGCTTGATGGCGAAGAAGCCGATGATGGCCAGAACGGCGTATCCCAGAAGCGTGCGCATGGTCCTCCCTCCTCGACCCGCGGAGCGCGGTAGCGTGCGTCACAGTTGCCCACCAACTATCCTACGAACGTAGGCCCAACCTGGTTTCAGGACAAGGCGAACCGTCATGACGCAGCCGGATGTGCTGGTCGTCGGGGGTGGGATCATCGGAGCCGCGGTCGCGCGCGCGCTCGCGCTCGACGGGCTCACGGTGAGCGTCCTCGACAGCGGGCGCGAGGCGGGCATCGCGACCCAGGCGTCGGGCGGCATGCTCGCCCCGCTCGCCGAGGCGCACGAGGGCGATCCGCTGATCGGCATCGGAATCCGCGGCCGGGACCTGTGTCGGCAGCTCGCTCCGGCGCTCGCGGAGGAGACCGGCGTCGATATCGGGCTCTGGCAGGACGGCGTGCTGAAGGTCGCCTTCACGGAAGAGGAAGAAAGCCAGGCGCGCGGCCTGGTGGCGTGGCATCGCCAGCAGGGACTCAATAGCGAGTGGATCACGGCCGGCGAACTGCTGCACCGGTGCTCGGGCATCAATCCCGAGGCACGCGGCGCCCTGCTCGCCCCTGAAGACGGCGCGCTCGAGCCGCTCGCCTTTCTGGAAGCCCTGCTCGTGAGCGGCGCCCGCCGCGGCGTCCGGCTTGCGCGGGGCGAGCGCGCCGTCGGCATCGAGATCCGGGATCGCCGCGTCTCCGGTATCCGCACGGAGTCGCAGACGTTTCCCGCCGGGGCGATCGTGATCGCCGCGGGGGCGTGGTCCGGCCGGCTCGAGGGCCTGCCGCGGCCCCTGTCGGTGGAACCGGTACGCGGCCAGATGCTGGCGTACCCGTGGCCCGAGGGGGAGCCGTCGGCCATCGCGTACACGGGCCGGGGGTACGTGCTCCGGCGCGGCAACGAAGCGATCGCCGGCAGCACGATGGAGTACGTGGGCTTCGACGCCGCGGTGACCCCGGACGGACGCGATCGGGTCGCGCGCACCGCGGCGACCGTGTACCCGGCGCTGGCGCATGCGGCCATCCAACGCAGCTGGGCCGGGTTCCGCCCGGGGACACCCGACGGGCAGCCGATCGTCGGAGCGGACCCCGAGGTGCCGAACCTCTGGTACGCCACCGGGCACGGGCGCAACGGCATCCTGCTCGCGAGCGTGACCGGGGAGATCATCGCCCACCTGGTACGGGGCGATCCCAGCGACGGGTTGGAGATCGACCTCGCTCCCATCAGTCCCAACCGATTCTGGAACTTCTGAGCGGCCCTCAACCATCCGGTTGAATTCCGGCCCTCCGCCGCTGGCCCTGCCCCGTGGGCCTAACTATGTTTCGCCCTCTATGGAACTTGTGCCCCTCACGTCCGGCCGGAGCGGTGCGTCGCTCACTTCGGGGGCAGCCCCGGTACGCAAACCCAGCTGGCTCAAGGTCCGGGCGCCCGGCGGTGCCAACTACGTCGACGTCAAGCGGCTGATGCGCGAGCTGCGCCTCACCACGGTGTGTGAAGAAGCGCATTGCCCCAACATCGGCGAGTGCTGGGAGCATCGCGCGGCCACGTTCATGATCCTCGGCGATGTCTGTACGCGGAATTGCGCGTATTGCGCCGTGGCTCACGGGACACCGGCCCCGTACGACGCCGGCGAGCCCGCACGGCTCGCCGAGGCCGTCGCGCAGATGGGGCTCCGGCACGTCGTGATCACGAGCGTGGACCGCGACGACCTCCCCAACGGCGGCGCCGAGGCCTTCGCCGGGTGCGTGACGGAGATCCGGCGGCGCCTGCCGGACGCGTCGATCGAGCTGCTGATCCCCGATTTCAAGGGGTCGGACACCGCGCTGCAGATCGTCGTGGAGGCCCGGCCGGACCTTCTCAATCACAACCTGGAGACCGTCGAGCGGCTGTACCGCATCGCCCGGCCGGGCGGGCGCTACGCGCGCGCGCTCCGGCTGCTGCGCCGCGCCAAGGAGATGGCCCCCGACGGCCTCACCAAGTCGGGGATCATCTGCGGGCTGGGGGAGGAGTGGGACGAGCTGCTCGTCGCCATGCGCGACCTGCGCGCGCAGCAGGTCGACATCCTCACTCTGGGCCAGTATCTGCGGCCGTCGGACGGGCACCTGCCCGTGGCGCGGTTCTACACGCCCGACGAGTTCGCCGAGCTCCGGCGCGTCGGCCGCGCGATGGGCTACCGCCACGTCGAAGCTGGCCCGCTGGTGCGATCGTCCTACCACGCCTGGGAACAGGTGCAGCAGGCGGAGGCCGCGCGGTGACGGCGGCGACCCACTCCGGCGCGTCGCTCGACCCCACCCGGAAGGCCTTCTATCACGGGCTGCTGCGCCAGATGGTCCAGCTGCGCCGATTCGAGGAACGCGCCGGCGAGGCGTACGCCCAGGGCCGGATCGGTGGCTTCTGTCACCTCTACATCGGTCAGGAGGCGGTCGCGACCGGCGCGATCTCGGCGCTGCGCGACGACGACTACCTCTTCGCGAGCTATCGGGAGCACGCGCACGCGCTCGTCCGGGGCACCCCGGCGCGCGCCGTCATGGCGGAGCTCTTCGGCAAAGCGACCGGCTGTTCGGGGGGCAAAGGCGGCTCCATGCACCTGTTCGACGCGCCGAGGCACTTTCTCGGCGGCCACGCGATCGTGGGCTCCCACATCCCGATCGCCGCCGGGGCCGGGTTCGCCATCAAGTCCCGCGGCACCGACCAGGTGGCGGTCTGCTTCTTCGGCGAAGCCGCGGTCAACATCGGCGCCTTCCACGAGACGCTGAACATGGCGGCGCTGTGGGAGCTGCCCGCGATCTTCATTTGCGAGAACAACCGGTACGGCATGGGTACGGCCCTGGAGCGCGCCGCGGCGGTCTACGACATCGCCCACCGGGCGTGCTCGTACGACATGGCGTCGGAGACCGCCGACGGCATGGACGTCCTGGCGATGTACGAGGTCACCGCGCGGGCGGTCGAGCGCGCGCGCGAGCGGAAGCTCCCGACGCTCATCGAGGCCCGGACGTACCGCTACATGGGGCACTCCATGGCCGATCCCATCCACGGCCACTACCGGACCAAGGAGGAGCTCGAGGAACAGAAGGCCCGGGACCCCATCGAGCATCTCACCGGGCTGCTGCGGGAGGGCGAGCTGCTGACGGATGCGGAGCGGGACGCGCTGCGCCAGAGCGTGGAGGAGGAGATCGCCGACGCGGTGCAGTTTGCCGACGAGAGTCCCGATCCCGAGCCGGGCGCCCTGTACACCGACGTGTACGCCGACTGACATGGCGACCATCACGTATCGCGATGCCCTGAACCAGGCGCTGCGTGAGGAGATGCAGCGAGACGACACCGTCTTCCTCATGGGCGAAGAGGTCGGCGTCTACCAGGGCGCCTACAAGGTCAGCCGGGGCCTGCTGGAGGAGTTCGGTCCCAGCCGCGTCGTCGACACGCCCATCGCGGAGTTGAGCTTCGCCGGCATCGGGGTGGGCGCCGCGATGGTGGGGCTCCGTCCGGTCATCGAGTTCATGACCTGGAACTTCGCGCTGCTCGCGATCGATCAGGTCGTCAACTCCGCCGCCAAGATGCTCTACATGTCCGGCGGCCAGACCCCCATGCCGGTGGTCTTCCGCGGCCCGGGCGGCGCCGCCCTGCAACTCGGCGCCCAGCACTCCCAGGCCCTGGAGGCGTGGTTTGCGCATGTCCCCGGCCTCAAGGTCGTCGCGCCCGCCACCCCGTACGACGCCAAGGGGCTGCTCAAGTCCGCGATCCGCGACAACAACCCCGTCGTGTTCCTCGAAGGGGAGATGCTCTACAACACGAAGGGCGAGGTCCCCGAGGAGGAGTACGCCATCCCGCTCGGCAGCGCGGAGGTCAAACGGGCCGGCACGGATGTGACGCTCGTCTGTCACTCCAAGACCGTCGCCGTCGCGCTCAGGGCTGCCGATCGGCTGGCGGACGAGCACGGGATCGCCGCCGAAGTCGTGGATCTGCGCACCATCCGGCCTCTGGATGTGGACACGCTCGTGACGAGCGTGCGCAAGACGAACCGGTGCGTCGTGATCGAGGAAGGGTGGTACTTCTGCGGCGTTGGCGCGCAGGTCGTCGACGAGCTGCAGCGCGAGGCGTTCGACCACCTGGACGCCCCCATCCTGCGCGTGACCCAGGCCGACGTCCCCATGCCCTACAACAAGCTCCTGGAGCGGGCCGCCAAGCCCAGCCCCGAGCAGGTGCTCGAGGCGGTGCGGCGGGTCGCCTACCTCGAGCGCTGAGCCACGTCATGGCCACCAAGGTGTTCATGGAAGCGCTGTCACCCACGATGGAAGAGGGGCGGATCGCGTCGTGGGTGAAGCAGGAAGGGGAGTCCGTCGCGCAAGGGGACGTGCTCGCCGAAGTCGAGACGGACAAGGCCATCATGGAACTCCAGGCCCGCGGCGAGGGCATTCTGCGCAAAATCCTCGTGCCGGCGGGCGGCACGACCGAGGTGGGCGGCCTCGTCGCGGTGATCGCGGCCGCCGACGAAGACATCGCCGGACTCGTCGCCGGGCAGCAGGCGCCGCCGGCTGGCGCGGCCGCGCGGCCGGCGGCCGCCCCGGCGGCACCCGCGACCGCCGCTCCCCGCCCTCCCCCGGCGGCCGGGGCGCGCGAGCCCAGCGGCCGGGTCAAGGCCTCACCGCTCGCGCGTCGCCTCGCCTCGGAGAAGGGGCTCGATCTCCGCGGGCTCGACGGCTCCGGCCCCGGCGGGCGGATCATCAAGCGCGATGTCCTCGCGGCCCCCACCGCCGCCGCGGCGCTCCAGGGGAAGGCCGGCGAGTGGGAAGACGTCATCCCGACCCAGCTGCGCAAGACGATCGCGCGACGCCTGGTGCAGTCGCTCGGGCCGGTGCCGCATTTCTTCCTCACGACCGAGATCGACATGGAGCGCGCGCTGGACGCCCGCGAGACGCTCAACGCCATCGGGGACGGGAAGATTTCGGTCAACGACATCGTCATCAAGGTCGTCGCCATGGCGCTTCGCCAGCACCGGGAGTGCAACGCCTGGTGGCAGGACGATCACATCCGCTACTTCGACGACGTGCACATCGCCATGGCGGTGGCGATCGAGGACGGGCTCATCACGCCGGTCATCCGCGCCGCGCACGCCAAGTCGCTGCGGACCATCGCCGCGGAGAGCCGGGCCCTGGCCGAGCGGGCGCGGGCCCGCAAGCTCCAGCCCGAGGAGTACACGGGCGGGACGTTCTCCCTCTCCAACCTCGGCATGCTCGGCATCGACGAGTTCACCGCCGTCATCAACCCGCCGGAGGCGGGCATCCTCGCCGTCGGCGCCGTGACCGAGAAGCCCGTCGTGGTGGACGGCGCCGTCACGGTACGCCGCCGCATGCGGGTCACGATGAGCTGCGACCATCGGGTCATCGACGGCGCCATGGGCGCGCGCTTCCTGCAAACCGTCAGGCGAATGCTCGAGCAGCCGCTCGCCATCGTCTGGTAGCGACCAGTCTCTCTCAGGACGGGTAGGCCTGTGTCCAAGACCTTCGACGTCATCATCCTCGGCGGCGGCCCCGCCGGGTACGTCTGCGCCATCCGCTGCGCGCAGTTGGGTCTCTCCACCGCGGTCGTCGAGCGCGAGAAGCTCGGCGGCGTGTGCGTCAACGTGGGCTGCATTCCGAGCAAGGCCCTGCTCCACGCGGCCTGGGTGGCGAACCTCGTGCGGCACGACGCCGCCCAGCTCGGGATCACGACCGGCGACGTGACCCTGGATTTCGGCGTCGCGATGAAGCGGTCCCGTCAGGTGAGCGAGCAGAACTCCAAGGGCGTCGGCTTCCTGATGAAGAAGCACAAGGTGACCGTCGTCGAGGGGACGGGCGTGCTCCAGAAGGACCGAGCGGTCAAGGTCGGCACCGACACCTACACGGCGTCCAAGGCGATCGTGCTCGCCACGGGCACGCGGGTCAAGGGACTCCCGCAGGCGGGCCTCGAACTGAACGCCACGACCGTCATCTCGTCCGATGACGCCCTGTTCCTGGAGCGCGCCCCCGCGAGCCTGGCGATCGTGGGCGCGGGAGCGGTCGGCGTCGAGTTTGCCGACATCTTCAGCGCGTTCGGCAGCACCGTGACGCTGATCGAGGTCCTGCCGCGCATCCTCCCCATGGAGGACGCGGAATCGTCCGCCGCCCTGGCGAAGGTCTACAAGAAGCGCGGGATCGCGATGCTGGTGGGCGCCAAGGTGAAGGGCGCGAAGGTCGCCAAGACGTCCGTCACGCTGGAGGTAGAAACCAGCGGGAAGACGCAGTCGCTCGAGGTCGAGAAGGTCCTGATGGCCGCCGGCCGCGCGATGAACATCGAGAACCTGGGCCTGGAGGCGGCGGGCGTGCAGCTGTCCGACACCGGGTTCATCAAGGTCGACCACCACCTGCGCACCACCGCCGACGGGATCTACGCCATCGGCGACGTCGCGGGCCCGCCGATGCTCGCCCACAAGGGGAGCCGGGAGGGCGTGCAGGTGGCCGAACGCATCGCCGGCCAGACGCCCCACCCGATCCGCTACGACAACATCCCCTCCGTGACGTATTGCCATCCCGAGGTGGCGAGCATCGGGCTCACCGAGGACCAGTGCAAGGAGCGGAAGCTGGACGTCCAGATCGGGAAGTTCCCGCTCTCGGCGAACGGCCGGGCGCGGGCCACCAACGAGACGGACGGGTTCGTGAAGATCATCCGCGACAAGCAATACGGGGAGATCCTCGGCGCCCACATCGTCGCCGCCCACGCCAGCGAGATGATCCACGAGCTCGTCGTCGCCCGCGAGAACGAGTACACCGTGGAGGAAGTCGACCTCGCGGTCCACGCGCATCCGACCCTCTCCGAGGCCATCGCCGAGGCCGCGCTGGACTCGATGGGACGGGTGCTGCACACCTGATCGGGGACTCGCAGATGCCGGGAGGACGTGAGGGCGACGCCTCCCCGCCACCCGACCTCGTGGGCGTGGCCCTCGGCAGCATCGCCGCCGGCTCGGCGACGGCCGCCGGCCTGCTCGCCCTGGCCCTGACCGTCCTGCGCGACCGCCTCGGCGCCATCCTCCCCGGACTCGTGTTCGGCACCATCCTGGTGGCCGCGGGGCTCGCCTGGGCGCTCGCCGGCGCGATCGCCGACACCTGGCGGCGCGCGGTCACCGCCGCACTCGCGGTGTTCGGAGCGCTCATGCTCGGGGCGCTGACCGCGCCGGCCGACATGGTGGCCGGCCGCGGCGGCATCGGCGGCTACACCGTCGTTCTCCTCGGCATCGCCGCTCTCGCCGTCCGGTACACGCGTCGACGGTCGGCATGAGCACGGACCTGGCGGTCGTCACGCTTGGCCGCGCGGCCTACGCCGAAACGTTGCACCTGCAGCGCGACCTCGCACGTCGCCGCATCAGCGGCGACCTGTCCCGCGACCTGCTCCTGCTTGTCGAGCACCCCCCGGTCGTCACCCTCGGCCGGAGCACCCAACCCCAGCATCTGGCCACGCCGCGCGAGTTCCTGGCGGCACGCGGCATCGAGGTGCACGAGATCGAGCGCGGCGGCGACGTCACGTTCCACGGCCCCGGGCAGCTCGTCGGCTACCCGATCTACCGCCTGTCGGAGCACCGGGAGGACCTGCACTGGTTCCTGCGTCAGCTCGAGCAGGCCTTGATCGAGACCCTGGCACCGTTCGGCATCGCCGGGGAGCGACGGGCCGGCTTCACCGGCGTCTGGACGGGCGGCCGCAAGATCGCGAGCATCGGGATCCACGTTCGCCAGTGGGTCACCTGGCACGGGTTCGCGCTGAACGTCACGACCGATCTGTCGTACTTCGACCTGATCGTGCCGTGCGGCATCCCCGACGTCGTCATGACGAGCATGCAGCGGGAACTGGACGCGCGCGCGCCCCGAGACCTGTGGACCCGCGCGATGGAGGGCGTCATGCTGGGGTTCGCGGAGGTGTTCGGGCAGCGGCCGCAACTGCTCGCGCTGGAGGAGCTCGCGGGCGGGTCGGGGGACGCGGGTGGCGGGGGAGACGGCTAGACGGGAAGATGGCCGGCGGCCACTGGGAGGCGGGCGTCAGGGGGCCACCCCGGCACGAGCAGGCAGCGACGTCGCCGCGTTCGCCCTCCGGCTACCGACTGCTCGCCGTCTCGCCGTTTGAGCTGGCTCCCTCTACTCCCTCCCTTTCGGCCATCAACTCGAAGAACCGCCCAAACACCCGCACGCCCTTCCAGATCTGCTCCACGTTGATCTTCTCGTCGGGCGCGTGCAGGCGGTCGTCGGGCAGCCCGATCCCGGACAACACGACCGGCGCCCCTTCCTTGGCAAGCTCGGGCACGATGGGAATCGACCCGCCCGACCGCACGGGCACAACGCCGCGTCCCTCGATCTCCGTGAATGCCCGGTCGAGCACCGCGATCGGCGTGGAGTCCACGTCCACGACCACGGGATCGGCGCCGTGCACGAACGTCACCGTGACGTCCGCGTAGCCGGGTGCCAGCTTCTTCACCGCGGCCGTGAGCAGTTTCTGCACCTTCTTCTCGCTCTGCTTGGGCACGAGCCGCAGGCTCACTTTCGCGGTGGCTTCGGCCGGGATCACGGTCTTGGCCCCGTCGCCGGTGAACCCACCCTTGATGCCGTGGATCTCGAACGTCGGCAGGGCCCAGAGCCGCTCGAACACGGTGTAGGCCTTGAGGCCGGTGAGCGCCTTGGCGCCGACCTCGTCCTTCAGGAACTTCCGCTCGTTGAACGGCAGTTTCTTCCACGCGGCGCGCACCTGCTTGGAGGGGCGCTGGACCAGGTCGTACAACCCCGGGATCTTGATCCGTCCCTCGGCGGTCTTGAGTCCGGCCAAGATCCGCACCAGCGTCTCATGGGCGTTCGGCGCAGCACCGCCGTACAGTCCCGAATGGAGGTCGCTGCGGGCCGTCCGCACCTTGATCTCCGCATAACACAGCCCGCGCAGCCCCGTCTCGACGGCCGGCCAGCCGGGCAGGTAGTAGGGCGTGTCGGCCACAAGCACCGCGTCGGCTCGCACGCGCTCGGGCTCGCGCGCGAGCAGGTCGAACAGAATCTTGCTGCCCGATTCCTCCTGCCCCTCGAGCAGGAACCGGATGTTGACCGGCGGCCGGTTGCGCCCCATCACGGCCTCGAACGCCTTGACGATCGCGAACACCTGCCCCTTGTCATCGGTCGCGCCGCGCGCGTACAGGTTCCCGTTCCGCACGGTCGGCTCGAACGGCGGCGATGTCCACTCATTGAGCGGATCCGGGGGCTGGACGTCGTAGTGCCCGTAGACGAGCACGATCGGCTTGCCGGGAACCTCCGGGCCGACGCCCCAGACGATGGGGTGGGTCTGGCTCGCCAGGTACTCGACCGTGCGGCAGCCGAGGGCCTTGAGGTGGTTGCCCAGCCAGTCGGCCGCCCGGCGACAGTCGGCATTGTGGCCGGGATCGGTGGAGATGCTGGGGATGCGCAGCAGCTCCTGAAGCTCGGAGAGCATCCGCACCTTGTGCGCATTCACGAAGTCCCGGAAATCCGTCATGGGCGGTATCGGCGTTGGAAGATGGTCAGCAGCGGAACGGCGGAACGAGTGAGGAATATATCCGCCCGGTCGGGGGGTTGCCCACTCGTCGTCTGCGGCGTCAATTCCCGAGACCGCACGAGGAGCCTGGATGACCGGCATGACGCGCGCCCCGTTTGCGACGGGATCGATCGTCCGCAACCAGTTCGACGACGCCGCCGACCTGGTGAATCTCGAGGACTACATGCGGCACCTTCTCAAGGAGCCGTTCCGCTCGGTCACCGTCGAGGTGCCGGTCCGCATGGATGACGGGCGGATCGAGGTGTTCCGCGGCTATCGCATCCAGCACAACGGCGCGCGCGGTCCGTGCAAAGGGGGCGTGCGCTACCATCCCCACGCCGACCACGAGGAGGTCCTGGGGCTCGCCACCACGATGACGTGGAAGACCGCCCTCGTCGACGTGCCGTTCGGCGGAGCCAAGGGTGGCGTACAGGTGAATCCGCGCGCGCTCTCCAAGCGGGAGCTGGAAGCGGTGACGCGCGTGTTCACCAGCCGCATCTCGCTCATGCTGGGCCCCTACCGCGACATCCCCGCCCCCGACATGGGGACCAACCAGCAGGTCATGGCGTGGCTGCTGGACGAGTTCTCCAAGCGCAACGGCTATTCGCCCGCCGTCGTCACCGGCAAGCCGATCTCGCTGGGCGGCTCGCTCGGGCGCGAGGAGGCGACGGGACGCGGGGTGGCGTTGGCGATGGAGGCGTACGCGCGGGACGAGGCCATCCCCATCCGGAACGGGACCGTCGTGATTCAGGGATTTGGGAACGTGGGGGCGCATCTGGCGCGGCTGCTGCACGGGCTCGGCGCCAAGGTGATCGCCGTGAGCGACGTCGACGGGGGCCTGCATCGCACCGACGGGCTGGACATCCCGGCCCTGTTCGCCCACGCCTACGTCAACCGGCACCCGGTGGGCGAATTCCCCGGCGGCGACCGCATCACCGACGAGGAGCTCTGGGGCCTGCGGTGTGACTGGCTGGTGCCGGCCGCGCTCGGTGGGGTCATCTGCAAGGACCACAACGCCGACGTGATCGACTGCCGCGTGGTCGTCGAAGCCGCCAATGCTCCCACGACTCCCATCGCCGACAAGATCCTCGCCGAACGCGGCATTGTGGTGCTGCCGGACATCCTGGTGAACGCCGGCGGCGTGATCGTCAGTTACTTCGAGTGGGTCCAGAACCTCCAGCAACATCCCTGGTCGCGCGACCGGGTCGATACGGAGCTGGCCGCCAAAATGACCCTGGCGTACGGGAGTGTGCGGGAACTGGTGCGGGCCAACCGCGTATCGTGGCGAACGGCTGCCTACGCGATTGCGCTGGAGCGGGTGGCGGAGGCGGAGCGGCTGCGCGGCCACTAGCCGCCGTCATCGCCTCCCAGAGGGGCCAAGACGTCAAACGGGTCCTGCTCGCCACGCTGCTCCATGGCCGTGAGGATGGCCGCCAACGCCGCCTGCACCGACCCCGACCGCTGGTGGATGCGCTCAAAGAGGTCGAGCCGCGTGCGATAGATGCGCGCGGCGACGAGGGTCGCGTTGTTCAGCGGTCGCGCCTGCAGGCGGCCGGCGTCGTAGACTTCCAGCGCCGCGCCGACGGTCCCCGCCAGCTGCGCGCGCGCCTCGCCAAACAGCCGGTCTCGCCCCGCCGTCAGGATGGCCCCCGGCGGTCGCGTGTCGTAGAAAGCCGTCAGCCGTTCCGCCAGGTTGGCGTAGAGGTGGGACAGCCGCACCTCGTCCCGCCAGATCGCGGCGGCCCGCGCTGCCAGGAGCGTGTCACCGCGGGCCCGGAAGAACGCCTCGGCCGCCCGGTACCCCACGTAGGACGCGAAGCTCTCGTCAAACGGCGTGGCGCCCGGCACGTAGAGCGTCCGATGGGCCGTCTCGTGTAGCACGGTCGCGACCACCGCCACGACGTCGCCGTCGAGCACCGTGGAGAGCAGCGGATCGCTGAACCACCCGAGCGTCGAGAACGCGCTCGCCGGTCGCAGATACGTGTCGTAGCCGCGCGCCGTGAAGTCGCGCGCCGCCTGCTCGGCCTTCGCCAGCGAGAAGAAGCCCCGGTACGGGACGGCTCCCACGATCGGGAATCGCCACAGGTGCGGTTCCAGCGCGTCGCGCGGACTCGCGGATAGCACCAGCAGGAGCGTGTCGCGCCCCACGCGCGCGTAGGTGGTGTACGAGTCGCCGGGCCGGAGGCCAATTGCGCTGTCGGCCCAGGCCCGGGCCTCGAGCACCAGGCGGATCTTCTGCCGGTGGTCCTCGGGCGTGGCGGGATCGGCCACGACCGCGGTCAGCGCGCGCCGCCGCAGGAGGATCCGCGCCTCTTCGTACGCCCCGCGCAGCACGAACCGGACGTCCGCCGAGACCGCCGCGCCGACGGCCACGGCGGCGGCGAGTACCATGACGAGCCCCAGCGCGGCGCGCGCGAGCACCCGCCACGTGCGGCGCGCCATGTCAGAGCGCCAGGCGCAGGCCGATACGCTGCGAGCCGTCCACCAGCAGATCGGTCGGCTCGTAGGCGTAGTCCACGGTGATGCGGCCCAGGGTGACGCTCGCACCCACCGTCAGCCGCGAGAGGTCCTCGCCCGCCTCGCGCGTCCCGTAGGCCGCCCGGCCCAGCACGCCGACGCCCCGCACCACCATGCCACCTTCCACGCCCGCCACGAAGCGGGTGGACCGCCCGGCCGGCCACTGGAGCTCGATCGTCGAGAGCAGCCGGTACGTCTCCTGCGGATCCACGTAGTTCATCGTGAATCCAAACCGTGTGAGCCGCGGGAAGACGAGCGGGCTCTGGTCGCTCCAGTTTCCGCCCACGTTCTGCACGGCGAAGCCGAAGGCGGCGAGATCGAAGATCGCGATCGCGATGCCGAGATCGCCCGACACGCCCGTTTCCCGGAGACCCGCGATGCCCTGCTCGACCACCTTGACGGACCCGCCGAACGCGAGCATCCCCAGGCGATAGATCAGGCTTCCCACGCCGAGCAACTCGTGCGCGGACACCGTCGCCCCGGTGGGCGTGCCGGTGACGCCGCCGGTGGCCGGGTCGGGCACGATTTCCTGCTCGGTGCCGAAGTCGAAGTACTTGAGCCCGCCGCCGAGATTGAGCTGCCCGAGCCGGAACCCGAGCGCCGCGGTCGCCTGATACGCGTCGAGCGCGCCGCCGAAGTAGCCGAGTTCCAGAGCGACATGGGGGATCAACGCGAGCCCGGCCGGGTTGGCGAACACGGCCGCCGCATCGCCCATCAGCGCGGCCCCGGCGTTGTTCAGGCCCGTCGCTCGGACCGAGCTGGGCGTGCGCAGCACCACCGGACCGTCTACGCCCGCGTCCTGTCCCGCCGCGCGGGGGGGGAACGCGGCCACCACGGCCGCCAGCCCGATCGCCCAGCTGCGCACGCGCTTACCGAATGCGGATGACGTTCAGCCGGGCGGCGACGCTCGCGGGCAGCGGACCGCCACTCGGCGCAGCGAGCCGCACGGTGAACCCCTTCTGCGCCGCGCTCTGCACCACGCGGAAGTAGTCGCCCGAGCCGGCCCGGAGTGTTCCGTCGAACGCGAACGTTCCACCCGAGAAAATCGGGGGCTCCAGAGGATAGGGCCGGGGGAACTGCGAGGGCAGCTGCTGGTTGAGCGAGCTGTACGTCGTACGCAAACGCCACGTGGTATACCGCAGCCGTGTCGGTGCCGTGAAGCTCGGCAGATCCGAGACCCAGTTGGCCAGGAACCACTGCGCGACGAGCGGCGCGAACGGGATGCCGGCCGCGGCGGCCACGTTCTCCGCCCCGGTGCGCGACGTCTCCACCAGCCGACGACTCAGATCCGCCCCGTGCTGGTCGAGCAGCCAGCGCACGAACAGCCAACCCGCCCCGCGCTCCTCCAGCGTCCCCGTACCGGAGCCCGGCAGCACGAACTCGGCGCCGGGATTGGTCAGGTAGAGGTACGCGTTGAACAGGTTGCCGATGGCGAAGCGCGAAAACAGGTCGTTCCGGCCCTGCGCGTCGAACCGCAGGCCGGCCAACTCCTCGGCCAGATGGGAGAGCGCTTCGTTCAGCCACAGCACCTCGGAGTTCCCGGCGCGCACGAGGACGTGCTGGTGGTAGCTGATCATGTGCTGGAACTCGTGCACGAACGTCACCGGCACCAGCCGGCGGACGACGTCCACGCTCAGCGTACACGTGACCGTTCCCGACGGGTCCGGCGCCAGGGCAAAGAACACCTCGCCGCGGTTCGAGCGCGAGTCGTTCTGAAACAGGGGATCGATGTCGATTCCGAAAAAATAGCCGGTGATGATCGAGGTCGAGCACTGATCCCGCGGCGTCAGCCCGTTCACCTTGGGTGTGAACAGGACGATCACGCCGCCGTTGCGGTCCACGTCCGACTCGGCTCCGAAGGCCTGCGTGTCCACTTCATACAGGTCGGTGTCGAACAGGCGGCCGATGGAGTCGAGCTCGATCGCCGAGAACTGTACCGGCGCCTGGTCGTCCATGAACAGGGCCGCATGGACGCCCACGTACTGCGCGCGGGCGTTGACCGCCGCGAAATCGGCCTGGGTCGAGCATGGCAAGGTGGCACAGACCTGAAACGTCCGGCGATCGCCCACTTTCACGGTGGGCGTCTCGACGGGCGCCAGGCTCAGCGCCGCCATGGGCCCCCGCGGCCGCGCCGCCGCCTCCCGTTCTTGGGCCCGCAGTGCGTCGTGAAACCGGGCCGCGAACGGGAGCGGGGTGCCGGGGGTCGCCCGGGCCGTGAGCGTCACGATCACCGAGTCGCCCTGCAGCCGGTATTGCGCCGAATCCCCCGGCGAGCCCGCCGTGGCCTGCGGGGCCAGGAGATACTCCGCGCCCCCGACGCCGGCGGTCGGGAAGGTCGCGCACCCGGCGAGCTCCGCGGGGTCAATGGACGCGTATTCCCCCACGGCCAGCGCCAGCGGACCCGCGGCCGCCTGATAGGTCCCCGGCAGCGCGTTGCTCGGCGCGCCCGCCAGGCGCGCCCGAATCTCCACCGGGCCGGCGGGGAGACAGATGGGCACCACCACGGAGAGGGCCGTGGCCGACCCCGACAGCACCAGCGCGGGCGCGCCACCGATCTCCACCTCGGCCGCCGCGCCCAGGGCCGTCCCGACCAGATCGAGCGTGTCGCCGCCGGTGAACGTCGGCGGAGTGACGGACGTCAGCGTCGGTGGCGGGGTGGCCGTCGCCGTGAGCGCCGCGACGACGGCGGCGTCCGTGACGAGCTGGGCCTGCACCCGGTACTCGCCGGCGGCGGGGCCGAGCACCAGCGCCACCTCCACCCGCCCGTTGCCGTCGGCCAATGTCACCGTATCGGACAGTACCGCGCCGGCGCCCTGGGTCACGCTCCAGCGCACCCGAGTCCGCGGCACCGTCTCGCCCCCCTCCGCTCGGGCGAGGACGGCGAGCGGCAGGGGCAGCCGCGCCCCGGCTGGCGCCGTCTGCCCGTTGGTGGACGCCACGAGATCCAGTGAGGCGGCGACCGGCAGCGGTTCCGTCCCCCCGCCGCAGGCTGCCGCCGTCACTCCGCCCACCAGCAGCAGCCCCCTGCGCACCACGCGCGACATCCGCATCCTGACCTCGCCTCGCCAGAGTTCCGTCCGTTGCCGCGGTCAGCGGCGCCGGTCGGCGGGTGACTCGTAACCTACGGAATTACAGCAACATACGACGCAACCGGGTGTTTTGACAACACCCGACACCGTCGGTAGCTTACCCAGTCGGATGGCCTTCGCTCACCTGCATACCCACTCGGAATACTCGCTCCTCGACGGCGCCAACCGGATCCCCGATCTGGTGGGGCGCGTCAGGGAGTTGGGCATGGACAGCCTGGCCGTCACCGATCATGGCAACCTCCACGCCGCCTGGTCGTTCTATCAGGAGGCCCGCGCCCAAGGCATCCGCCCCATCATCGGGTGCGAAGCCTACCTCGCGTTCGGGTCGCGCCACCTGCGCGAGAAACCGGCCGACGCCCCGGCGCAGTACTCGCACCTCGTGCTGCTCGCCCGCAATCGCACCGGCTATCACAACCTCGTCAAGCTGAGCTCGATCGGCTACGTCGAGGGCTACTACCGACGGCCCCGCATCGATCGCGAAGTGCTCGCGCGCTATGGGGAGGGCCTGATCGGCCTGGCCGCGTGCCTCTCCGGCGAGATCGCCCTCTGGCTCCGCCGCCAGAACTACGAGCTCGCGCGCCGGTCGGCGGAGTGGTTTGCGCAGACGTTCGGGCCCGACGGGTTCTGGCTCGAGGTGCAGGACCATGGCATCCCCGAGGAGCGGATCGTGCGAGACGGGATGTTCCGGCTCGGCGAGGATCTCGGTCTGCCGGTCGTGGCGACCAACGACGCGCACTACCTCCGGCGAGAGGACCACGAGGCGCACGATTGTCTCCTGGCGATCGGCACGGGCAAGGACCTGGACGATCCGGCGCGCTTTCGCTTCGTGGGCGAGGAGAGCTACGTCAAGTCGGAAGCGGAGATGCGGGAACTCTTCCCCGGCCGGCCGGATGTGCTCGCGAACACCCAGACGGTCGCCGACCGGTGCGAGTTCGATTTCGAGAAGCGGTACTTCCTGCCGCAGTTCCCCCGGCCCGACGGCTACGCATCCGACAACGACCTGCTGGTCGAGCTGGCGACGCGCGGCGCCGAAGCGCGTTACGGCACGTCGCTTCCGGCGGCCGTGCGCGAGCGGCTCGCGTACGAGTTGGACGTCATCACGACGACGGGCTACGCGGGCTACTTCCTCATCGTGCAGGATTTCATCCGCGCCGCCCGGGATCGCGGCATCCCAGTGGGACCCGGACGCGGCTCGGCGGCGGGCTCGCTGGTCGCCTACGCGCTCGGGATCACCAACGTCGATCCCCTGCGGTTCGACCTGCTGTTCGAGCGGTTTCTGAACCCCGAGCGGATTTCGATGCCGGACATCGACGTGGATTTCTGCTACGAGCGCCGCGGCGAAGTCATCGAGTACGTGCGGGAGCGCTACGGCCGGTCGAGCGTCGGGCAGATCATCACGTTCGGGACGCTGAAAGCGCGCGCGGCGCTGCGGGACATCGCGCGGGTCTTGCGCGTGAGCCTCGCCGACGCCGACAAGATGGCGAAGCTGATCCCGTCGGGACCGGCCTTCAGCCTGTCGGTCGCCGAGGCGGCGGCACGCGTCCCGGAGCTGCGCGCGCTCGTGAACGCCGATCCGGCGGCGGCCCGGGTGGTGGACCTGGCCCAGCGCATCGAGGGGCTCGCGCGCCACGCGTCCGTCCACGCCGCGGGCATCGTGATCGCGCCCGGACCGCTCGACGAGTACGTGCCCGTCTGCACGGCCCCGCAGCGCGGCAACGGCGCCGCCAGCGGGGAGGACGCCATCATCACGCAGTTCGACATGGTCGGCCTCGAGCAGGTCGGCATGCTCAAGATGGACTTCCTCGGGCTGCGGACCCTCACGGTGCTGCACGACGCCGTGGCCGCCATTGCCGAGCGCCGCAGCGTCACCGTGGACCTGGATCAGCTCGACCTCGACGACCCGACCGTGTACGAGCTCCTGCGCCAGGGCCGCACGGCGGGCGTGTTCCAGTTCGAGTCGCCACTCGCCACCGACACGCTGCGGCAGATGCGGTGCGACCGCTTCGACGATCTCGTCGCCACCAACGCACTGCTGCGTCCGGGGCCGCTCGACTCCGGCATGCACCTGGTCTACATCCGCCGCAAGCGCGGCGACGAGCCGGTCCAGTATCCGCATCCCGACCTCGCGGACGTGTTGGCCCCCACGCTCGGCGTCATCGTGTATCAGGAACAGGTGATGCGGATCGCCAACGTGCTCGCGGGCTTCACGCTCGCCGAAGCCGACGTGCTCCGCAAGGCGGTGGGGAAGAAGGACCCCGAGCTGATCCGTCGCGAGCTGTCGCGGTTCGTCGAACGGGCCACGGCGCGGGGACACCAGCGCCGGGTCATCGACGACATCGCCCGCCAGATCGAGACGTTCGGGCGGTACGGCTTCAACAAGTCCCACTCGGTCGCGTACAGCCTCCTCTCGTTTCAGACCGCCTGGCTCAAGGCGCACTATCCGGCGGAGTTCATGGCGGCGCTCCTGTCGTCGGAGATCGGCGACACGGACAAGGTGGTGGAGTACATCAACGAGGCCCGCGAGATGGGGCTCCAGGTGCTCCCACCGTCGGTCAACGAATCGGGCTGGAAGTTCACGGTCATCACCGACGACGAGATCCGCTTCGGGCTCGGCGCCGTCCGCCACGTGGGCCGCGGCGCGATCGAGTCCATTCTGGACGCCCGTGCCACGGGCGGGGCGTTCACCAGCCTCACCGATTTCTGTGACCGGGTGGACCTGCGACTGTGCAACAAGCGCGTCATCGAGTCGCTCGTGGCCGCCGGTGCCCTGGACCAGGTGGGCGGACACCGCGCCCAGCTGGCGGCGGCGCTCGACGTGGCGCTGCGGGAAGCCCAGTTGCGGCAGGCCGAGCGGGAGTCGGGCCAGGGGTCGCTGTTCGGCGACCCGGGGGCCGCGTCCGCCGGCAGACCGCCGTTGCCCCTGCCCGACCTGGAGCCGTGGTCCGAGGGCGAGCGGCTCGCCAAGGAAAAGGAAGTCATCGGCTTCTTCATCTCCGGCCATCCGCTCGAGCGGTTCCGCGAGGAGGCCACCCTGTTCGGGACGCGCACCACGGCCACCCTCGGCACGTGGAGCGAGCACCAGGTGACGGCGGCCGTCGTCGTCACCGCCGTCAAGCGGCAGATCTCCCGCAAGACCGGGGCGGAATACGCCCGGCTCACCGTGGAGGATTTCCACGGGACCGCCGAGGCCCTGGTGTTCCCGGACGCCTGGAGCAAGCTTTCCACGGTCGTCGTGGCGGATGCGGCCTTGCTCCTCACCGGGAGCTACAGCTCCCGGGACCGCGGCGAAGACCGGGCTCCGTTCATCGTCGAGCAGGCGGTGCCGCTGGCCGTTCTGCGGGAGCAGGGCCTCGTCGGCCTCGAGCTCGACTGGCGCCTGGGCGCCGGGCCCGACCAGGACACGGCCCGCGCCGCGGTGGCACTGTGCGCCGCCCACCCCGGGCCGGCCCCGGTGTTCGTCAGTTGGGCCGACGGCAACGGCTCACGCGCGCGGTTTCGCGCCCGGCGGGTGCAGGTGGACTTGAGCGACGCCCTGTTGGCGGCCCTGCGCGACCTGCTCGGGCCGGATCACGTGCGGCTCACGAAGGCGAGGTAACCGTGGCGTTCGAGCTCGAGTTCGAGAAGCCGCTGGTAGACCTGCAGCGCCAGATCGCCCACCTGAAGCGCCTGGCCGAAGAGCAGCGGCTCGACGTGCAGTCGGAGGTCGCGCCCCTCGAACAGAAGCTGTCGGAGCTCCGCCGCGAGATCTACGCCGATCTGACCCCCATGCAGCGCGTGCTGGTAGCGCGCCACCCGCGGCGTCCCTACGCCCTCGATTACCTGCGCACGGTCTTCAGCGATTTCGTCGAGCTGAAGGGCGACCGGCTGTTCCGCGACGATCCGGCGATTGTGGCGGGGTGGGCCCGGCTGGGCGAGCGGTCGGTGGTGGTGATCGGGCAGCAGAAGGGCCGCGATATGAAGGAGAACCTGCGCCGCAACTTCGGGATGCCGCATCCGGAGGGCTACCGCAAGGCGCTCCGGCTGATGCACCAGGCGGCCCGGTTTCAGGCGCCGGTCGTGACCCTGATCGACACGCCGGGCGCCTTCCCGGGCCTTGGCGCCGAGGAACGCGGCCAGGCCGAGGCGATCGCGCGCAATCTGGAAGGAATGGCACGGCTGGAAACGCCGTTCGTCGCCACCATCATTGGCGAGGGCGGCTCGGGCGGCGCGCTCGCGCTGGGACTCGCCGACCGCGTGCTGATGCTCGAGAACGCCATCTACTCGGTGATCTCCCCGGAGGGCTGCGCGGCGATTCTCTGGAAGGACGCCACCCAGAAGGAGCGGGCCGCGCAGGCGCTCCGACTCACGGCGACGGACCTGCACGAACTCGGCATCATCGACGAGATCGTGCGGGAGCCCGACGGCGGGGCGCACGCCGACCCCGACGAAGCGGGTCGCGCGCTCGGCGAGGCGCTGGACCGCGCCCTGACCGAGCTGGAGCCCGTGCCGCGCGACGCGCTGCTCGCCGCGCGGGCGGAGAAGTTCCTGCGCATGGGCCGCTTCGTCGAGGCATGACCGTGCCGACGCTCGTCGAAGTGCGGTTCAAGGGCAACCGCAAGGCGTATTTCACCGGGGATCAGCTGGACTTGACGCCGGGGCAAGAGGTGATCGTCGACGTCGACCGCGGCCAGGATCTCGGAACCGTGTCGGCCGTCGGCGCGATGGCGGAGCGGAAATGTGCCGTCGGGTGCGCGGGCTGCGGCGCGGGTCAAGTGCCGGACCCCGGCGGGGCGGTCGTGCGTGCCGCCTCGAGCGAGGATGTCCATCTCGCCGGCGAGCTGCGGAAAGCCGAGGAAGACGTGCGGCGGGCGGTGATCGAGCGGGTGGCGGCGCACCACCTGCCGATGAAGGTGTCCGACGCCGAATGGCAGTGGGACCGCAAGAAGCTGACGGTCTATTTCACGGCGGAGCACCGCGTCGACTTTCGCGCCCTCGTGCGGGATCTCGCCAGCCTGTTTCGCACCCGCATCGAACTGCGGCAAATCGGCGCCCGCGACGAGGCCAAGCGGCTGGAAGGGCTGGGACGCTGCGGCCGGGAATACTGCTGCTCGTCCTGGTTACCGGAGCTGCGGCCCGTGAGCCTGGCGCTCGCCAAGGATCAGCGCCTCTCGCTCAACCCGTCGCAGATCTCCGGCGGCTGCGGACGCCTGTTGTGCTGCCTCCGGTACGAGCATGATTTCTACGTCGCGAGCCGCAAGCGGTTTCCCAAGGAAGGTCGCACGCTCACGACGCAGCGCGGCGCCGAACGCGTGCAGGCGGTCGACATCTTCCGCGAGCGCGTGCTGCTCAAGGCCCCGGACGGGAGCGCGCGGACCCTGACCCTCGTGGAGCTCAAGGAGGAGTTGGCCCACGCCGAGGCGCCGCCGACGCGCGAGCCCGCGGCGCCGAGTCACCTCGTCACGTTCGACGAAGGCCCCACGGCCACCACGGAGGACGCGATCGCCTCGGTGACGCCACCGACGGGCGCCGGCAAGCGCCGCCGCCGCCGTGGACGGCGGGGAGGCCGCCGCGGCTCCGCCCGGGGGGAGACCGACCAGCCCGACACACCCCCGCCGCCTCGTGACGCCGACGACACGTAAGTTCTACGTCACGACGGCCATCGACTACGCGAACGGCGAGCCCCACCTGGGACACGCGTTCGAGAAGATCGGGGCCGACTGTGTCGCCCGCTACCACCGGCTGCGGGGCGAGCCGGTGCACTTCGTGATCGGGATGGACGAGCACGGCCAGAAGGTGGCGCAGGCCGCCGAAGAGGCGGGCGCGGAACCGCAGGCCTGGGTGGACGGCATCGCGGAGCGGTTCCGGGTCGCATGGGACGAGCTGGGCATCAGCCACGACGACTTCATCCGCACCACCGAGGCCCGCCACGCCCGCGCCGTCCAGGAGCTGTTCCGGCGCATCCGGGAACGCGGCCACATCTTCGAGGGCGTCTACAGCGGGTACTACTGCGTCGGCTGCGAGGCGTTCAAGCTCGAGAAGGACCTCGACGACCAGGGCCGCTGTCCGATCCATCCCAGCCGCGAGATCAAGTGGGTCGAGGAACCGAACTTCTTCTTCCGTCTGTCGGCGTTCGGGCCCTGGCTGCTCGAGCGGTACGCGGCCCACCCCGACTTCGTGCGACCCGCGGCGAAGATGAACGAGATCCGGAACGTCGTCGCCGACGGCCTGCAGGACATCTCCGTGAGTCGGGCACGCGTGCCCTGGGGCATCCCCTGGCCCGACGATCCCGACCACACCGTGTACGTGTGGTTCGAGGCACTCACCAACTACCTGTCGGCGACGGGCTTCCCCGACGCGTCGTACACCGAGCTATGGCCGGCCGACCTCCACATCATCGGGCCGGACATCGTGCGGTTTCACGCCGCGCTGTGGCCGGCGATGCTCGAGGCGGCGGGTCTCGAGCCTCCGCGCGGCGTGTGGTGCCACGGCTGGGTGAATCTCGCCGGCGCCCGGTTCTCGAAGAGCGCCGGCGTGCACCTCACCCTGCGCGAGGCCATCGATCGGCACGGCCCCGACGCCCTGCGGTACTTCCTGCTGCGGGAGGTTCCCTGGGACGGCGACGGCACGTTCTCCCTCGAACGCTTCGACGTGCGCTACACCGCCGACCTCGCCGACGGCTACGGCAACCTCGTGAGCCGCGTGCTCGCCATGATCGAGCGGTACCTCGACGGGACCGTCCCCCCCTACGCGGCGGACACCGATCTCGACCGTGCGCGCACGACCACCCTGGAGCGCTACGTGGCCGCCATGGACGGTCACCTGCTGCACGACGGCGCCGCGCGCGCCCTCGAGCTCGTCGCGGACGCGAATGCGTTCATCGAGGCGCGCGCCCCGTGGGCGTTGGCCAAAGCCGGCAACCGCGCCGCCCTGGCCGAGACGCTTGGCGCCCTCGCCGCAACCCTGGCCGCCATCACCGCCATGCTCACCCCGTTCCTGCCCGGGAAGACCGCCACCGTGTGCCGCGCTCTCGGCAGGGACGCCGCCGATGTGAGTCTGGTCACCACAGAAATGCGGGGCGTGTCGGGTAATCGGGTCCGCAAGATCCCCCCGCTGTTCCCGAAACCGCCGGCGGCAGCGTAACTCGTTTATTAACAACAGGTTAGATTTCGTTTCCGGGGGTTGACACCCTCGGACCAGCGGGCGTAAGTTGGGGCGCCACTGAGAGGGACGGGGGACGACCCCGCCCAGGATCTGTTACCGCAGCACCACAGGAGTCGAGGCCATCGTGGCAGCGAACCGACGCTGGACGATCCTTTTCGTGCCCCCGGGTGCTTCCAGCACGCGCGCAATCGACATTCCCGCGCGGGTGCTGAAGTGGGGTGCGGGCCTCGGCGCCGTGGCCGGCGTGGCGGCACTGGTCTTCGGGGTCATGACGTTGACCAAGTCCATCGACCTCACCCGCCTGGACCGGCTCGAACGTACCAATCAGCTGCTCGGCCAGGAACTCGACATCACCCGGACGCAGCTCACGGAGCTGCAGGATACCCTCACGGCCATCACCCACCGCGATCGCCAGGTGCGTTTGCTGGCCGGGCTCGAGCCGATGGACGCCGACGTCCAGCTCGCCGGTATCGGCGGCCCCGTGGGCGAATGGTCGGAACGCGAAGAACTGCTGGCGGAGGGCACGATCGGGCGGGCCGCGCTCGACCTGCGGCTCGACCTCGACGGGCTGATCCGCCGCGCCAATCTGATCGCCGGCTCGTTCCGCGAAGCGGCCGACAGCCTCACGTCGCACAACGACCGGCTGGCGCGCACGCCGTCCATCATGCCCACGCAGGGCTACCTCAGCAGCCGGTTCGCCAAGGCGCGCATCCATCCCATCTTCCACGAGGCGCGCGCCCACGAGGGGATCGACATCTCGGCCCCCATGGGAACGCCCATCCTGGCGGCGGCGAGCGGTCTGGTGATGGATGTCGGTACCGTCGCCGGCTATGGGAAGATGGTCACGGTCGACCACGGCTACGGCCTCGTAACGCGCTACGCGCACCTCTCCAAGGCCCTGGTCCGTGCGGGGCAGCGCGTGAAGCGCGGTGAGGAAATCGCGCAGGTAGGCAACTCGGGGATCGCGACGGCTCCGCACCTCCACTACGAGGTGATGGTCCGCGGGCAGCAGCAGGATCCGCTGAAATTCATCTTCCCCGAAACGATCGTGGATTGAGCGGGCTCCACCACTCCCTCACAACCACATGGCTGACACGCCTGGCACTCGCCGGGGGCAGCCTGCTGTGCGCCTGTAGCGACCGTGACGTGCCCGTTGACGTGCACGTCACGGTCGACACTGAGCCGGCACGCGGGGTCGAGGTGCTCGCCCTGCCCTACGACCCCCGGATCATCCTGGACTCGCTCGAGGCGGCGGCGCCAGCGCCCCGTCCCGACTTCTCCGGCCTCGAGGCCGAGCTTCGCATCTTCCGCCGCCCGCCCATCGCGGAGGAAGGGCCGGAGGCGGTCGCCTGGGGGGCGACGCGGGACAGCGTGGAACGCCTGGCGGACTCGCTTCGAGCCGTCGACCGGCGGTCACCGGGCTACGCGGCGGCGTACCAGGGGTTCCGACGGCTGTATACGCGGCTGGTGGAGCGGGCGGCGGTGCGCGACGCAGCCCGCCGGGAGCTGACCGCGGATGTGCGGTCCCTGGCCCTGCGGGCCGGATACGCGGCGGACTCGCTGCGTCGCTGGGAATCCGAGGCGTTCGCGGGGCTCGACAGCGCCGCCGCGCTCGCCGTCGCGGCGAGCGGCCGTGAGCCGGTGACCGCCACGACCGATGCTGAGGGTCGGGCGGCGATGGAGCTGGCCGGCGGGGCCTGGTGGCTGGTGGTGCGGTTGCCGCACCCGGAGAACATCTTCCTCGAGCACGTGTGGACCGTGCCCATGACGATTTCGGGCTTTCCCATCCGGGTCCCGCTCACGACTGTCAACGCCGAGACCCACTGGCGGCACTGACCCGCGAAAAGCAGCGCCCCGGAGCGGTTCGACTCCGGGGCGCCCGCACGCCTAAAGCCGCAAACCGGCTTAGTCCTTCGTGACCTTGATCCGGACGTTGTTCACGCCGGCATTCGCCGTCCAAGGCGAGAAGATGATGAAGTAGCTCGTATTCGCCGCCAACTGGAGATTCACTGCATCGAGCTCGGCCAGTGTACCGCCGCTGAAGCCGAATCCGGGGCAGGACGAATAGTCGGTTGTGCACACGATGATATCGTTGTCGCCACTCAGCGTCCAGCGGGCCTCGACGTCAATCACCTCGTCAGTGGCGCCGGTCGTGTACACGAGGTAGTGGTCGTACCCGGTGACGGCACCGCTGTTCTGGCAGCCCCGACTCCCCTGGGCCGTCCCATCGTGCACGAGGTAGACCCAACTCAACGCGGACTTCACCGCCGAGAAGTCGGGCGCATTCGTCGGGTCGCTGCAATCGTTCGTGATGTTCCCCGGCGAGTACAGGTCCTCATTTGCCTTCGTCACCGTGAACGTACCGTTCTGGGCCAGCTGATCCGGCCCGATGGCACTGAAGGCCAGCACCCCTTGCGCCGTCGAGCCGGTCGCCGGCACCGCGAACGTGAGGTTGGATGGGGTGATCAGGTCCACGAAGGCAGCCACGCCACCAACGCTCACTTTCGTATCGGCGTCCCACGATGCGCCGTCCGCCGCCTTGGTGGCGGTAATCAGCGCACCCGGCCCCGCGGAGCTGGCCGACAGCGTCCCGCCGAACACGCCGGGCGCCACGACGAGCGTCTTCCGGGCGTTCCCGCCGCCCGGCGCCCGCACGTAGATGCTCACCGAGCCCGTACCGCGGCCCGCGGCCTCGCCGGTGGCAGCGGCGACGGCGAGCTGAGCCTTGCTGGAGCTGGACCACTCGTACTCCGGCGCGCCGGAGAGCGCGTTGCCAGCGACGTCCACCGCGTTGACCGTATAGGTCGCGGTGTTCCCCGAGCCCACCGTGTCCGGCCCGACCACGAGCATGCCCGCCGGCCCGGTCCTGACGATGATGCTGTCCTGCAGACCGTCGGCCGCCGCCCGGACGCAGGTCGTGCCGAGCTCGACGCCCTTCACGAAGGCCGTCGTGCTCCAGGGCGCACCCGCGCCCTGGCCGGTGAGGGTGGCGACGGCGGCATTGCACGCCGTGAGCGTCACGGCCGTGGCCGTCTCGTTGCCGGCCTCGTCCCGCGCCACCGCGCCGATCGGTACGGAGTCGCCCACGACGACCGCGACGGCGCTGTTGCTGAGCTGAAGGCTCGTGGCCGCGCCCGGCGGCCCACCCAGATAGAGGGGCGTATCGTCCGGACACGCGAGCGTGCCCGTCACGAGAAGCGCCGTCCCCAAGACCATCTTATAGCCAAGCCGCATATCGCTGCGCTCCTTCGTGGCGCTCGGGGTCCGGCG
>Ga0224512_10001117_pt1 | contig 26664 bp, 17 predicted proteins | sample SF_May12_sed_USG_4_FD_169103 | JGI IMG/M metagenome (GOLD analysis project Ga0224512, IMG submission 169103) | Sediment microbial communities from San Francisco Bay, California, United States - SF_May12_sed_USGS_13 | ecosystem: Environmental > Aquatic > Marine > Sediment | place: USA... | reverse complement strand
CGAGACACCGTCCTTGGTCACTGCCGGGCTGCCGAACGACTTCTGCATGACCACATTGCGTCCGCGCGGGCCCAATGTTGCCTTGACCGCCTTGGCCAGGATGTTCGCGCCGCGGGCCATACGCTGACGCGCGTCATCACCGAACCTGACTTGTTTGGCTGGCATGGGACTCAATCCTCAGCACAAGATTCAATCCTTCCCTTACAGAAACTATAGATGAGGGATGGGTCATTAGACAGTGCATGACCGCACTGGCGGGGACAGGTCCGTGCCGGTCGATTCTGTATGCCGGGCGGTGGAAACAGGCATGGAGGCCGCCCTATAGAACCGTTCTATAAAGACAGAGGTACTGATCCACCAGAGCGTAGTGGCGGTTGTGTCGGCACCGGCGGCGACCCGAGGGTCTTCCCGAAAATTCAACCCCGCTGGGTAGTCGAAAAACCAATATCACAGCCAGCACGTAAGACGCCTTCAGGGGCATCCAGTGCCTTGCCGGTCAGCGCGGTGTCTCCACCCCCTGTTGGAAAAACCGGGGAACGTGACTGCTCTCACGCTTCATCCTGTCTGTCGATCAATCGAACAGCGGGGTGCCATTCTGTACATGCCAGTGCAGGATGCCCTCCCAAATCTCCCGGGCCGTCTCGGCGTACCAGAACAGTTGCCTGTCCTCTTCGTCGATCACACCCTCATCAACCAGGAAATCGACATCGAACGCCCGGCGCCAGTAGGCCTCGCCGACCAGTACGACGGGTACCGGCTTGATCTTGCGCGTCTGGACCAGGGTCAGCGTTTCGAACAGCTCGTCGAAGGTACCGTATCCGCCCGGGAAGGCCACCAGCGCCCGGGTTCGTTTCAGGAAATGCAGCTTGCGTATGGCAAAATAATGGAAACGGAAACACAGGTCCGGCGTGACATAGGGATTCGGATACTGTTCCTGCGGGAGATTGATATTCAGCCCCAGGGACTTGCTGCCAACATCGTAGGCGCCGCGGTTGGCGGCTTCCATGATGCCGGGACCGCCGCCGGTCATCAGCAGCAGACGGCAGTCATCCGGACCGGCCCCGGCATTACCGACCAGTTGCCCGAGCTCGCGGGCGATATCGTAGTAACGGGCCTTGTCCAGGATTCGCTCCGCCACCGCCAGCCGTCTTTCGAGATCGGCATTGCCGGGACCGGCGTCGAGCTGCTTGCGCAAGCCTTCGACCCTGAGCCGCGCGCTCTCCGGCTCGTGTATACGTGTACTGCCAAAGATGACAATGGTATGCCGGATACCGTATTTCTCCAGAAGTAATTCCGGTTTCTGGTAGTCAATCTGCAACCGAACACCACGGGTCTCGTCCAGGTTCAGGAAGGCGACGTCCTGATCCGCCTGTCGATAGCTCGGGCTTTCGAGGATGGTCTGGAGGCGACCCGGTGCATCGGGGTCCTCCCTGGCCGACTTGGGCCTTTGCCAGGGGAGGGGTTCATGTCGCAGCGGGTGCGCTGGTGACGGTATGCGGGGTTCCTTCGATGGGGGATCTTTCTTCATAATGGATATCCGGTGTCCATGACGCGGTATCGTGAAACAACTGCATGCGTTGTCGGCATTGCCTCAGGGCGCAAGCACGGGAAACAGCTCACGCAGGCCATTGGCCATGATCTCCACGGCTATCGCGGTCAGGATCAGGCCGAACAGACGATTGAGTATATTCAGACCGATGGGGCCGAGATAGCGGCCGATGGGGCTGGCGAGACGCAGTATCCCCCAGAGCACCAAGGTAACCCCGAGAATCACTGCGATCACCCAGAAGAGATGGTAACCGGCCCCGGGGCGATGCATCTCGATGATCACCGTACTGATTGAACCGGGACCGGCCAGCAGGGGGAGGGCGAGCGGGACCACAGCGATATTCTCGAGACTGCCTGTCGCCTCCCTTTCGGCGCGGGTGGCACGCATCTGGTCCGGCTGGGCGCGTAACATAGCCAGGGCCATCAATAACAGGACGATGCCACCCCCCACCCGAAAGGACGGGAGGCTGGTTCCGAGCAACGCAAGCATCTTTTCACCACCCAGCGCTGCCAGCGAAAGGACGATGGCCACGGTGAGCGCGGTAATGTTTACGATCCGGCCACGTTCCCTGACCTGGTAATTGTGCGTCAGGCTTAAAAAAACGGGGATCGCGGCAAACGGATCCAGGATCACCAGCAACGCGGTAAAGAAACGGGTGTATTCGGACAGGTATGCCATCGGAAAGACCTCGTGACGCTCATTGAGCCTGTATTAGCACGGTTACCCGCCGCTATCCTCGACCCGGTCGGGGGGCATGCCCAGGACAAGCCAAGCCGACTGATTGCGATGGCGTGGCATATGGAACAGGCGCGAACAGCGGAGCGTTTTGGCTAATCATACATCCCGACGCCGATCCGGCGGTGAGAGGTTCAATATCCTGGACAGGAATTTACCCATAACCGGAACTTGCTTATTCTTGATCCCTATGACAGTCAGGCCGCGCACCACCCGCAACCTCGCCTGGTTCATCAGTATTATCCTGGTGCTTGCCGGCGGTTTCGCCTTCTTCCTGCAGGGCTCCCGGCACGAGGCAGCGAATCTTCCGCCGTTGCCGGTCCTGGTGCTGGACGAGTTCGCAACCCCGATACAGGAGCAGATCAGGGCAGCCTGGCAGGCCGCCCGGCAGGCCCCGAATGATGCTGTCATGAACCGGCGGCTGGGCATGACACTGCATGCCTACAAGCTCAATACCGGTGCCATGGTCAGTTACCGGCGTGCGCGGCTGCTGGATCCGGGTTCGTACGAGACGGCCTATTACCTCGGTATTGTTCAACTCCAGGGGGGCAATGACAGTGCGGCCCTGGAGCAGCTCCGCGCGGTACTTGAACTGAACCCCGGGTACCGGCCGGCACGCCTCAGGGTGGCCGAGCTGCTGATGAAGACCGGTGAGCTCGAGGAAGCCGGCCAACTCTATACGACGCTGCTGGACTCGCCCGAGGATGCGGCACGCGCCCATTATGGCCTCGGCCAGATCGCATTCAGGGGTGGTGACACAGAAACGGCCATCACCCACTACCATCAGGCACTGCAGTTATTCGAATCCTTCGGCCCGGTACATTACGCCCTGGCGCTGGCATACCGGGACGAAGGGGAGACGCAAGCGGCCGGGCAACACATGGCGTACTACCAGCAGTACCGGAAAAACGGCCCGCCCTACAACGACCCCCTGCTGGAGGCGCTCGAGGAACTCGATATCAGTACCCGGGCGGCCATTAACCGTGCCCGGCAACTGTTCGAATCCGGCCGCTATCCGGAGGCCGCGCAGCTCCTGGAGACGGCCGTCAGCATCGACCCGCAGTCAGTCGAGGTACACATGAAGCTGGTCAGGCTGTACAGTCTGATGGGCGATTTTGAACAACTGGATCAGCACTACCGTGCAGTAGTCTCGCTGGACCCGGACCTGCCCGCGGTGCACCTGCTCTACGGCCAGGCCCTGGGCGACACAGGGCGCTACGAGCAGGCGATCGATAGTCTCAGGAAGGTGCTCGAGACCGAACCGGCCCATGTCCAGGCCAACACCTACCTGGGCCAGGCCTGCGAGGAACTGGGCCGCAACAATGAGGCCCTGCAGCACTACCGGCTGGCCGTGGCGGGGGAACCGGACAACCGTTTTGTGAACTACCTGCTGGGCCGCCGCCTGCTGGCAGACGGGCAAACGGCCGAGGCGACGGGGCACCTCGAGCAGGCGACGGGGCCGGAGGATGAGCAAACGGTCTTCTACCTCTACCACACGGCCATCGCGCTGGATGCGGCAGACAGGCGGGAGCAGGCCCGACCCTACCTGCAGCGTGCCCGCGAGGTGGCCGTGGCGGGCGGTCACCAGCAACTGCTCGGCGATATCATCAGGACACAGGCACAATGGCAAGAACCCGTTCCACACTGACGTTACCCATTCAGCGCTGCACCGGACTCCTGGCAGCGGCCATGATCACACTCTCCGCCTGCGATACGCCCGACGGACCCGCGCCGGATGCCGGGGGCCAGGTGGCGGACCAGGCCCTGTTCAGGGACGTCGCCGTCGAGACCGGCCTGGCCTTCCGTCACTTCAACGGTGCGAGCGGGGCGTTCTACCAGCCCGAGGTGTTCGGTCCGGGCGTGGCCCTGCTGGACTACGACAACGACGGCGACCTGGACATCTACCTGCTGCAGGGCAGCCGGCTGGCCCCGGACAGCCCGGCGGGCGAGGCCCTGTTCCAGCCGCCGGCGGAGCACTGGCCCGGCGACCGCCTGTTCCGCAACGATCTCGATGCCGGGGGACGGCTGGCCTTCACCGATGTCACCCCGCAGGCAGGGCTGGGCCACACGGGGTACGGGCAGGGTGCGGCGACCGGTGACTTCGACAATGACGGCGATGTCGATCTCTACGTGACCAACTTCGGTCCCAATGTGCTGTACCGCAACAACGGCGACGGCAGCTTCTCCGACGTGACCCTTCAGGCCGGTGTCGACGACCCCCGCTGGAGCAGCAGTGCGGCGTTTACCGACTATGACCTGGACGGCGATCTTGACCTGTTCGTCGTCAATTACGTGCAATTCACCGTGGCCGGCAACAAGCGCTGCGCGGGTTCCGACGGCCAGCTCGACTACTGCGGCCCGGAGGCCTATGACGCCGTGCCGGACCGGCTGTTCCGCAACGAGGGTGACGGGACCTTTACCGATGTGAGCGCTACTGCAGGCCTGGGCAGCGCCTTCGGACCCGGGCTGGGGGTGGCCTGTGCGGACTTCGATGGCGACGGCCGCGCGGACATCTATGTCGCCAATGACGGTGCCGAGAACCAGTTGTGGATGAACCGGGGCGGGGGGCGTTTCGAGGACACCGCCCTGATGTCGGGAACCGCGATCAACGCCTATGGCAAGGCCGAGGCCAGCATGGGGGTCACGGCCGGGGACTTCGACAACGACGGGGACGAGGACCTGTTCATGACCCACCTGGACCGGGAGACCAACACCCTCTACCTCAACGACGGCAGCGCGAATTTCCTGGATGCCACCGACCGCTACCGGCTGGGGCGGGTCAGCCTGCCGTACACGGGTTTCGGCTCCGAGTGGTTCGACTACGATAATGACGGCGACCTCGATCTGTTCGTGGCCAACGGCGCGGTCAGGATCGAGGAAGACCAGCGCGGCGATCCCTTTCCTTACAAGGAGAAAAACCAGCTGATCCGCAACGACGGCGCAGACGGCTTCACCGACATCAGTAGCGCGGCCGGGCCGGCACTGGCCTTGCGGGAGGTCAGCCGCGGTGCCGCCTTCGGCGACATCGATAACGACGGGGATATCGACATTGTGGTGGCCAACAACAACGGCCCGGTCCGCCTGCTGCGCAACGAGTCAGCCGGTACCAACCACTGGCTGGCGATACAGTTACAGGGGACCCGGGCCAGTCGCGACGGCCTGGGTGCACGGGTGGGGCTGTTGCGCAAGGGCCGGGCACCCCTGTGGCGCCGGGTCCATACCGACGGCAGCTATGTCAGCGCCAATGACCCGCGCGTGCATTTCGGCCTGGGCAGCGCCTCCGACGTGCAGGGGGTCGTGGTCGCCTGGCCCGGCGGTGACAGCGAGATCTGGCGCGACATCAGCATCGACACTCTGCGGGTGCTGCAACAGGGCAGTGGCGAACCCTGGCAGGCCGGCGACTGAACCCGGCTGTCAAATGCCCGAACGGTAGCGGGTGTTGTAGCGTGCATGCAGGGCCGCGCGGCGCCCGCCCGGCTGACCTTGCGAGGGCAGGGGTTCCAGGGTGTCGCCATCAGCCGTGTAGAGGTCCATGTCCTTGGCCCAGCCCCGGGTCTCGAACACGAAGCGGCGTTTCCAGCCGGCCGGCACTGCAGGCGGCTGCGCGCTGTATTCCAGGTGCAGTTCCTCCCCCGGACCGATAATCGCCAGGGCATCGTCGGCCGTATTCACCAGCTCGGTGGCCGGCCCGAAGGCGGTGTAGTGGCCTGCCAGGTGGCGGGTATCCCAGCTCGGACTGCGCCGCTCGTAGTCGTAATGCGGCTGGCGCTGCGGCCCGGTGCTACGACGCGCGAAACCCGACTCCCTGACCTCGGCATGCTGCAACGGCAGTTCGGTACGTAGTGCCCCGGGCAGCGGCTCGGCGTACACCACGGCCACGCGGTCCCAGTAGATCTCCTGGTTGGTGGTCAGGCGCAGGGCATCGGTGCCGGCCGGCAGATCCGTCAACGGCAGCGCCATGCGCCGCGGCATGCCGGCCGGGTAGCCGAACTGTTCCAGCAGCGTGTGCCAGCGGCCGTCGGCGGCGCGTGCCTCCAGGGTCGGTGCCCGGTAGTCGGCCTGCGCCTGCCAGGCCGCGAACATCGTCTGTGAATAGGGATACTCGACCCAGCCATCGATGACCAGCACGGGGCGGGCGCCCGGCCTGTCGATTGTGTCAGCGAACGCCACGGTCAGTTGCTGCGGTGCCCGCAGCCGGCCGATAAAACGGCGGTCGAGCTCACCCACGGGTGCGGCCTCGAGATCGGCCGTGCGCACCAGCGCCGTCACCTCCCTGCCGTCCGCCGTGGTGGCACGCTGCGGCAGGTGCTGCTCGCGGTAGAACAGCGGGGCGCCGCTCGGCTCGGGACCGAGGATGTTCATGCGTTCATCGAGCACCATGTCCCAGCCCGGTGGCAGGTCATAGCTCGCAAGCCGCAGGGCATCGATGTAGGCGGCTTCCTCCATGGGCTCGCCCAGCTTGAGGACATAGCTGCCCTGCAGCGGTTCCAGTGCGGATTCAGGCAGGAGGAAATTCTCCCACGGGCGGGGCGGGGCCGTGACCCCGGGCTCTACAAAGTAGCCCACGCCACCCACGCCGAGCAGGTCACTGACAAAGGCGTGGCGCTCGCCATCCCAGGCAAACAGCACCGGGCAGCTGGATAACTGTCGCTGGGTCTCGACAAGCGTATGCAGTCTGCCGGTTTCCAGGCCGAGCTCGGTCTGGTAAACGCCGTCCGACCAGGTCACGGCGACAAAGTCCAGCTGCCTCGCACCCCCCAGGCCAACCACCACCGGCTGCAGATCCTGGCCGGGGCCGGAGTGATGCCGAAAGGTGTCGGTCAGGACCCAGCGACTGCCGGCACGCAGGGCCAGCTGGCTGCCGATGCCCGAGGCATTGGAGCGCATGGAACCGGCGTTGTCGTCCAGCCCGGACAGCGCCAGACCGATGAAGGGCTGGCGGCCTTTCCCGGGTGGCCACAGCTTCAGGGCCGAGTCCGCATCGAGCACGGCCAGCGAGGGACCGCGCCCGACCTGGATCACGATGGAGGCCAGCGCCCGCAACGGTCGATCCGGCTCGCTGCCGAACAAGCGCTTCAGCCCGGACTCCGGCAGTGCATGGACCGCCCAGCCCTTTGCCGTGGCCACCAGCAGTTCGGCCCGACCATCCCCGTCGAAGTCGCGCAGTTCGAGCCGAAGCTGCGGACCGGCCGTGATGCTGCCGAGCCGGTGTCCTTCCCAGCGACCGTCTGTGGCCTCCTGCCAGCGCAGCAGGTCGCCGTCAGGGCCGACAGTATAGATCTCGGGCTGGCCGTCGCCGTCCTGGTCGCCGGCAACGGCCGCGCTGACCGGTGTCATCACCAGTGCGTCGAAACCGATGGCGGCACTGTAGTTCCACATCAGGTCATTTAAGTACACCGCATGCGGCGGTGTTTCGTTGAACATCACCAGGTCGGTATCACGGTCGCGGTCCAGGTCCAGCAGCAGCACCGAGCGGGTGTCGCTCTGTCCGCCATCCAGCCCGCGTTTCCTCGCAAGCGGGCGGAAACTCCCGTCCAGGTTGTTGTTGAGCAGTTCATTCGGCGCCGCGCGATTGACCACGAGGATATCCAGATCGCCATCGTGATCGGCGTCGAAAAAGGCGCCGTCGACGCTGTCGAACTCACCATTAGCCGTCCCGGTGGCGGCGCTGACGTCTTCCCAGTTACCCGGCCCGTCCTGTCGCCACAGCTGGTTGCTGCCGGACCGGCACAGGTAGACATCGACCAGCCCGTCATTGTCGTAATCCCCCCACAGCGCGGTGTTCACCCCGGGCACCTCGACGAGGGGATGTGCAGGTTCGGGCAGGAAGCTCCCGTCGGCCTGGCCCAGCAGGACGGCGTTGGGATCATCGGCTGTCACCCCCGCACCGGCGACAAACAGGTCCGGGTGGCCGTCTGCATTGATATCCACCACGGTGAGGTTGGCTGGATCGGTCAAACGGCTGTCATCGGGCACCAGTGTCAGCACGCCAGGACGGGCAGCGGTAAACAGGAGACCGTCCGGAGGCTCCGCCCTGTCGAGCGTGTGGCTGATGGCTACAGCCTCGCACTTGGGGCCCATGCGCAGGTACTTGAACTCGATCAGCCGGGCGCGCGGGTTGTTGGCCAGCTTCTGATACATCCCGATGTGTTGCCGGGCCATGTCCGCCTGGCCGCGCTGGCGGTACAGTTGGGAGAGGGCATAGTAGGCACTGCGCAGGTATGGGTCCGTGTCGATGGCTTGCCGGTACCACTGCAGTGCGCTCTCATCGCGGGCCTGCTGCAGGGTCTGGCCGAGAAAATAGGCCGCATAGGCATCACCCGGATCCAGCCGCAGGACTGCTCTGAAATGCCCGGCAGCATCCTCCAGTTGCCCGCGGCGGAACTCCAGCAGGCCGGCGCAATAACGTGCGCGGGCATTGTCCGGCCCGGCATTCAGCAGCGTCTGGAACAGGGCCAGTGCCTGGTCCTCATCGCCATCCTGTTGCCGGTTCATCAGGGCGATGGCGAGGTTGGTGCTAAATTCCGGCTCCCGGGGGTAGTCACGGCTCAAGGCGGCGAAGACCGCACGTGCCGCCTCGTAATCGAAGCGTCCCATGAGACCGACACCCCGGTTGTTGGCCGTGATAGCCGCCGCGTCGGGTTGTATTACCGGGTTCTGCTCCGCGCCCCGTTCGCAACCGCCCAGCAGGGGCACGAGGCATGTCAGGCTGATAATGATCTGGAAACGGTTCATGGTGCAATCATTCAGCTGGATAAGGCGGCAACCGGCAGAAATCCGGGCTGTTCCGTGCTTCTTTCGTTCATTGTAGAGAAACCCTCGTCTGTCATCCATTTCCTACAGCCTTGTAGGATTTTTCCCATTGTTCGCGGGTTTCCCCGATGATAGCCTTTCGTTCAACAACAAGAACAGTCAGGGTTACTTACACCAAATCAGACTCTAAGGAGAGCGACAATGATCAATGTAATGCTGGTTGATGACCATGGACTGGTACGAACGGGTATCAAGCGAATACTGGATGATATCCAGGGTATCGATGTGGTGGCCGAGGCGGAAAATGGCGAGCAGGCGATCAAGCAGGTACGCAGCAAGCAACCTGATATCGTTCTCATGGATGTCAGCATGCCGGGCATCGGCGGGCTGGAGGCAACCCGTAGGATCACCCGCTCATCGCCGGGAACCCGGGTCATCGCGGTCACGGTCCACGGCGAGAGTCCGTACCCGTCGCAACTGCTCGAGGCAGGTGCCGCCGGCTACATCACCAAGGGTTGCGAGGTCAGCGAGATCATCAGTGCCATCAAATCAGTTCACAGGGGGAACCAGTACATCACCCAGGACATCGCCCAGAAACTCGCGCTGACTTTTATCCGCGATGGCAACAGGCCGCCCCTGGAGACACTTACCCAGCGGGAACTGCAGGTGATGCTGATGGTGGCGCAGGGCACCAACAACAAGGAGATATCCGAGCAACTCTGCCTCAGCCCCAAGACCACCAGCACCTACCGCTACCGTTTGTTCGAAAAACTCGGTGTCGACAACGATGTGGAACTCACTCGCCTAGCCATACGCTATGGCCTCGTCGAGGAGACGGTTCTGCATTAGCCCGCCCGCTGTCTTACATCTTGAACACGTGCCATACCCGCCGCGTAAGAAGGAAGCCCGATAATCGCGCCGCAGGGCGGCGCTCCACAGGTCGCTCCAACTACTCCAGGAGCGGTCTCATGACCTCGATGGGGGTTGGGTTGCAGGTCGGGTCAAGCGTGAAGCGCCGTAACCCGACAACGGTAGCGTCGGATCACGCTGTCGCTAATCCGGCCTGTGACTTCTCTCCTTGAAGGGAGAATGAATTATGTGTGACACCAGCGATATCCCTTAAATATCATTAGATTATCATTTTATATTAATTTTATTTCTAGTCTATGGGTCCACCACCAGCTGATTGCGGCGGACGGGCTGGCATTCCGTGGTAATACCCTATACATTGCAAACACCATCTTGCCCGCAGTGGTGCGCGTCAACCTGCATAGCGAATTCACCGAAGCCCTGAATGCCGACAACCCGTAGCGCAGTATTCAACCCCGATTGCAGATCCTGCCCCAGGCTAGCCCGATTTCTCGATCAGACCGGAGAAAGATACCCGGAATACCATTCACGTCCGGTCGCACCTTTTGGTGACCCCAGGGCGCACTTGCTGATCGTCGGGCTCGCACCCGGAATGCACGGTGCCAATGCCTCGGGGCGCCCGTTTACAGGTGACTATGCCGGTATTCTTCTCTATGAGACGTTGCATGAATTCGGCCTCAGCAACAAGCCGGTATCGGCCTCGAGCAGTGACGGACTCAAGTTGACGAACTGCCGCATTACCAATGCGGTCAAATGCCTGCCACCGCAGAACAAACCGCAGCTCACCGAGATCAAGCAATGCAATGGCTATCTGCGCCGGGAACTGGATCTGCTCCCGGAACAGTCGGTGATTATGGCCCTCGGCAAAATCGCCCATGACGCCGTTCTGCGCGCATATGGATTACGGCTTGCTGCACATCCCTTCGGACATGCAAACACCCACCAGATAAGCGCCGCAAAGGTTCTGGTTGATTCCTATCATTGCAGTCGCTACAACACCCAGACACGGCGCCTGACGCCGGAGATGTTCAGAAATATATTCCGTATTGCCTGTGCACACCTCGGGCATCGGACCTGACAGGCTACAACCCGTCCCGGCACAATATGCAGGAATACAGCACTTCATTTGATGCCCGTGATCTGCTGAACACGCTGACATCGCACCCCGGTGTTTACCGCATGCTGGATAGCAGCGGCAAAGTGCTCTACGTCGGCAAGGCGCGCAATCTCAGGAAACGCGTGACCAGCTATTTCAGGCGCACGGGGCTGAGTCCGAAGACCCGCGCACTGGTCGAGCAAATCGCGGACATCGAGATTACGGTCACCCATACCGAGAGCGAAGCCCTGCTGCTCGAGAACAACCTGATAAAGAAATTCATGCCGCGCTACAATATCCTGCTGCGTGACGACAAGAGCTATCCCTATATCTACCTGTCATCCGGGCAGGAATTCCCACGGCTGGGATTTCACCGGGGCGCCAGACGCCGCAAGGGACGCTATTTCGGTCCGTATCCCAGTTCGGGCGCCGTGCGCGACAGCCTGCACCTGCTGCAGAAACTGTTCAAGGTCCGTCAATGTGAGGAGAGTTTCTTCAAGAACCGCAACCGGCCCTGCCTGCAATACCAGATCAAACGCTGCACGGCACCCTGCGTTGGCTATGTATCGCCCGAGGTTTATGCGGCAGATGTCGACAACACAATAATGTTCCTCGAGGGCAAGAGCAGTTCCATTATCGATACGCTGGTCACGCGCATGGAAGCCGCCGCCGCTGGACTGGACTACGAACAGGCCGCGGAGCACCGCGACCAGATTGCCAGCCTGCGGCGCGTCCAGGAGAGGCAATATGTCAGCAACGAAAAGGGTGATCTCGATATCGTTGCCTGCGCCGCCGACCGGGGCAGCGCCTGCGTCCAGGTATTCTTTATCCGTGGCGGCCGGAATCTGGGCAACACGGTCTTCTTCCCGAAGATTCCCGTCGAGGCCAGCGAGGCCGACATCCTGGCTGCATTCATCACCCAGTACTACCTCGGCAAAAACGTTCCGTCCGAACTGCTGCTCAGCCACGCACCGGATGATACAGATCTGATCCAGACGGTGCTCTCTGAGCAGGCGGGCCACAAGGTAAAACTGACGACCGGCGTTCGCGCTGAACGGGCCCGCTGGCTTGGACTCGCCATCAACAATGCCGACCAGGCACTGACCACCCACCTCAACACACGCAAGGGTTACACCGGACGCCTGCAGGCACTGCAACAGGCGCTTGGACTCGAGGAACTGCCTGTTCGCATGGAGTGTTTCGATATCAGCCACACGCGTGGTGAGTCGACCGTCGCCTCCTGCGTTGTATTCGGCAAGGAGGGGGCATTAAAATCAGATTATCGCCGGTTCAACATCGAGGGGATTGAACCCGGTGATGATTATGCCGCCATGGAACAGGCCCTGACCCGGCGCTACACGCGCCTGATTAAAGGAGAGGGTAAACTACCCGATCTGTTGTTCATCGACGGTGGCAAGGGACAGGTCGCGGCTGCCGCAAGGGTCATCGAGGAACTGCAGGTTGCCGGCGTCCAGATAATCGGCATCGCCAAGGGCCCCGACAGGAAACCCGGTCTGGAAACACTGTACAGTCCCGGCCGGCGACAGCCGGTTGTCCTGCCGTCGAACTCGCCGGGATTGCATCTGATTCAGCAGATCCGGGATGAGGCACACCGCTTTGCCATTACCGGCCACAGGAAGCGGCGCGCAAAATCGCGCAACACCTCTGCCCTGGAGCAGATACCCGGCATTGGCCCGCGACGTCGCCAACAGCTGCTCAAACAATTCGGAGGATTAAGGGAAGTCGCCCGCGCCGGCGTCGAGGATCTGTTGATGGTGAAGGGCATAAGCCGCGCACTTGCTCAACAGATTTACGATGTCTTCCATGGCGACTCGGCCTGACTAATAATAATGCACTGGAACATCCCTAATGCGCTGACATTGCTGCGGATCATATTGATACCGGTCTTCGTGCTGGTGTTTTATTTGCCATATGAATGGTCGAACACTGTCAGCACCGCCATCTTCGGTCTTGCCGCCCTGACCGACTGGCTTGACGGCTATCTTGCCCGGCGCCTGAAACAGCTCTCCGTATTCGGTGCATTCCTTGACCCCGTGGCCGACAAACTCATGGTCGCGGTTGCACTGGTACTGCTGGTAGAGGCCAACCCGACCATTGTCTTCACCATTCCTGCGGCCATCATCATCGGGCGCGAGATTGCCATTTCGGCCCTGCGTGAATGGATGTCCGAAATCGGCGAACGCACCAAGGTGGCCGTGTCCATCATCGGCAAGGTCAAGACCACAGCACAGATGATTGCCATCCTGCTGTTGCTGTACGACACCTCGCTCGGTCCCTTGCCTACCCACGATGTAGGTATGGTCCTGATGTATGTTGCCGCCACGCTCACATTCTGGTCGATGTTTGTCTACCTGAAGGCCGCCTGGCCGCTTCTCAGCGGCAAGCCCGCGGAAGAATGACCAGGCGATGCTTGACAGGAAAACGCCCGACGATAGAATAGTCGATCACCCATAGCGGGAATAGCTCAGTTGGTAGAGCACAACCTTGCCAAGGTTGGGGTCGCGAGTTCGAATCTCGTTTCCCGCTCCAAATTCACAGCGACGAGACACCGGTAGCCAGCCGGGTTTTTAACATCGGCGCACTGACACCCCCTTGATGGCTGAGTGGCAGAGTGGTTATGCAGCGGCCTGCAAAGCCGTGGACGCCGGTTCGATTCCGACCTCAGCCTCCATCTTTACCCAGCGGATACATATAATAGATAACTATCAACTAGTTACGTTGATATTTTCTGTTTCTTCCTGAACACTCACTGCGATCGGAACACATCCGGCACGGCAGCCACTGCGCCCGGCCATCGGGTTGCTGACCTCCCTGAGCCCGAATAATCCTGGTTGCGCGCTAAATACTCCTGACAAGCGGTCGCTAACCGGTAGACGGGCAAACAATAACTACGGGAACTTCCACCTAAAGGTGAATCACTGTCATGATCTCCGACAACGAAATAGTATCCGCCAGCAAGCACCTTCTCATGACCAAGGTCAGCAAGCACGCCATCTTCGGCCTGTTGATCGCACTAACGTGCATTCTGGTGGCCACCAGCCTGGCCGGCTTTTTTGAATCAGGCCGCATCAACCTTGACAGTATGGTCTATGCGCAAAAGACCAACTTCGCCCTCTGGGTACTGGACCTGATGCCTTTCCTGTTCGCCATGTGGGGCCAGTACTCCAGCTCGCTCATGGCCAAGGAGGCCACGGTGGTGATCATGGACCAGACTAGCGAACTGCGCGCGCATGCCGATGCCATCGAGTACAAGGCCAGCTACCAGGCAACGCACGATACACTCACGGGACTTCCGAACCGGATACTGGTATTCGACCGGATGTTGCAGGCCCACAGCTCGGCGAGACGTGATGACAGACCCTTTGCCGTACTGGTCATGGACCTGGACCACTTCAAGGAAATTAACGACACGCTTGGGCACTACAATGGGGACCGCCTGCTCAAGCAGGTCGCAACCCGAATCAAGGACAGCGTGCGCGACATCGACACCGTGGGCCGCCTTGGAGGTGATGAATTTGCCGTGCTGCTACCGACCATCAGCGCACCCGAAGACGCAGAAGAGGTGGCAAAGAAATTGCTCAAGGCCCTGGAACCCCAGTTCCAGATTCACGGCATCAACCTGGATGTGACCGCCAGCATCGGTATCGCCGTCTATCCAGAGCACGGCGACGATGTGGACACACTGATGCAGCGCGCCGATGTCGCCATGTATGCCACCAAGAATGCCCGCACCGGTTACGGGCAATATTGCCCGTCACTTGATGCCAACAGTAAACGCCGCCTGAGCCTGGCGGGCGAATTGCGCCAGTCTATCGAGACAGGAGGCCTGGTACTGCATTACCAGCCCAAGGTGAGTCTCCGGACGGGGCGGATAGCCGGCGCCGAGGCGCTGGTGCGCTGGCAGCATCCCGAGCACGGCCTGATGTTTCCGGACGAGTTTATCCCGCTGGCGGAACGCACCGGCCTGATCCGTCCGTTGACCTTGTGGGTGATCGAGCACGGCCTGGAGGATTGTGCCTACTGGAATGCGCAGGGACTGAACGTCGGTGTGTCCCTGAATATCTCAGCACGTGAACTCATCGACCCGCAGCTCCCGGGCACCTTCGAGAAATTCCTGAATATCCATGCCGTGGATCCGTCGCTGGTGGTGCTGGAACTCACCGAGTCGGCGATCATGGCGGACCCGCAACGGGCACTGGATGTAATGAATCGGCTGAATGCTATGGGCATGAAGATGTCGGTCGATGATTTCGGTACCGGCTATTCATCGCTTGCCTATCTCAAGCAACTGCCGGTCAGCGAGATCAAGATCGACAAGTCCTTTGTCATGGACATGCTGCAGGATGAGAACGACGCGGTGATCGTGCGCGCGACCATCGACCTGGGACACAATCTCAGCATGTCGGTGGTGGCAGAAGGCGTGCAGGACCGGGCCACCTGGGACCAGCTGGGAAGGCTGGGTTGCGACCTGATGCAGGGACAGTTCACCGGTATGCCGATGGAATGCAATGAACTGATCGAGCGCGCCAACCAGGAGCCGGCACAGCCCACCAGTGTCTATGCCAAGGGCTGATCCGCGCCGCGACAGCCTAGTATCCGCCGCGGCAGTTCCGTGCCCGGCCTGCAATCACTTCCGCGGTTCCCCGGCAAGGTCATAACAATTACAATGAGTCCGGTTCACCCATGCCCGGGTGGCGAAATTGGTAGACGCAAGGGACTTGAACACATTGAGCACCCAGGCTGGAAACACCTGGCGTGAATGGAGTCAAATTCGGGGAACCCTCAGCACCTAAGGGTGGTGGCAATCCCGAGCTAAGCCCGGGATCATTTCCGGGAAAGTGTAGAGACTTGACGGCTCCTGCCTGTGTCACATGTCGCTCGTGATATGGCAAAGAGAAAGTCCAGACCACAAATGCACGCTGTATGTGCAGCAACGAAAGTTGTAGCGGGTAAGAAAATCCCTCGGTGGCAACACCATGCCGGTTCGATTCCGGCCCCGGGCACCAATACAAATAAGGCGGTCGCCCTAAAAAAATACGGGGCATCCAGGCCAGAATTCTGATTTGCTGAGACCTGATTAACTCATCTTTCGTCATTCCGGCGAAAGCCGGAATCCAGACACCACCTGATTACCAACGACTGGATTCCGGGTTTCCGCTACGCTCCACCCGGAATGACGGCCTGATCAGGCTTTCCTTAGACATGAGCTGAATTTAGTGGGACAGCAATGAGAATGCCGTCTTTTTCCTCATGCGTCCACAGCCGCTATGCAGTCTGCATCGTTGTTGGCCGGGCTGTTGACCCGCGTGCTGACCGGGCAGGCAATCATTTTATCGGCAGGGTAGGGGCGCAACAGGGGCTTGAATGTAGCTGCTTGCCGGACCTCCGGGTCCAGCCAGTGCTCGTAATCAGCGGGTTCAATGATGACCGGCATACGGTCATGCACCGGGCGCACGCTGTCGTTGGCCACGGTGACAATGATGCTGCAGGACTCGACCACCTCATCCTTGCCTTCCCAGTGTTCCCACAGGCCGGCAAAGGCGAACACGCCACCGTGTTGCATCCGGAAGTACCAGGGCTGCTTGCCCGTAGCGGTCTGCTGCCATTCATAGAAACCATCGGCGGGGATCAGGCAACGCCGGCGACGGAACGCGGCCCGGTAGGCCGGCTTGTCGGCCACGGTCTCTGCGCGGGCATTGATCATGCGATAACCGACCTTGGTCTCTTTTGCCCAGGAGGGGATCAGCCCCCAGTGCAGCCGCACCATTTCCCGGTGCCGGTCGGCAATCCGCACGGCGGGAACCGACTGTGACGGAGCGACGTTATAACTTGCACCGATGTCCGGTACCGCGTCCACTCCGAAATGCTCGCGCAGTTCTTCCGGCGGGGTATGCAATGTAAAACGTCCGCACATAAGGGTAGTGACGTCTATCCGCTCATGATCCGCGGCCAGCGCGCGTGCACGGCATCCGCCAGCTCCGGCTCAACCGTGACCACGTAGACCCGTCGTTCGTGCCGGCTGCGTGCCACCAGCCCCTGGATCCACTGGCCTTTGGTCAGATCATACCAGTGACTGTGGCCCTCGAAGTCCTTCTCCATGAAGCTTTTCACCGGCAGCTTGACCGGCACGGGGAACCAGCGGTCCCAGCGGCCGCTGTAGATCGCATCCAGCCGTGCCCAGCCGCCCAGCGGCAGTTCACCGGCCTGGTCATGACGCCGGCCCCATGCCAGCCGTTCCGTGCCGCCGTTGCGGGTCCGGATCGGCAACATGGCCTTCGGGTTGGGGAAATACACCCGGACATCCTCGCCCTGCGCGAAATAGTAGACACCAGCGCACATCAGCGTCGTGCACCGGCCCTACCCATTCCCCTCACCCTCGGCAATTGCTCCTGCATTGCTCTACCTCCTGCATGGCCCAGGCCAGCCTCTCGACCGGTTCCCGGTCTCACCTTCTCCCTGCAGTCGTAATCCTCTCCCCGAAGGGGAGAGGGGACTGTGTATGTGGCATCCCGACACCTCACTGTTTTTTGTCCCTCTCACTTGCAGGGACCTCGGTGCCCCTTGAGGGTAGAGAGCAGGGGTGAGGGTGATCAATCACTTCACAGGACACGACTGCCACCTCAGATCGTCTGGCGATGGCCGTAGGGCTTCCAGGCCGGGGCAATCACGTTGGGCATGCTGGAACGCCCGAGCAGGCGCGCCGGGGCCAGGGCGAATTCGCCGTAGCGCCGGTTGATTTCATCCATCACGGCATTGACCTCGCCCTGTTCCTCGTCCAGGGCATCGAACAGTTCCAGCTGGTTGCCGCTGGACACCGGCTCCAGCGCCGTCACCTGCACCTGGTGCACCCCCTGGCCGACCCAGGCCTCGTCCATGACGCGGCGGCACAGCGCCATGATCTCGCGACCGTCGGCGGCGGGCAGGGCACAGCGCAGCTTGCCACCAACCCAGCCCGCATCCGTACGCAGGCCGATAAAGAAGGTCGTCGCCTGCAGCCGGTGGCGCCGCAACCGTGCGCCGACCTTCTCGCTCATGTGCAGCAGGTAGGTGAGCAGCACGTCGCGATCGCGGGTAGCGGGCGGTACCACCTTGCCATGGCCGATGGACTTCGGCGCCGGGACCTTGCACTGCAGTTTCTCGGGGTCCTGTCCCTGGCACATGTACCAGATGCGCCGCCCGGGGTTGCCGAAACGCCGTGCCAGCACGCTGATGGGCAGGTGCCTGACCTCGCCGCAGGTGTGCACGCCATGCTGCGCCAGGAAGCCACCGATGCCCTCGGCGATGCCACACAGCGCCGTCACCGGCTCGTCGCGCAGGCGTTCCGCCGCCTCCCAGGGCGGGATCACCGTCAGGCCATCCGGCTTGTGCAGCTTGGCGGCGAACTTGGCCGTGGTCTTGTCGCCGCTGACCCCCACCGAGCACAGCACACCGGAGGCCTCGAACACCTTACGCTTCACCAGCCGGGCCATGCGCAGGGGTGTACCCAGCAGGCGCTGGCACTGGGTAACGTCCAGGAAGGCCTCATCCACGGAAAACACCTCGATGTCCGGTGTCACGTCCTGCAGCGCCTCCATGATGGCGACCGAGGTAGCGGCATAACGCTCCGGCCGTGCCGGGCACTGGATCAGTTCCGGACACAAGGCACGCGCCTTTTTCAGACGCATGCCGGTCTTGATACCATAGGCCCTCGCCTCGTAGGAGCAGGTGATGATGCAGGTGCCCTGGCGGCCGTTGGTGATCGCCACCGGGCGTCCGCGCCATTCGGGGCAATCGCGCTGTTCGATGGACGCGAAAAAGGCGTTCATATCCACCAGGATGATGGCCCGGGGCCAGACCACGGGGCAGCGACCGGGACACTCCGGATAGTCGGGACTGAAGCAACGGCTGGCAGACGGCATGCACAATTTCCATGGTAAAGGGTTGCGGGCAACAGACCGGGCAGGGCCGCCCGACTACTGTAATTATATACAGTATTTTCGGGAATACGCCAGCCGGGGAGGCTGCGTATGAGCGCCGGGTTAGAAAAAGTCTAAAGAAGTTGATCAATATCAAAACGCTAACCACATAAATCCAGCGATACTCTGACTGTTCGGGACCGGGCACAGTCCCGAAAGGCTGTACGCTCGCATCTGCACATTGGGCATCCGAGCAAAGGCACTGATTTCAGGGCTGATGTAACAACAAGCCTGCAACAGGGCGGTGCTGGAATTATTTAAAGGCGGGACACGATGGCTACGGCAGAGTTGAACAGGACAACCGACAAACCGGTGGTGAGCGAGCGCCTCAGGCGCCTGCTTGGGCTTGTTTTCCTGCTGTTTGCACTGTTGGTTGTCAACTCGGTCTACCTGGTCGCCATCACCTACCTGGAACACTCGAGCAACGAGATCCACCAGGACTATTTCTACCTGCTGATGTTCCTGCTGCACCTGGCGATGGGTCTGCTGCTCACCGTACCGGTGATCCTGTTCGGGCTCACGCACATGCGCCGCGCCTGGCGGCGCCCCAACCGCTACGCGGTACGCGCCGGGATAGCGCTGTTCAGCATCGCCCTGGTACTGCTGTTCACCGGGCTGATGCTGACCCGCTTCGATTTCTTCGAGATCAATAACCCGCTGGTGCGCCGCATTGCCTACTGGGTACATATCGTCAGCCCCCTGGCCGTTGCCTGGCTGTTTGTGCTGCACCGCCTCGCGGGCCGGCCGATCCGCTGGCAACGGGGCCTGCGCTGGTCGCTTGCCGCCGCGGCCTTTGCGGGGCTGATGCTGGTACTGCACATCGGCACCCGGACCAGCGGGGCGCAGGACCAGACCGTGGAATTCCTGCCCTCACTGGCGGTGCTCGCCGGTAGCGACACCCTGCCGGCCAGCCACCTGATGACGGACGACGAATGCGCGGTATGTCACGGCGAAATCGCGGAACAGCACGCGCACAGCGTCCACCGTTTCAGCTCCTTCAATAATCCGGTCTACAAGTTCAGCGTCGAGGAGACCCGCAAGGTCGTCATGCAACGCGATGGCACGATGCAGGCCTCGCGTTTCTGTGCCGCCTGCCATGACCCGGTGCCGTTATTCGACGGCCGCTTTGACGACCCGAACTTCGACACCGACAACGACCCGACCGGGCAGGCCGGGATCACCTGCCTGAGCTGTCATGCCATTACCCGGCTGGACAGCACCTACGGCAACGGCAACTACACCCTCGTGGATCCGCCGCGCTACCCGTTCGCCTTCAGCGAGTCAGGACTGCTCAAGAGCATCAACCACCAGCTGATCAAGGCCAAGCCGGCCTTTCACAGCAAGACCCTGCTGAAGCCCTTCCACCGCACGGCGGCCTTCTGCTCGACCTGCCATAAGGCCCACATACCCGAGGAGGTCAACCACTACCGCTGGCTGCGCGGGCAGAACCACTACGACAGCTTCCTGTTCAGCGGCGTGTCCGGACACCGGGTCGACAGCTTTTACTATCCGCCACAGGCGGCCTCCCGCTGCAGTGACTGCCACATGCAGCTGACGCCTTCCGACGACCCGGCGGCCCGGGATTTCGACAACAGCGGCGAACGCAGCACGCACAATCACCAGTTCCCGGCCGCCAATACCGGCATCGCGCACCTGCTGGACCTGCCGGATTCGGTCATGGAGGCCCACCAGAACCGCCTGCGTGACGTGACGCGCATCGACATCTTCGGCATCAAGGAAGGCGGTCGGATCGACGGCAAGCTGCATGCCCCGCTGCGTCCCGAACTGCCGGTACTCCGGCCGGGGCAGCGTTACCTGCTGGAACTGGTCGTGCGCACCACCGGCGTCGGTCATCACCTGACCCAGGGCACGGCCGATTCCAACGAACTCTGGATTGACGTCAGTGCCACGGCCAACGGCAGGGTGATCGGGCAAAGCGGCAGCCTCGACGCGGACGGCGCCGTCGACCCCTGGTCCTATTTCGTGAATTCCTATGTCCTGGACCGGGAGGGCAACCGCATCGACCGGCGCAACGCACAGGATATCTTCGTGACCCTCTACAACCACCAGATCCCGCCAGGTGCGGCATCGGTGGTGCATTACCTGCTGGAGGTACCCGCCGACGTGGACGGTCCCATCGAGATAGAGGCCAGCCTGAACTACCGCAAGTTCGACACCCCCTATCTGCGTCACTTGCAGGGCGATGCCTTTACCTACAACGACCTGCCCGTCACCACCATGGCGACCGACAGGATCACGCTGCCGGTGCAGCCGCAGACGGGAGAACTGCCCGAGCAGACATCGGCGGTCCCCGTTATCGAGCGCTGGAACGATTACGGTATCGGGCTGCTGCGCGAGGGCAGCGCGGTCTCGAGCAGCGGCAAAGGTGAACTGCGCCAGGCGGAAAACGCCTTCGAACAGGTGGAAGCGCTGGGTGACGGCAAGGGCCCGCTCAACCTGGCGCGGGTCTATTTCAAGGAGGGCCGGCTGGAGGAGGCCGCACGCGCCCTGATGCGCGCCAGCATCAGCAAGTCGCCGGCGCCGCCCTGGACCATTGCCTGGTACAGCGCACTGATCGACCGAGAAAACGGCTATCTGCGCGAGGCCATGCAGACACTGGAGAACATTATCGAGACCCGTTTCATGGATGCCCGCAAGCGTGGCTTCGATTTTTCCTATGATGTTCGGGTATTGAACGAACTGGGACGCATCCTGTTCGAACATTCCCGGCAATTACGCGGCGCGGCGAATGAGACACGACGCCACGAAGTGCTTGGCCTGGCACGCGACTGGTTCAACCGGACACTGGAAATCGAACCCGAGAACCTGAGCGCGCACCACAACCTGGCACTGGTCTATACCGCGCTCGGGTATGAAGAACAGGCAGAGCGGCACCGCGCGCTGCATGAGAAATACCGTCCGGATGACAATGCAGTGGAACAAGCCGCCTCCCTGCATCGCAGCCGCAACCCGGCCGCGGACAAGGCCGCCGCCGCCATTGCCATTTATATACTCAAGCAGTAGCTCCGAGACTCCCGTATCGTATCCACCATGAAAGCAGACACTTCAGCAAAACAGACATACCGCAGCGAGGCCATCATCCGCACGGCATTTTACCGCTCCCTGGGCTTTATCCTGGTGCTGGCCCTTGGCGGTGCGGGTCTCTGGTACCTGTCACGCGAGACCGTGGAACCGGAACGGATCGAGGAGGCCGTGGTCTCCGGCCCGATCATCGGGACCGCTACACCGCTGCACAGTCCGCCCGTTGTCGCCTTTACCGACGTCACCGAGGCAGCGGGAATCGACTTCGTGCATGTCAACGGCAGCCAGGGTGAAAAGCTCATGCCCGAGGCCATCGGCAGCGGGGTGGCCTTCCTCGACTATGACAATGACGCCGACCAGGACCTGCTGCTGGTCAACTCGACCTGGTGGTCGGAGCATCCACAGCAACCGGCACCGACCCTGGCGCTCTACCAGAATGACGGCCACGGCCATTTCAGCAACGTGACTGAAGCAACCGGGCTCGCCATCACCAGCTACGGCATGGGGGTAGCGGTCGGTGACTATGACGCTGACGGCTGGACGGACGTGTATATCACGGCGCTGGGTGAGAACATCCTCCTCAGGAACAATGCCGGGCAGTTCGTGGATGTCACAGCCGCAGCACAGGTCTCGGGGCTGGAGAGTGACTGGAGTACCGCTGCGACGTTCATCGACTACGACAACGACCATGACCTGGACCTGTTTGTCGGCAACTACGTGTTGTGGTCACGCAAGCTCGACCTGGAGATCGATTTTCAGCTCACCGGGCTGGGCCGGGCCATCGGTGCCCCCAACCACTTCACCGGGACCAACAATCGCCTCTACCGCAACGAGGGTAACGGCCTGTTCACCGATGTCTCGCATGCCGCCGGCATCATCGTGAACGATCCGGTCAGCGGCCTGCCGCAAGGCAAGGCCCTGGCGGTCGCACCGGTGGACTATGACAATGACGGCTGGATCGATCTGTTCGTGGCCAACGACACGGTCAGAAATTTCCTCTACCACAACCTGGGCAACGGCCACTTCGAGGAAATCGGCGCACTGGAAGGGGTCGCCTTCGACCGCAACGGCAAGGCCACCGGGGCCATGGGTATCGATGCGGCCTATTTCCGCAACACCGACGACCTGGGTATCGGCATCGGCAACTTCGCGAACGAAATGAGTTCCCTGTTCGTCACCGCTGAAGGGCGGGCACCGTTCGCCGATGAGGCCATCCTCGAGGGCTTCGGACCCGCCTCGCGCCTGGCCCTGACCTTCGGGCTGTTCTTCTTCGATTATGATCTCGACGGCCGGCTCGACCTGTTCCAGGCGAACGGCCACCTGGAGAGCGAGATCAACGTCGTGCAACCCAGCCAGACCTATGCCCAGCCCGCCCAGTTGTTCTGGAACTGCGGGGACAACTGCCGCAACCGCTTTGTTCATATCAAGGAGATCGGGGACCTGGCCACACCCCTGGTCGGCCGCGCTGCCGCTTATGCCGATATCGACGCCGATGGCGACCTGGACATCGTGGTCACCCAGAGCGGTCGGCGCGCCAGACTGTTCCGCAACGACCAGCAACTGGGAAACCACTGGTTGCGGGTGGCCTTCGAGGAGGGCCCCGGCGCGGGTGTGATCGGCGCCCGGGTGGAACTGACCGCCGCCGGCATCACCCAGCGCCGCCATGTCATGCCCACGCGCAGTTACCTCTCCCAGGTCGAGTTGCCGGTGACCTTCGGGCTGGGCGATACCGTACTGGTGGACAAACTAACCGTCACCTGGCCGGATGGCCAGGTGCAGGATGTCCCGGTCGAAACGGTCGACCGCGTCGTCAGCGTGAGCCGGGCTGCTGGGCACTAAGGTGTCAGGAACCATTTATAAAACAACTGCAAAACATAACGCCCATAGCAAGGATGGAAAAAGGTTCCTGACACCTTTTTTCTGCTTGTGCCTGCTGGCCTGGTCGCAGGTTGCCCATGCTGTCGATGCCGTTGCAGAGCCTCCTGCAGACTGGAGCACACACGGCCTTAAGGCCGTGCTACTGCCGAAGTTCGACAACCTGGATGATGCTACCCGCTTACGTCTAGAGGAAGCCCGTGCACTGGTCAATGCCGCGTTGCTGGAGCCGGCAACAGCACGCGACCTCGCGGCCGCCTATGGTGAATTGGGCGCACTCTACCAGGTCTATGCCCTGCCGCGGGTTGCGGGCCAGTGCTACGAAAATGCCATCGCCCTTGAGCCCGACAATTTCCGCTGGGTCTATCTGTCCGCCTACCAGGCCGCATCGACCGGGCGCATGCCACTTGCCGTGCAGCGCTATCAGCAGGCACGCACATTGAAACCCGCCTATAAGGCCCTGGTCGTGCGACTCGCGGATGCATTGCTCGACCTCAACGAACTCGACAAGGCCCGCGCGGCCTATGAAGAAGTCGTCAACGAGAGCGGGCTGGAAGCCGCCTCCCTCTACGGTCTGGGACAGATCGCCCTGTTGCAGCGCGACTACGCGGCTGCCATCGCGTACCTCAGTCGCTCACTGGAGACGGACCCCGGTGCGACCCGGGTTCATTACTCCCTGGCACAGGCCCTGCGTGCCGTGCAGCGCAACGCAGAGGCCAGAACCCACCTGGCGTTACGCGGCGACGTGCTGCCCGAAATCAGGGACCCCCAGATCGAGCGTCTCAAGGCGATGAAGAGCGGTGCCTACGTCCACTTCAACCGTGCCATGAAGGCAATCAAGCAGCATGACCATGATGCGGCCCGGGAACACTTTGCCCAGGGTCTGGCAGAGGATCCGGACAATGCCATCGCGCTGGTCAGCTATGCACGCACCCTTTACCTGACCGGTAACGTGTTCGAAGCCCGGACGACCCTCGAGCGCGCCATCAGCCTGCAGCCGGACAATACCCTGGGGCTGTTCCTGCTCGGGATCCTGGCAGAGGAGGGGAGTGATAGCTCTCGAGCGCTGGACTATTACCACCGGGTACTGGAGCATGAACCGGCGCATGCCGGGGCGCATTATTACCTCGGCAATCACCATTTCCGCCAGCAGGACCCTCAGCAGGCAGCGCCGCATTATCAACAGGCCCTGGCGGCCGATGCGCGCTATTCGGCGGCCTATATCCCTTACCTCGGCGCACTGATCAATTCCGGTGCCTCCGACAGCACACTGATGGAGACCCTCAAGGACGCGGTGGATTATTTTCCCGAGCAGGCGATCTTCCGCAGCCTGCTGGTCCGTCTGCTGGCAACCGGCAGCGACCCGCGGGTAAACAATCCGCAGGAAGCGCTGCGCCTGGCGGAGCAACTGGTCAAGGAACAACGCATTCCGCCGCACCTGGAAGTGCTGGCACTCGCCTGTGCCGTCAATGACCGGTTTGAACAGGCAGCCGCGACCCTGGAAGAGGTGTTGATGCAAGTTGCCTGGTCCATGCCCGGTGAAGCGGCCCGGCTCGGTGGGGTCCTGGCAGCCTACCAGGCGGGAAAACTGCCTGACACCGGGGAACGGCAAGGGTGGCCCGTGATCCAGCCACCGGTATTCGATGGCCAGGGACCCTTCCGCAACTACCCGGCCGCAAGACCGTACTGAGGCCCATGTTGATGTACAGGATGTAAGAATGTCGTGGGCGAATTTCTGGGAGCTACACGTGTCGTGAAGCACATGGCAGTGTGAGAACGACCGTCCTTTTAAGCGCATCGCTCCTGCGCATCCCTGCGCACGCAATGTACCTACGTCCCTGAGGCGCATCGCTCCTGCGCATCCCTGCGCACGCAATGTACCTACGTCCCTGTAGGCAACAAAAAAGGCGCACCCGAAGGTGCGCCTGTATTTTGCATGCAGGAATGCAGCTACACCAGTTTACTTAGCCGTGCTGGTCGCCGGTGCGGCTGGCGCTGCATAGCCACCATAACCGTAGCCGGGATAACCACCCCAGCCGTAGCCCGGATAACCACCCCAGCCGTAGCCGGGATAACCACCCCAGCCGTAGCCCGGATAACCACCCCAGCCGTAGCCGGGGTAACCACCCCAGCCGTAGCCCGGATAACCCCAGGGGCCACCGCCCCAGGGACCATCGTAGTAATCATTGCCCCACCAGGCACTCGCCGTACTGGCGCCCAATGAAGCTGCACCGGCTACGACGATGGCAGCGACAAGCTTCGTAATTTTCTTCATTACGTTTTCCCTCCGTTATTGTTGATTACCTGAATACCACTGCCTGGCAGATCGTAACCGGCAAAGGTAGCTAAAAGTATAGACAAAATAATGTCGCTGTTCCTAGCCCCGAAAGGGCAGTTGATGCGACCTATTCAATGATTATTTGATCCAGGTCAAACCGCTCTCTGGCTCGTCTGGTGGGTGCCGGTGGGCAGCGTCACGGCGTTGAGGTGGCCTGGAGCTATCTTTATAAATAACTTGATAATTAGCCTATATATATCTGTTTTTTAATTTTTCATTAGCTGCCAAGTCAAGCCTCCGTGCAGGGCGCCGATATATCTGGAGCAGTCATCATGCAGGGGCGGCGCGCCATGGGCAGGTTTTTCCAACGATTTCGAGGTACACGGCAGTTGTGGCTTGCCCTGGGATTGTGCGGGTTGTTGGCTGCCTGCAGTAGCCACCCGCCGGCACGCCACGGCACACCTGCCAGCGGTGTGCAACCGGCAACCGT
>Ga0224512_10001116_pt1 | contig 26671 bp, 27 predicted proteins | sample SF_May12_sed_USG_4_FD_169103 | JGI IMG/M metagenome (GOLD analysis project Ga0224512, IMG submission 169103) | Sediment microbial communities from San Francisco Bay, California, United States - SF_May12_sed_USGS_13 | ecosystem: Environmental > Aquatic > Marine > Sediment | place: USA... | reverse complement strand
TCACATCACCGGCACAGCTCTACGAGACTGAGGGGGAGCCGCGATGGCAGCGCAACTGTGGGCTCTGGTATGGCGTGACCTCTGGGCACGACTTCGTGATCGCTCGGCCCTGGTCCTGGGCCTGCTTGCTCCGGCCGCCTTGATCGCGGTGTTCTCGCTGACGGCCGAGGGACCGACCCAGTCCGATCTCGAGGTCGGCTTCGTGTCGGAAACAGCGTCGGTGGTCGAGGCCGGGAACGAGACCCCGGTTGCGCTTGCAATAAGGGAGGGAGCGCTCTCCTCGTTGGAGGCCGCCGGGACGGTGGCCGTCACCGACTACGGCGATCGCGGCGCCCTCGTCGCCGCCATCGAAGACGGCGACATCGGCGCCGGTATCGTCGTCACGGGCAACGATCCAGCCACCGTGGAAGTGGTCCAGGATTCCGACGCCGTCGTCAGCGGCGCCATACTGGGAGCGGTGGCCGACTCTTCGGCTGCCGCCGTCGACGGCATCGGTCGGGCCCTTGGCGCCGAGATGATCCTCGGTGTCGAGTCCTCGTCGCCGGAGGCGTTGCAGCAACGGTTCCAGGCCCTGACAGCCGAGGGTGAGGGGGCGATAACGATCGCCGATGCGGGCGACACCGCCGACGGAGCTGTGGGAGGGATCGACCTCAAGACCCAGCTGGCGGCGGGTATGGCCACGTTCTTCCTTTTCTTCACGGTGCAGTTCGGCGTGCTCGGTCTTCTCGAGGAGCAACGTCAGGGCACCCTGACCCGTTTGCTGGCGTCGCCGGTGCCGGCGTGGCAGATCCTGCTGGCCAAACTGCTGGTCAGCTTCATCGTCGGAGTCGCCTCGATGGCCTGTCTCATCGCCTTCTCGGCGATACTGCTGGGAGCCGAGTGGGGCAATCTGCTCGGAGTGGCCGTTCTCGTTGTGGCCGGGGTTCTGGCCGCCGTTTCCACCATCACCCTGGTCGTCGGCCTGGCGGAGACCCCCGAGCAGGCCGGCGCCATCCAGTCAATGCTGGCGCTCGTCTTCGGTATTCTCGGCGGCTCGTTCTTCTCCCTGGCCCGCTCCGGTGGTCTGGCCTCGACCATCTCGGTGCTCACTCCCCACTTCTGGTTCGGGGAGGGTCTGGTCCAGCTCAGCGGTGGTCAATCGTGGACGGCGGCTTTGGGACCGGCGGGGGCCATGCTCATCTTTGCCGCCGCCGTCGGCTTGCCCGGCCTGCTGCTGGCGGGAAGGACGGTGCGGCCGTGAGCTCATCATCCAGCTTCGATTCGATCGTCGCCATCGTCAAAGCCAACATGATCCGACTCCGCAACGAGCGATCCAACCTGTTCTTCCTCGTCGTTCTCCCCCTGATGATCGTGTTCGCTCTGGGGTTGGCCATCGGCGGTGAGGCCTCCAGCAACCTCGTCGGGGTGGTCGACCCCGCACCCACGGAGGCCGGCCAAGCCGTGCTCGACGCGGTGGAGGACATCGACAACGTGACCGTTCGTCGCTACGAATCGGCCCAGGAACTGCGGGACGAGATCGCCCGGCGGGCCGTCGACGTCGGCTGGGTGGCCGAGCCCGGGCAGAACGGGGCGGTCACCCTTCGGTGGTACGCCACGGCCGGTGAGGGTTTCCGGCTGCGGGAGATCGTGGAGAACACGGCGCGAACGATGAACGTCGAGCGCCAAGTCGTCCAGCTCGTCACCGAGGACGCCGGCGTCGACGAGGCAACGGCCGAGACTGCACTCGCCGAGGCCGCGGCCTTTGTGGAGCCGACGAAGGTGGATCGGACCACGACCGGTGACCCGGAGAACGACCCGGCCAACATCCGGGCGGTGCTGGCCGCCGGCCAACTGACCCTGTTCATCTTCCTCAGTTCGCTGGTAGGTGCCAGCTATCTGCTGTCCACCCGGCTCCTTGGTGTCACCCGGCGGACCAGGGCCGGTCCGGTGCCGGTGTCGGCCATCATCGCCGGCGAAGGACTGAGCCGGTTCCTCGTCGCCCTCCTGCAGGCCGGCATCGTCTTCTTCGGAAGCTGGTTCCTGTTCGGCGTCGACTGGAAGGCCCCGTGGGCGGTGCTGGCACTTTCCGTTGGCATGGCCCTCGTCGGCTCGGGTGGGGCCATGCTGCTCGGCACCCTGGCCCGAACCGATCAGCAGGTCAGCGCCATCGGCCTGCTCCTCGGTCTCGTGCTCGCCGCCCTCGGTGGCTCGATGCAGCCACTGCAGTTCTTCCCGGACGCCCTGCGCCGCGTTGCGTTCGTCACCCCTCACGCCTGGATGAACGACGCCCTGTGGCGCATCCTGGTCGATGGTGAGGGCTTTGCCCAGATCTGGCCGTCGGTGGCCGTGCTCGCTGCAGCCGGGACCGTCCTGCTGGGCGTCGCATCGTTGGCAATGGCCCGCTCCCTGCGCTGAACGTCGGTCCCGGACGGGGACCTTACCGAGTTTGCCTTCGGCAAACGTCGCGGTACGGGACCTTACCGAGTTTGCCTTCGGCAAACGTCGCGGGCTCTGAGCGCGGTGCGGGTTCGAGAAGAATCAGGTTTCGGCCAGCGCCGGAATGAGATCGGCGCCGGCCTGGGCGATGTGGTCGAGGTCGCCGAGATCGAGCACCTGGAGGTAGACGCGTTGGATACCGGCCTCCCGATACCGCCCGAGCTTGTCGAGAACCTCGTCGGTCGTACCGGCGGCGCCGGCCTCTCGCAGCTCGTCGGCCTGCCGCCCGATGGCACTGGCCCGACGGTTGACCTCGGTGTCGCTCGCCCCGAGACACAGCACCATCGTGGTCGACTTCACGATCTCCGACGGGTTACGACCCCGGTCGGCGCAGACCTTGTTGATCCGCTCGATGGCCGGTGCCACCTCCTCGATCGGGGTGAAGGGAAGGTTGAAGTCGGAGGCGTACCGGGCCACGAGCTCCGGGGTGCGTTTGGCGCCTCGACCGCCGATGATGATCGGTGGATGGGGCCGCTGGGCGGGCTTGGGCAGTGCCGGTGAGTCGACGAAGGTGTGAAATCGGCCCGCATGAGAAAACGTGGTGCCCTCAGGTGTCGTCCAGAGACCGTGGATTTGTTCCATGGCCTCCTCCAACCGGTCGAAACGAGCACCCAGCGCCGGGAAATCGAGGCCGTAGGCGCTGTGTTCGACCTCGAACCACCCGGCTCCGATTCCGAAGTCGATACGACCGCCGCTCATGGCGTCGACCTGAGCCACCGCGATGGCGAGGGGTCCGGGCCGGTAGAACGTGATCGGGCTTACCAGTGTTCCCAGCCGGATCGACGCGGTCTCGCGGGCCAGACCGGCGAGGGTCACCCAGGCGTGGGTCGGGCCGGGTTTGCCGTCGACGTCGCCCATTTTGACGTAGTGGTCGGAACGAAAGAACCCGGCGAAGTCGGCCCGCTCGGTCGCCTGCGCCACTGCCAACAGGTCTTCGTAACGGGCTCCCTGCTGAGGTTCGGTGAAAATACGGAGTTCCACCGTGGCAACCCTAGCCCAGTCGGTTGGACGCCGACCCCATCAGCTTGCGGGCAGACGCTGGTTCGTCGGCCCGGCCGGTGGCTCGTCCGACGACGGTCCTTCGCCGGTGGCCGCGGCGTCGGGCCACGATTCGGCTGCTGCCGCCAGCGCATCGATGAGATCCTCGAGCAGTGGGAATCGCTGCCCGTTGGTCGCTCGGTACCAGTGCAGTGCCGCCGGGGTGATGCCCCTGATACGGGGTGGTACCTCGAGCTGCATGCCGCCGTCGACCGTCAGGTTGCAGGGGTTTCTCGGATGGGTTCCACGGAGGCCTTTGGGGATGTCGTCGAGATCGTGGATCGCCCGGTGGTGGGGGAGGGTCGACTCCAGGTGACCGGCCACATGGGATGCGAGCCGGCGGTTGCGCCCACCACACAGCAGGCTGGTGAAGTAGCCCCGGCGCCCGAATCCGTGGACGGTGACCATGACCGAACAGTGATCGATGAACGAGCGGAAGCGATCCGAGGCATCGGGGTCGACCCGGGTCGACGGGATGTGGTGGACCCGCTCGGGCGGTTGAATGACGGCGTAGTACGACGATCCGGATCGGGCCGCCGCCTCCCGGGCGATGATGTGGGTCTGCCGCTCCAGGTGACCGCCATGGTAGGCGCAGAACCCGAACCGGCTGCGCAGCTCGAGCTCCTCGACCACGCCCGGGGATCGGACGAGCTCGCCGAAGTCGGCCGGGGGCCGATCAGGAGCCGACACGCTCTGTCCGGGCGGTGTCGGCGGCGGTGTCGGTCGCCGCTGGGTGTGCGGCGGCATTGCGTCGGGCCAGGAAGCCGGCAACTGCGACGATCACGTTGATGATGAGGAACGACCAACCCATGATCGTGGTCCTGGCCAGCGGTTCGCCGACGAGACCGAAGGGGTTGACCCGCCCGGCCATCCAGCTGGTCAAGGCGCCCTGCCAGCCTTCGACGGTGAGCACGATCGAGTCGATCCAAGGGGTGACGCTGCCCGGGTCGCCGAAGACCTGCTGCGACCAGATTCCATAGAGCGTGACATACACGCCGACGACAACCAGGATGATCGCCGAGAAGAGGTTGATCTTCGGGAGGAGTCGTCGGAAGTTGTTGACCAGGCCCTTCTTGCCGAATCCAACGGCCAACGTGACGACGGTGGCGAGCAGGCCCATACCGATGGCATAGGACAGGAACGAGCCGAGGCGTTCACCGAATCCTTCGCTCCGCGTCGTGTTGGCGACGATCGTGATGAAGATGCCGATCGTGCAGCTCAGCGAGGCGATCGCGTAGGAGACACCGAAGACGAACATCGACACGATCGACTGGTCGTTGCCACCCTTGTTGAGCTTGGGGAGGCTGAGGGCGGGCTGGAAGCCTCGCAGCATGGCGACGCCGAGCACGACCAGCCCGACGCCGATGACGATCGTCAGTCGCGGCAGCCAACCGGACTGGCCGATCGCTGTGAGGGATCCGGCGAGAAACAGGCCGAGCACACCGAACACGGCGAGGAAGCCGGCCGACATGGAGAGGCCGACGATCTGTCCCCGGTTCAGGGCGACCAGCGTGGAGCCGGCCCCGGAGCGATTGTCGTCGAGACCGAGGAAGAAACCCAGGTAGGCGGGCAGGAGGGCGAAGCCGCACGGATTGAGCAGCGCAACCATGCCGAGCGTGAACGCGCTTGGATCGAAGAAGGCGTCGGGCGACACTAGGACTTCTCCACGAGGTGTTCGTCGATGAGTTCGATCAGCTTGTCGTCGGTCAGCAGGCCGGCCCAGAGGTGAACGACCTCGCCGTCGGGGGAGATGAACGCGGTGGTCGGCATGGCCCCGGTACCGAGCTCGTTCCAGATGTCGCTGTTGGGCTGGAAGACGGTGTCGTAGCTGACCTTCGACTCGGCCACGAAGGCCCGCCACGTCGCCTCCGTGAAATCCTGGTTGACGCCGACAAAGGTCACTCGGTCACCGAGTTCCTGATGGACGGTCTCGAAGTCGGGCAGCTCGGCTCGACAGGGCGGACACCACGAGGCGAAGAAGTTCACGACGAGTGGCCGACCGCCGTAGTCGGACAGCGAGCCGCTGCCACCGTCGCCGGTGGTGAAGGCGAGTTCGAGGATGCCTCCGGCGCCGCCGGCGGACGTTGCCTCGTCGATCGTGTCTTCCGTCCCGGAGAAGAGGGCCAGCAGACCGAGCGTGGCCACGGCCACCACGATCACGACCGTGGTCAACACGGCGGAGGTGGGCCGAAGTGGACCGGTCGACAGCGGACTGTTCGTACCGTCGCCGCCGGGCTGGGAAGGTGGTTCCGGTTCGGACGGGGGGGAGTCGGGAGGCGCTGACGTCATGAGGAGTGGATTGCCGGGTTTCGGGGGACAGTAGGAAGGGTAACCGGAATGGTTGGTGAGCCATTCCCCGCAATCGAAGTTACGCGGATGTTTAGGTCCGCCGGATCCCTGGCACCGGACGGGATTTCAGCACCCTGCTAGTGGCGGCTAGGCGCCGACCGGACCCGGGATCTTGATGGGGAGGAAATCCCGGGTCCGGTCACGACCTGCCCCGGTCACGGCCGGTGCCCTTGCGGGAAACCGACCGTGACCGGATAGGTGGCGCCTCTCAGGCGATCAGCTTTTGAAGGTGGGCCGGAATCGGCACATCGAGCAGCTGATCCTCAGGCCGGGCCACCTTGGGCGGCCGACCCCGACGACGCTTCCGATGGACGATCTGCCCGTTGTCGAACAGCTGACCACCCCAGACACCGCACGGCTCACGCCGCTCGATGGCCGCCTCGAGGCACGGGGCGATCACCGGGCACTCGGCACAGATGCGCTTGGCGGCGATGATGTCGGGAACCTCTTCGGAGAAGAAGAGGTCGGAAGCACCGGGGACCGTCCGGCAGGCCGCAGCCTCCGTCCAATCACCGTTGATCGGGGCACCGATGAACGGCACCTGTTCCTGTTGTCCTATCTCAACTTCCGTGATGGTCATGTCTGTTTCCTTCGGGTGTGCCCTGGATGTGCGGGGCGGTGACGCAGCGTCTGCGCCGGTGATCTCTGTGGTCGGTCAAGGTTTCATGAGAGGGCGGATCTCCTTCCGGTGTTCAGAGGTTGAAAACACAAAGAAGCCGCTGGGTTTGCTCCCAGCGGCTCGGTGGACGGTATGCGATTTTGCCTATCAGCTAGGTCGCAAACCTCGAGGGCTGGGAGTGGCGGGTGTTGCCAAAGGCGGTCTGGCCGAAGTCGAGCGAACGCCATCCTTCGGTGACCGGGTCGGCATGCAAGCGCACGGCAGCGTTGGCGTTGATGCCGGCGATGGCCTCATAGCCGCGGTCACAGGAGACGGAACTCACCTGTCGACCCCGTGTGCTGCCCGGAACGGGCACCATCGTCTTGACGGGTACCGGGACCAGGGCGGGCCGCTTCCCGAGCATCATCATCGATTCGACGGACCGCATTGCCGAACGCGCGACAGCCAGAAGGTCGGTGAGTTGGTTCTGTAGTGAGTTCAACATCAACCGTTCTCCTTTCCGGCTCTGCCGGCTGATCGATCTGATCTTCCAGCGTCGTTCGTCGGTGTGATTGGTTCGGTCGGCGACGGCCGCAGGGGCGGACGAAGCCCATTCCGACTTGGGTAACCAAGCAACTACGTATCGGACGGTTTGTCAACCGAATAAATACACATTTCGGCCTGGCTGTCCGAAATTGCCGGCCGGGTACCCGATGGGGGCGTGGACAGTCGCTACCGTCGGGGGCTGTGGCAGGCCCCGAAATCCCTCAAAACAAGCCGATTCCTTTCCTCGCTGAGGTGGAGCCGCTGCTTCCCCGACTCCCGGAGGGCCGTGCCTTCAAAGGACAGAGAAAAATCCGCCTGGGTGACGTCGATCCCGATGGGCGCCTCCGGTTCGACGGTCTCACCCGCTACACCCAGGATGTGTCGAACGACGACACGACCGACGCCCGTCTGCCCGAGGCGCCGGGGTGGGTGGTCCGTTCAACGGTGGTCGACGAGCTGGTGCCGGGCTGCCTGGGAGAAACCCTCACCTTTCGGACCTTCTGCTCGGCGCTAGGCCGGCGCTGGGCGGAACGGCGGTTGACCGTGCACGGCAACCAGGGCGCTCGCTACGAGGTGGCGACCTTGTGGGTGTGCATCGATCTCGACGCCGGTCAGCCCGCCCTGCTGACCGAGCAGTTCCTCGACATCTACGGGTCGGCCGCCGGCGGGCGGAAGGCCTCAGCCCGTCAACGGAACCCGAAGATCGAGTCGCTGGGCGAGCGCGCCGGCGAGGTCGTGGCCGAAGCTTGGCAGTTGCGGCGGGCCGACCTCGACACGCTCGATCATGTCAACAATGCCGCCTACTGGGCTGCGGTCGAGGAGTGGATGGCTCCGTTCGGGCTACCTCGGCGGGCTCGGGTTGAATACGGGCGAGGTCTGTCGCCGGCCCCGCACGTCGGTATCGCTCGATATCAAACCGACGATGTGCTGCTGCTCTGGTGGTTGGAGGACGGGGAGACCACGCCGTCGGCCACGGCCTCGGTCGTTGGTCTGCCGTCAGGTCTCTACCGAGACTGAGCCGTCGCTGTCAACAGTGGCTGCGGCGGCGTCGGCTGCCTCCGTTGGTTCGACGTCCCCGCCATCGGTTGATGGGGGAAGGAACAGGGCGTCCCGGTAGTAGCGCAGCTCGTTGATGCTCTCGGTGACGTCGTCGAGCGCTCGATGGCCGACGTCCTTGCGGGGCGCAGCGTCGAGTGCCGCCGGGTTCCATCGCCGGGCCAGTTCCTTGACGGTGGTGACATCGATCGATCGGTAGTGGAGGAACTCCTCCACCTCGTTCATGTGGACGGCCAGGAAACGACGGTCCATCCCGATCGAGTTGCCGCACAACGGAACGGAACGTGGCTCGGGAATGTGGGCTTTGAGGAACTCCAGCGTCTGCCGGGTCGCTTCCTCCAGGGTGATCGTTGAGGCCCGAATCTGATCGAGGAGCCCCGACTTCGTGTGCATCTCGACAACGACGTCGTCCATCAACGCCAGCTCCTCCTCGGTGGCGCTGATGACCAGTTCCGGTCCGGTCTCGACAATGTTGAGGTCGTCGTCGGTCAGGAGGGTGGCGATCTCGACGATTACGTGCTTCGCCGGGTCGAGCCCCGTCATCTCCAAATCCATCCATGCCAGCAAGCCAATCACCCTACCGACTTTTCCGCCCGACGTGAGGGCTCGGACACAGGGGTCGGTGGGCCGTTCGGCTCGGCTGTTCGGCACGGCCGTTTGACCCGGCCGCTACCCTCTGGTCGGTGCTCTCGGTTCCGCTCCTGCAACTTGACGCCGGGCTGACCCCGCCGTCACGCATCCGTGCCGGCGATGCCGCGGCCGACCTGCCGGCCCGCCTCGATGTTGTCATCGAGCCCGCTTGCCGTCTGCTGGTCCCCACCGGCTTTGCCGTCGCCGTACCGGAGGGGTACTGCGGTCTGATCCTTCCCCGATCGGGACTGGCGTTGAAGCACGGTTTGACGGTGCTCAACACCCCGGGTCTCATCGACTCCGGGTACCGGGGCGAGTTGCAGGTGATCCTCTACAACAGCGGCGATGAGCCGGTCACCATCGAACGGGGTCAGCGGATCGCGCAGCTGTTGATCCTGGGGGTGCCCGACCTGGCCTTTGTTTTGGTCGAGGAACTGCCCGCATCCGGCGACGACCGGGGGGGCGCCGGCTTCGGCAGCTCCGGCTGATCGCTCACACTGGTCCGTGGCCGCCGGATCCGATACCGGCCGCATCCGGGCGTTCTGCGGGTGCGGGACGCCGTGTGCGACGCTCACCACCCGCGAAACGAGAATCGGGGGTTGCACAGAGCATAAGGACATGTTTATATTTATCTTCAATGATTCTCGACGCTGAACGCGGGTCGACGGCCGTTCTCGGCAGCGACCACCTGGTGACCGGGCTCCGGGCCATTGGTGAGCCCACCCGGTTGCGGATCGCCGCCCTGGTCAGCCAAGGTGAGCTGACGGTCACCGAGTTGTGCCGGATCCTGGGGCAGTCGCAGCCCAGGGTGAGCCGTCACCTCAAGCTGTTGTGCGACGCCGGGCTCCTTCAACGGCACAGCGAGGGCACCAGCGCGTTCTTCAGCCCGTCGCTCGACGCCGTCGGGCGTTCGCTGCTCGACGGGATCGTCGGTCTGATCGACCCCGACGATCCGGTCATGACCGCCGACCGGCAACGCCTCGACAGCATCCGGGCCGAGCGGGCGGCCCAGGCCGAGGACTACTTCGACCAGATCGCCGAGCAATGGGAGTCGATGCGAGACCGCCACGTCGCCGATACCGAGGTCGAGGCCCGGCTGACCTCGATCGTCGAGGATCACCTGACCCGTTTGTCGGTCAAGACCGGATCGGGGGCCAGGCATCGACCCCGCCTGCTGCTCGACATCGGCACGGGGACCGGCCGGATCCTGGAGCTGCTGGCCGACCGGTTCGACAAGGGAATCGGCATCGACCTCAGCACCAACATGTTGAACCTGGCCCGCACCCGGCTGATCGAGCACGAACTCACCAACTGCAGCGTCCGCCAGGCCAACATCTACGCGCTCGACATCGGCGAGGATGGCCGCGACAACCTGGCCGACGTCGCCGTGCTCCACCACGTGCTCCACTTCCTCGACGATCCCGCCGCCGCCCTTCGTCAGACGGCGTTCACGCTCGCCCCCGGGGGCCTCGTCGTCATCGTCGACTTCGCCTCCCACGGTGTCGACGAACTGCTCACCGAGCATCAACACCGCTGGTCGGGATTCTCCACCGCCCAGATCGAATCGTGGTGTTCAGACGCCTGGCTCCAGGTCGTCGAGAGCCACCACCTCACCCCCGACAAATCCTCGTCGACGGAGACGCTGACCGTCTCCATCTGGGTTGCCGTCCGATCCGACTGAGCGCCGCCGCGCCCCGGCCCCGAATGTGTATCCACGCCGATTCCGGCTGAAAGGCCAACCACGTCATGACCACGAACCCCATCGATCCCGAACTCGCAGACGGCCGGTCGTTTCGAACCCCGTCCGACCATACCGGGTACGTCCAGGGCCTCGACGAGACGGCCAGGCGGCTGGCCCGGCGACCATGGCCGACCAGGCCGCTGCAACGCGACGTGACGGTCTCGTTCGAGTACTTCCCGACCAACAGCGATTCGGCCGCCGCAGCTCTCGCCGATTGCGCCGACCGTCTCGACGTGGTGAATCCAGCCTATATTTCGGTCACCTACGGCGCCGGAGGCTCGAGCCGGGAGCGGACCTTCGCCACCATCGAGCGGCTGCAGTCGACGATTTCGTCACCGGTTGCCGGGCATCTGACCACGGTGAACGCCACCCGGGCCCAGACCCTGGCCGTCATCGACCGCTACCTGGAGATGGGGGTCCGTCACATCGTTGCCCTGCGCGGTGACCCGCCGGCCGACGCCACCGGCCGACCCGACGCGGCGACCAAGGGCGTTGGCTACACCACAGCGACCGAGCTCGTGGCCGCGGTGCGGGCCCAGGCCCTGAAACACACGGACGATCACGTCACCATCTCGGTTGCCGCCTATCCCGAGGTGCACCCGAAAGCTCGCTCGGCCGAGGCGGATCTGGCCAATCTGGCCGAGAAGATCGAGGCTGGGGCCGACCAGGCGATCACCCAGTTCTTCTACGACAACGGAAACTACCTCGAGTTCCTCGCCCGCTGTCGAGAGGCCCGCATCTCGGTTCCCATCGTGGCCGGGATCATGCCGGTGACGTCATTCACCCGGGTCTCCAACTTCGCCGAGCGCTGCGGTACCCACATTCCGGAGTGGATGACCGATCTCTACCGCGGACTCGACGAGGCACCCGACGTGCATCAACTGGTATCGGCCACGCTCGCCGCCGAGCAATGCCGGGAGCTGGCCGAACACGGTGTTCATCGATTCCACTTCTACACCATGAACCGTCCGGAACTGACCCTGTCGACCTGCCGGCTCTTGGGTTTCGGCCGTCCCGCACAGGTTGACGCCGCGGGCCGAGCCGGAGCGGTCGAGACCGGCGGCCACGCTCAGGCCTCCTGATTGAGCGCCAGGATGTCGTCGGTGAGGACGTCGATGTTGCCGACGGAGTCGCCGGCGCCGACCTCGGAGATGTCGTCGGTGGACCGACGCCGGGAACGTGGCAGCGGCTGGCCGATGAAGGCGGACATCCGTTCCACCGGCATCGGCCGGCCGAAGTAGTAGCCCTGACCGAACTGGAACCCCATGGCCCGGAACAGCTGGGCGTGCTCGGCCGTCTCGACCCCTTCCGCCACCACCGGCAGTTCCAGCATTTCGCAGATGTGAAGCGTGGCTCGGACCAGCTCCAGTGCTTTGCGCGACGAGCTGGTCGAGCCGGTGAACGTACCGTCCATCTTGACGGCCCCGATCGGGAGCTGGCTGAGGTTCTTGAGCGACGAGTGGCCCGTCCCGAAATCGTCGAGCGCGATCGTGACGCCGATCCCGGCGACATCGGAGAGCACCGGGGCGACACGCTGGAGGTCCTGATCGTTGCCGACCTCGGTGATCTCCAGCGTCAGCAGTTCCGCTGGAAAGCCGCTGAGTCCGAGCACCTGGTCGATCTCGGCCGGCAGCGTGTCGACGATCGACAGGCGGGACAGGTTGATGCTGAGCGCCATCGGCCCGACGTCGGTCTGGAAGTGCTGCAGGGCGTCGCGGGTTGCCTGCCGTAGGACGTAACGGGTGAGCCGCTGAATCATCTGGCAGCGTTCGACCTCGTCGATGAACATCTCCGTCTGGATGATGCCGAAGCCGGGGTGGTCCCAGCGCACGAAGGCTTCGAGTTTGGTGGCGAGACCGGTGGCCAGATCGACCTCGGGCTGATACACGATCCGAACCTTCTGCTGGGCGAGAGCGTCGAGCAGGTCCCGCCGGATCGCTCGGCGAATCTCCAGGTTGCGGCGGGCGGCGGGATTGAAGATGCAGACCGGTTGCTGATGGGTGCGTCGGGCCTCGTACATGGCGATGTCGGCGTGCCGGAGCAGCTCGTTGCCCGAGACCTCACCGCGACGGATCACCACCCCCAGCGTGATCCGGATCGGAATCGTCGCGCCGTCCACGACGAAGTGCCGACCTCGGATCGACACGATCCGATCGATCGTTCGGCGCAGATCCTCGTCGTCCGGCAGCGCTGGAAGGAGAATGCCGAACTCGTCGCCACCGAGACGGGCGACCAGACCACTGTCACCGACCGACTCGGCCAGGTGATCGGCCACCAGTCGCAAGGTTTCGTCGCCGGCGAGATGTCCGTGGAGGTCATTGATCGATTTGAACCGATCGATGTCCACGATCATCACGACGAGGTTGGATCCACTGCCGGGTCTACCGTTCGAGGTTCCCTTGTCGGCGGCCACCGCCTGGTCCAACGCCTCCACGAAGGCCGAGCGATTGCCGACGCCGGTCAGCTGATCGGTGTGAGCCTTCTGGTGGAGAATCTCCTTGAGTACCCTCGACTCCTCCAGCTCGGCCATCACCTCCCGGGTGCGCATACTGCGCCTGCGACTGGCGTCGAGGGTGCGGCCGTGTTCGAGCGTGAGATCGTGCGGGGCGAAGTCATCCTCCGTCAGGCCGAGGTCGTCGAGTCGGAGTAGCTCCTCGACGCCGAGCGATCCGGCGAAGGAGACACCGCTGTCGAGCCGCAGAAAGCTCCCGACCAGCCGAACCGGCGGATCGATCAGGTTCAACGACACCGGCACGCCACACCAATGTCCCACAGGCGCTCCGGGATCGAAGCCGGACAGAAGCTTAACGTCGAACAACGCTTCGACGGTCAGGCCGACGAGGTGGTGGCCGGCCAATTTGACAAGCGCGGGGCCGGCGCTGATGACCTTGTGGTCGGCGTCCACCACAAACCCGTAGGGAAAGGCTTGGTCATAGATTTGTGGATCCAACGGGCAGGCCGCCTCGCAACTCGACGTCGTGCGACCCGTCGGCTCCAGTGCTGTGCGAGTGCCGGGACGAGCGGGTCGTCCCTTTTGAATCGGACTCCCGGGGCTACGTCTTGAGTTCGAGCACGATCGCCGACTCCGACACCGACGCCTGCCCGATCAGCGCCTTCAGCTCGTCGACAAGATCGCCGTTGCCGCCGAGGTGCGCCTCGGGATTGCTGAGCGAGATGCTGAGGACCTCGGGGCGCCACTTCGCCAGCATGCTGATCCGGCCCGGCCCGAGCAGGGCGTTGACCGAGGCGTCGACTGCGGAGCGCAGCCTTTCGACCGTGGCAATGTCGACGCCGAGCCGCAGGGCGAGGCCGGCCACCGCGACCCGACCGATGCGGGTGAAGGCCGGGGAGGCCGGAAACGACACCTTGATCTCGTCGGCGGTGCCATCGTTCATCGCGTCGGGTTCCGTCTCGTTGACCTCGTTGTCATGGAAGCTGCCACCGCTGATCGGGCGTTGACGACCGGAAGGCGAACGCCGTTTGCGGTCGTAACGGTGATACTACTGCCTCCGGTGCCGCGTCCAAGCACCCGTCGGCGCCCGGTCTGGTTTCCCTACTCACGGGTGACCTCGGCGGGGTCCCGGTCAACGCGCAGGCCGCGATAGACGGGATGCCGCAACATCCCGTCGGGCGGCCACTCGGAGTATTCGACTTCCACGACCACTGTCGGCTCGACCCAGACGGGGCGTTTCTCGAGCGGTGGGACCTCGGCGAAAGGGGGGTCGTCGGTCACGACCAACAGCTTCTCGAGGCGGTTGCGTTCGACCTCGGTCAATCCGGATCCGACCCGGCCCGCCATCACCAGGCGCCCGTCGTTCCAGACCCCGACCATGAGCGAACCCAACTGCTTTTCGAGCGATCGCCGGCCCTCCAGCCAGCCGCCGACCACGAACTCCTGGCGGCGCCGGATCTTGATCTTGCGCCAGGCGTTGCTCCGGACCCCGGGCTCGTAGACGCTGTCGAGCCTCTTGACCACGATGCCTTCGAGGTCGCGCTCGTTGGCGAGTTTCAGCAGCGCCTCCGGGTCGTCGTCGACGAAGGGCGGGGTGCGCCAGTTGGCGCCGTCGGGGAGCAGATCGTTCAGTAGCCGCCGCCTGGTCCGGTAGGGGAGGTTGACAAGCGGGTTGCCGTCGAGGCGTAGCAGGTCGAACACGATGTAGACGACCGGGTGGGCCTCGACGAGTGCGGAATGAGGACGATCGATGTGAATGCGTTGTTGGAGTCGGCCGAAGGAGGGTCGGTCACCCTCGAAAACGACAACCTCGCCGTCGAGCACGGCGTCGGCATGAAGGGCCTCGGCGAGACCGGCGAGTTCGGGGAACGAACCGGTGACATCGCGCCCGTTCGACGATCGCAACACGATGGTCGGGTCGCCTTCGTCGTCGGTGGCCGCCTCGACGGTCGCCTGGATTCGCATGCCGTCCCACTTGATCTCCGCCGCCCACCCCGGATCGGTGGGCACGCGGTCGGCCGATGTCGCCTTCATGGGGGGAATCCAGTCGGTCCGGAAACTCGATCGGGACGAGTCGGTCACGCCCTGAGAGTACCGCCGGGCCTCGTGCCGGGCGGGTTTTGTCGACCTACCTACTGGTCGGTAGGCTGGCAGAATGGTCCGAGACGCTGACGTAGATCTCCTGCACGAGCTCGAAGGTGAGGTCGAACGACTCCTCGAGCGTCACTACAGCGCCACCAAGATGTGGCACCCGCACAAACTGGTGCCGTGGAGTCGCGGTGAGGACTTCGACGACGACTATGAATGGTCGCCCGAGGAGGCCAACGTGCCGGCCGAGGTTCGCAGTGCCCTGTTCGTCAACCTGCTGACCGAAGACAACCTGCCCTATTACTTCCGTGACATCGAGCGCATGTTCGGCGCTGATGGACCCTGGGGGGAGTGGACCCGGCGGTGGACCGCCGAGGAGGCCCGCCACGCCGCGGTGATCCGCGACTACCTCACCGTGACCCGTACCATCGACCCGGTCGAACTAGAGGAAGGGCGAATGGTCCAGATGTGCGGCGGAAAGGTTCCGCAGCCGCCTTCCTCGATCGACGGTCTCGTCTACGTAACCCTCCAGGAGCTGGCGACCCGCATATCGCACCGCAACACCGGGGCGCTGCTCGAGGATCGGGCCGGCTACGACATCATGCGTCGAGTGGCCATAGACGAGAACCACCACTTCCTCTTCTACCGTGACGCCGCGGCCGCGGCCATGGAGATCGACCCCAGCCAGGCGGTCGAGGCGATGGAACGCCAGGTCATCGGTTTCGCCATGCCGGGAGAGGGAATTCCGGCGTTCACGGCCCACGCCCGGGTCATCGCGTCGGCCGGTATCTACAACCTGGCCGTCCACCACGAGCAGATCCTCGAGCCCATCGTGGTCAAGTTCTGGAACCTGCCCGGTCTGGAGGGCCTGACCGCCGAGGCCGAGCAGGCTCGGGAGCGGGTCATGGCCTACATCGACAAGTCGGCCCGCGTCGCGGCCCGTCTCAAGGAACGTCAGGAGGCCCGGGAGGCCGTGTCGGCCTGAGGTCGGCCCTCGGCGGGGAGCCGGTCACGAATCGGTCGTCCGTCAAGCCGAAACGGGGGAGAGTTCGGCGAGTTCCGACTTGAGCCGGGCCTCGTCGTAGCGGAAGAACAGCAGGGCCGCGAAGATGTAGAGGGCCATGCCGACGACGCCGGTCAGGCGGATGCCCAGGTCGTCGCCGACGTCACGGCCGAGCGCCGCGAACAGAGCGAACACGATCACCGCGAACGTCTGGCTGATCTTCTGCAGGAAGGTGCGGGCGGCGAAGAAGCTGGCCGCGGTGGCGGTGCCCTCGGTGAGGGTCGAGTGCTCGGCGATGTCGGACAGGATCCACTGGGGGAGGATGCTGAGGGCGGCGAACGCGAACGCGAACACCACCACGACGATGACGGCCTGGGCCAGGTTCGGCAGCGGCACCTTGCCCAGGAGGGTGATCATGAAGAAGTCGAAGGCCGAGATGGCGAAGGCGCCGATGACCATGCGCTTCCCGCTGTGTATCTTCGCCTGCCGGTTCACGAACGGGTAGAGCCCGGTGGCGACGACGATCATGATGAGGGTGAGCGGAGCGGCCAGCGCCTGATCGAGTTCGAGCAGAACGGTGACGTAGAACAACATGCCGGTCTGGATGATCATCAGTCCGCCGAAGTAGGCGAAGTCGGCGGCGGCGTAGTAGCGGAAGAAGCGGTTGTTGGCGATGATCGACAGCACCTGCCGGGGTGGCACGCCGGCCGGTTGGGAACGGGCCCAGCGCGGCTCGTCGACGGCGAACACCGGCACGTACATGGCGAGCACGCCGATGACGACGACGATGCCGGCGGCGGCCTGCCACGACCGGAGCACCTCGAACCCGGCGTTCTCGAGGATCCCGGCCACGAACGGGGTGGTGGCGGCGACGACGATACCGACGGCCCACGCCACCGACGTCCAGGTCGCCAGGTCCAGCCGCTCCTCGGCTGTGTGGCCGAGGTCGGCCACCAGCGAGAACGCCGGGGTCACATAGGCGGTCAGGGCGACGTAGAGGACGACCTGGGCGCCGACCAGCCACACGATGTTCCAGCCGCTCGTGTCGGCGACCGGCGGCACGAACAGGGCGAAGGTGGCCAGACCGGCCGGCAACGCACCCCAAGCCATGAACGGGATGCGCCGGCCCTTGCGATGGGTGGAGCGGTCCGACAGCACGGCGATGGCCGGGTCGGTGACCGCATCGGCCAGTCGACCCATGGCGGCGAGGAGCACCACGGCGTTGAGGACGAACAGGAACGTCTGGTCGGACACGAGCTGGGGGAGACCCGCGTTGTCGGGCGGCAGGTAGAAGAAGACGAGGATCAGCCCGAGCAGATTGACCAGCACCGACATGCCGCCCTGGCCGACGGATACGGCCACGATCACCGACTTCGGTAGCGGTTCGTCGACGGCACGAACCAGGCGAGCGGACGGATCGGCAACTGGTTTGATCGCTTGCTCCGTGTCGTCCACTGGCCCTGAGTGTACCGGTGGGTTGCGAGCCGGTCGAAATCTTCACAGGTGGGTGAAGGACCCAACCGGCAGTGGGTCTACAAGAGGCGCTGCATCAGCGCGACGTCGTGCCAGCGGCCGAACTTGCGGGCCACCTCCCGCTCGACGCCGACGAGCTCGAAGCCGTGGCGTTCATGAAGGGCCACGCTGGCCTCCTGGGGGCCGACGATGCGAGCGAACATGGCGTGAAAGCCGCGGGTCTGGGCGGCGTCGACGAGGGCGGCGAGGAGCGCCCCGCCCACCCCCTTGCCCTGGTGGCCCTCGGCCACGTAGACCGAGTCTTCCACCGACGTCCGGTAGCCCGGCCGGTCCCGATAGAAGCTGAGGCTGCCGAAGCCGATGACCTCACCGTCGCCGCGGTCCTCGGCCACCAGTACCGCCAGGCCGCCGGACCGGGCGTCGATCCAGGCGCGCTGCTGGTCGACGGTGCGGGCCACCAGATCGAGGGTACGGGTCGATTCGAGGACCTGAGGGTTGTAGATGTCGTTGAGGGCTCGGGCGTCGTCGAGGGTGGCCAGCCGTATCAGCATGGCCGATCAGGATATCCCCCCGCCATTCCGTACTGTGCGCCGTGGGCCCGGGTTGTCGGGCGTCGGGCGCACAGGTCGCCGGCGGGAATGGAGGCGATCCCGGGGCCGGATCCGGCCTGGTTTCGCTCCGCCTCCGGCGACCTGCGACGATGAAGGTACCGGCCGACCGAATCCAGGGGGGATCGCCGTCATCGGGTCGGGTCCGAGCAAAGGAGTAGGGGTTCATGTACAGCGCCGATGCGGAGAAGTTCCGGTTCGATGCCGAGTTCGGCAAGGGGTTCGAGGGCGAGCGGGTGTTCATCACCGGCGCCGGGAAGGATGGAGGCATCGGCCAGTCGTTTGCCCTGGCTGCCGCGCTCAACGGTGCCGAGTCCGTCGGCGTGCATTTCCATCGCAGCTTTCAGGACGCCTTCGATCTGGTGGCCGAACTCGAGAAGCACGGGGTCAACGCCTTTCCCGTACAGGCCGACGTCACCAATCCCCGCGACTTGTGGGCGTCTCGCACCTACGTCATCGAGCAGATGGGCGGTCGGCCGCCGAGCCTCGTCATCTGCAACTCCGGTTTGACCGAGAGCGGCTACTCGTTCGGCCGGGCGTTGAAGCCGAAGGAGGAGGAGTCGATGGCGATGCGGCGGGCCCGGGTCCGTCAGCACTTCATCGACTCGCTCGACGAGTCCCGACTCGTGCTCGACACCAAGATCGACGGCTTCCTCGGCTCCACCCACCTGTGGGCCGGAGAGGCCGTCTATCACGAGGAGCCGCTGCGGATCGTCTACGTGTCGTCGCGCCAGGCCATCGACCCCGGCCCGGCTGTGCCCGGCTACGCCATCTCCAACTGGGCGGTGCTGATGTTGCCCCGGGTACTGGAGGTGAACCTGGGGCGCTCGGCCGAGTTCGTGTCGGCGTGTTCGGTCATGTTCCCGTTCGTGCGAACTGACATGACCGACGAGTACGCCTCGAACGAGCGGGTGTTCGGCCGCTGGCAGCCCCGCATGCTGGAGACCCACGAGTGCGCCGAGGCGTTCGCTCAGCTCATGTCCCGGTCGAACGACGAGATCGACAAGGGCATGTTCGAACTGCTCGTCGACGACGGTGATTCCGAGGGCGAGATCGTGGTTACGTGGCGGCAGGTGAACTTCAACATCGACGAGGCCGACCTCGACTGGAGCAGCGGTTCGCCCCTGACGTACTGACGCTGATCCGCCGCCACTCGCCCTGCGGGGGGTCTCCCGGCCGACGAGGCTCACCGTGGCAGCCGCGCCGGGGTGAATAGCCAAGGTGGGCAATATTGTTTACTATGAGATGTCGACAGCGTGAACGCTCAATAATGGCACCACCGAGAGGAACCAGGTGATCGGGTCAGAGGGCGCAAGCCCCGACATTCTCGGAATTGAGATGACCCCGACGGTCGTTCGAGCGGTCAGACTCGACCGCGACGCCCGCTCGGTGATCGGCGCTGCGGAGTGCCCCGTGCTTGCCGTCGGTGATGCCGTCACCCTCGATCCGGCCTCGATCGGGCCGGCGCTCGACGAGGTCATGTACCAGCTCGCCGTCGACGACCGCGGTGAACATCTCGCCGGTGTTTCGATCGGGCCGCCCCGCGCCGGGGTCGGAAGTGGCCCGGCTCTGCCGGCCTGGCTTGAGCATCGAGCCCGCCAGCTTGGCGAGAACATGGTTTGCGCCGGGAAACTCGGGATTTCGTTCTGCCCGCAGCGTGCCCTCGACACGGCGATCATGATCTGCGAGCAGGCCAACATCACGGTGAGCCGCATCGATTTCGCCCCCGTGGCCGCCGCCCGCACCCTGCAGCCCGGCACCGACACCGTGACGGTCGGGTCCGGTCGCGGCTGGCGAGCCCGTCTGCGTGATGACGAGGTGCTGGAGGCGCTGGAGCACGACGAGATCGCCGCTGACGATCCGCTTCAGGTCATCACGCCCGACGGCGTCGGTGTGTCGATCGACGAGTTCCACGGGGTGTCCGTCGACCCCGGTGTCGGTATCGGCACCGATGACGACTTCGGCCACCTGGCAGCGGCCGTCGGCGCGGCCATCGGCGTGGTCGATGGGAGTTCGGGCAATCTGCTCGACGGAGACACCGTGCGCGGCCGTTCGATGCCCTCGGCGTTCGTCGAGTCCGCCGGCGTGTTCGGGGCAGGTTCGGATGCGTTCGGCAGCCGGACCACGGTCGACCTGGTGCGTTCGCCGGGTGAGTCGGAGAGCCGCTCGGTCATTCGCCGGGTTGGCACCGTCGATCCGCCCGGGTCGGACTCCGGTCTGCTCGTCGGCGCGGACGATCCGGTTGATGACGCCACGCTGAGCTTCCGCGACAGGGTCGGAGATGCGGGAGCTGGCACTGTTGCGGCGTCCGCTGTGACGTCGGCTCAAGCCGACCCCGGCCGCCAGACGGGTCTCGAGGTCCACCCCGACGACCCGATTCAGTACTTCAGCCCCGAGCCTGGGGCGGAGCGCTCGATGGAGGGCCGAGGCGTGAACATGGCCCTGATCATCGCCGCGCTCGTCATCTTCTCGGTGGCCGTCGCCATCGGCATCCTCGTCACCCAGGGCTAACTGGTCGCCTCGGGGGACGCCGCCAGATGGCCAGATAGGTGCTCGCCCGCTCCCACCCGATCTGGCAGATTCCACGCACACCGTCCGCGCGCTGATCTCGCCAGATCGTCTCCCCATCAGCGCGGCATCGTCCCGGGACGGCCCTCCTGCCCGCTGTCTGAGTTTGCGAAACTTGGGGAAAGTGGTTGGTCGGCTGGTCAGGGCGTGGCAGACTTTGATCCTGCGTTCGTGCCTGACGCTCTCGTGTGAGTGCCCGACCGTACCAGCCTCCTTAGCTCAGTCGGCAGAGCGTTTCCATGGTAAGGAAAAGGTCGAGAGTTCGATTCTCTCAGGAGGCTCTGAAAGCCCGCTCCTCTAGCGGGGCTTTGCGGTTCTGGCATTGATCGGCGCCGAAGGCGAACTGATAGCCAGGCTGGCTAGCAGCCGGCCGTGGTCCCGGAAGAATCGGGCTCGTCAGATTGGTTCCACTTCCACTGCCGCTACGACGATCTGCTGATCGCTGAGTTCGACCGCCACAAAGGTTGCCACAACCACGGGATCCCGAGCCGGGTAGACGCGGAGATAGTAGCGGACGGCTTCGTCGTCCCGGTCACGGGCAAGTGTTGGCCATGCGCCGGCTACGGCAAGAAGGACATCGACGGCGGCATCCTGATCGAAGGCTTCGAGGGCTTCTGGGTATGCGGCCAGCGCAGCTTCGAGCTGGGCCGGGAACGTCTCGTTGTAGATTGCCCACCGCGTGTTGGACGACACGCGCAGAGCACGCCAGTTGATCGGTGGCATCGCTTGAGTTCGGCTACTGGTCGTCGTTCGTTGAGCGGAGCCTTGTAGCGGCGGATCGCCCGGTTCTGACGATTCTCTCTCGATATCGTTTCAAGCGACTGGGGTCGGTAACGATGGCATTGAGGTCATCGAACGCTACTTCGGCGCCCCATCGCTTGTCCGGTCGGTTGCCATCGACGTGAGGAACGGCCATGCACCTACAGTACACCCGATCGTGCCGCCGGAGGGAGTGGGGTCGCCCCGTCAGAGCCTTGTAAAACCGGGCGTCGCTCGATCCCGAGCGGCGGCTGACCCCATACGGCACGATAGTGGGCCTAGGATCGCACGATGCGCAACAAAACGAGTGCTGGACAGCTGACTCGGGGCTGGTCGTGGATGTGGTCGGCGATCGTTGTGGCGAGCACTTTGGCCGCAACCGCCTGTGGCGAGGCTGAGCGGCTGATCGAGGATCAGACCGGTAATACGATCGATCTGTCTGAGATCGATCTTTCCAATGTCACAATCCCGGACCTGAACGACCCTGACTTCTCGATGCCCGACGTAGTGGATCCCAGACAGGTGGCACCGGAGTTGAACATCGACATCGAGAACCTTACGATCGAGGCGCCCGACACTCCCCAGATCCGGTTCCCCGACGCCATCACGATCACGTTGGAGCAGATCACCAGTGATTCGGTGACTGTCGCTGAGACCGAAGACGAGACGATCTACACGGTTGACGGCACGGTCATGTTCGATTTCGACCGGGCCGATCTGCGGCCCGAGGCGATCGACATCCTTAAGCAGATTCATGCTGCGATCGAGGACCGTGGCCTCGGCGGCACGATAGAGGTCGCCGGTCATACCGATGCAGTTGGATCGCCGGAGTACAACCAGGGTCTCTCCGAGCGTCGCGCCGCCGGGGTGGCCCTGTGGTTCCGCCAGCGGGTTCCGGCAGACCAGGTGATCGTCGCTGTCGGCTACGGCGAATCTCAGCCTATTGCGCCCAACTACCTCGACGACGGCGCGGATGACCCAGTGGGCCAGGCACAGAACCGACGGGTCGAGATCATCGTCAATCGCTGACTGTGTGGCTACACACCGTGACCGGCCCTGTCGTGGGGTATCGCTTTGACCATTTCCCGGTCCATCGACCCGCCGTCGGTCTCGACCTAATCCACCCGTACAAGGTCGGAGAGCTCGAGTTACTCTCGTCCGGCGCTGTGCTTGATTGGCGGCGGGCGGGGTAGCACGTCGTCCCTCTCCGAATGATCGGGCTGGGCCGAGACTCGTGATAGCCAGATTGCTAGCCACAGCCACCCGATCGGTGCCTGTCGGTTTCCATCGGCGCGGCCAATTGGTCCGTTGAATCAGGCACGTGCCGACGGCCACCGACGCTTGCCGACATCACCAGAAGCCATGGTAAGGAAAAGGTCGAGAGTTCGACACTCTCAGGAGGCTCGCAGTTTGCCCTGTTCATGGCGTTGCGCCAGAGTGACCTGGGCTCTGTGTTGATCCAGAACCGTAGCCATTGTGGCTGCGGTTGATCTTTTCCAGGTGTGCAATGGTGTAGGTTCGGGGGAGCCGCAGCGGCAACTGGACGTGACGTCGTGATCGAATGGTTTGGCCTGGCTGCTCAACCTACTTCGCTCTGAGCTGGCCGGGGTGTCAGACAGATCGGCTATTCTGGCTCCATGACCATCGAACCCGAGGAATCGATGGCGCCTGACGTTCGGGCTACCCTGCGAGAGGCATCAGAACGGGCAGAGGCGGCTTGGGCGTCACTTCAGGAACGCAGGTCGAGCTTCGGTACGCACCCCCTCAGCGATCTTCTCGAAGGTGCCATGCCGGACGTAGGGGCTCGCCGCGACGACGTCGCTTGATCCACCCGATCAGTAGATGCCACGGCCGGTCAAGGTCGAAGACATTGCCTTGGAGGCCATCGTCCGTTGCTGGGCTCCGGCCGCGACCAGCCGCTGGCCAGGCTCACTCCCAGGGAGCGAGACGTTCTCGAGCTGATGGCCGAGGGCCGCACCAACGCGGGGATCGCGGCGCGGCTCTACTTCGCCGATCGCACGGTTGAATCCCACATATCGAGCATCATGACCAAGCTCGGGCTGCACGAGTCGACGGAGAACCGCCGGGTGCTTGCGGTCCTCACCTGGCTGGGCGTTCGGGCCGCCTAAGGCTGGCCGGGTCCCGGGCGCCCTGGGTTCGTTTCGCGCCACGTGTCGCCAGGTGCTCCCCACCGGTTGTCGCAGGAACCGCGTTGGCTGAGTCGATGTTCGACGAAGTGTCAGCGCAGGCCGTGCTGGGGCTTCCGGCTCAATCGGGATCGACGGTGAGGGCGTCGAGCAGGTCGAGGCTGCTCAGGATCCCGACCACCTCGGTCTCCCCGTCCACCTCGTCGCTCACCAGCAGGTGGTGGGTGCGGCCGGCGATCATGACATCGGCCGCCTTTCGCACCGATGTGTCGACGTTGATTGACACCGGGGTCGGTGTCATCACGGTGGCGATGGGTTCGCGGTCGGGCCAAGTGTCCAACAGGTCGGTGCTGGTGACGATGCCGTGCACGTCGTTGCCGTCCATCACCAGCACGGCGTGAACGCCGACGGACAACATCACGTCGCGGGCGCGACCCACGGTGTCGCCGGGCAGGATGGACAGCAGATCCTCGGTCATCAGGTCGGCAACCGTGGCCGGCGGCCGGTCGGACCGCCTCACGGCCACCACCCGGTGGTCGTCGACGACGTCACGGTCGTTCCTCGGGAGTCGTTTGCACGATGATTCGCTCCACTGCCATCACCTCCGGCGCCATCTCGTCGTCGACGATAGGAAACCGGCGCGCCCTCCACCAGGGTCGGAGGTCCCGAGGTGCCTGTCGCCGGCGAAGAAGGTGACGCTCGTCCCTGGACGCGATCGGGTTCTGATGCTTGTCAACGCCCACATCAACGGTCTGGTAGGCGCACAAGCGCCGGTGATCCATCTTCGACGATGGATTGCCCGATGTCGACATCGTCGGTTTCGATGACCCGGATCGACTGGTTGTGGTCGTCGCTGGGCGTGAGCCTCGCCCGGTGAATGGCCGCTGTGGTACTGCGGCGTGTGCGAAGGACAGCCGGGAGGTGGGTCTGGTTGATCTCCCAGCGTTTGATCAGCAGGTCACGCTTCGGGTGATCCGCACAGGGTGGAAGTGTCCAAGGCCGATCTGTGGGATTGGGTGGTGGACAATCGAGCATGCCGAGAACGCTCCCGCCGGTCACCGGTTGACCACCAGGGCTGGTCGGTGGGCCACGCGCCAGGTCGGCAAAATACGGTGCCCAGGTACCCCACGGCCCCGCGCCCAGGTTGGACGGTGTCGTTTGTCTGTCAGCAGCCGGTTGCGGCTTGAAGGACCCGGCACGCCTCGGCCATGCGCGCCGCCGGAAGTGACGCAACTCGACGTCGAAAGCTCTGGCGCGGGATCGTGTGGATGTTGTCGAAGTTGACGACGCTTTCGGTTGGGACACCGTCGGCGGTGGTCAACTCGAGTTCGGAAACGAGTCCCCGTCTCGTTCGGGTGAGCGCAGCAACGACGACGGATCCGATGCGACCCGCAACAGGGTCACGTGTGAGAACAAGGACTGGTCGGTCGCCGCCGGGCGTAGCAGCGAACCACACGTCACCGCGCTGCATCGGCCCAGTCCGACCAGTCTTCTGCGGGCCCCCAGTCTGCGATGTCGGCGAGTGCTTTCTCGCCTTCATCGAGCGGTGTGGCCGCCCATCGATCGGCGTCGCCCTCCGCCGCGAGGCGGTCAAGATGACGACGAAGGGCCTCGCGGAGAAGCTCTGACCGGTCGACACCGAGTGCATCGGCCCACCGCTGAGCATCGGCAGCTTCCTGCGCGTCGACCCGAAAACTGAGCATTGTCATACGATGAATCTAACATGTATGACATCGGGTTTCCACCAGCCGGTGGACGCAAACTGGTGCCGTGGCCGGGTGCGTTCCCCCGCCGACGAAGCCTTGCGGCAAGCCTGAGTCGACCTGCCTCTATTCATGCCAGCGATCGTTAGCGACGCAACCACCTTCGATTTGGCCGAACCTGCAAACACCTGCACGGACCGGGCAGGCATGTTAAGGAAAAGGTCGAGAGTTCGATTCTCTCAGGAGGATCGTCCGAAACCCGCCAGATCTGGCGGGTCTTCTCGTGCTCGGGCGGCCACTCGGTCCCTGGCCGTCCGCGGCGGAGGCCGCCGGTGGCTCGCCGCGGCCCCGTGCGAACGGTCATAATCGAAGAGGAGTGGAAGGGGGACCGAGGACGTGTGGTCCATGCTCGAGATCATGGTTGGGGTGCTCTATCTCGTTGGGGCCGGCTTCAACTTGGTCTACACGCTGCGACACGCCGAGAGCTTCTTCACCGACTTCGTGAAAGGAGCGTGGTTGCGACCGGCCCGGAGATTCGTCACGTCGCTGATCGTTCCCAACGGTGTCGTGTTCACCCTTGCGCTCATTGCCTTCCAGATCGCGGTCGGGGTCGCCATCCTCAGTCGGGGGAGTGCGGCAACGTTGGCTTTGGTCGTCGGTGCGGTGTTCGCCATGGTCGTCTCGTTGTTCTCCTCACCGGGGGGAACGGTGGGGAACCTCGCTCTGGCGGCGATTCAGTTGGTGCTGGCCGGTGCCCGCTGAGTCCTCCCACGCCCGAATGGTCCACCATCGCAGGCTCAGCTCAGGGACCTGGATGCTGGTTGTTGGGCTCGAGGACGATGACGGGCAGTACCCGGTCGGTCCGTGCCTGGTAGGTGCGGAGCGCAGGGAGTTGATGGATCATCCGGGTCCACAAGACGTCTCGCTCCTCGAGCTCGGCGATTCGGGCCAACGCCGTGAACTCTTCACCACCGATCCTCACTCGGAAATGGGGATCCCGGTCGAGGTTGCGGAGCCAGCCCGGAGGCCGATCCGATCCGAGGTTTGCGCCACATATTGCGATCGTCTTCCCGACTTCGAGATAGCTCAATGGTGTCGTTCGTGCCCGGCCGGTCGTCCGACCGATGGTGGTCAGCAACAGGATCGGCGCCTTTTTGATCTGACCCCCGATCCGACCATTGGTGGCCCGGTAGAGCCAGACGTGGATACCGGTGGCTGTCCTCAGCAGGCGCTTCATTGGTACGAGGGGTGGTATGTCGGCAACGGCTGTGCCGCACGGGTGATCCGGCTTGCGGCGTGGAGCCCGGTGACGAAGGCGTCTTCGAGGCCACAGATATTGTGGTCGCCGATCAGGTAAAGGTTGGGGGCTTGTTCGCAGTCGAGCAGTGCGTCGCCGACGAGGTTGAACGCCGGGTTCCAGTCGTGGTGCTCGACGAT
>Ga0224512_10001115_pt1 | contig 26674 bp, 25 predicted proteins | sample SF_May12_sed_USG_4_FD_169103 | JGI IMG/M metagenome (GOLD analysis project Ga0224512, IMG submission 169103) | Sediment microbial communities from San Francisco Bay, California, United States - SF_May12_sed_USGS_13 | ecosystem: Environmental > Aquatic > Marine > Sediment | place: USA... | reverse complement strand
CGCCGAGACAGTGGCCGCCGGTCACCCAGCCACCGCGGCTTCCCACGCCCGAACCCACCCGCCTCGAGGCGTTCGGGAGGTTCCTCGCGGCGCACGCCGTCACGATTACCGTCGTCCTGCTGGGTGCCCTGACGCTCGTGTTCCTCTACTACGTGTCGCGGCCGACGTTTACGGAAGGCTACATCCCGCCGCTCGCCACGACCGATCCACTCCCGCTCCCCATCGAACCCAACACTCCCATTCTCGGCGGGTTCGCGCTGCTCGGGCCGATCCCACCGGAGGTCAATCCGGAGAGCAGCACGCTCGCCCGGTACAATTTCGGGCGGGGGAGCCTCGTGGACGTCCTGAATGGCACCGTCTACGCGATCACCCTCGTGACGCCGGAGCGCACGTGGCGGGGACACCGGGTGGGACTCAGCGAGATCCAGGCCCGCGGTCATTTGGCGCTCCTGGGCGCCATCCGCGAGGACACCGTCATGCGGGCCGCAGCGGTGTCCATGGGCGGCTACGAGAGCTACCGCAGTGTCGCCACCCTGCCGCGGCGTGAACTGGCGACGGAGGTCCGGCCGCCGAACGGCTGCTTCGACGTGTACGTGACCCTGGCGCCACAGGTGATCGGCGTAGCCGCGCGCGCCGGCGACACCGTGGTCGCCGTCGCGCGCCGCGGGGCGCCCCCAAGCTGGGTGGTGCATGAGGTCCGCGTGGTGAGCCGGGCGCTCCAGGGGCCCTACGCCGGAGCACCGGTGTGTCAGTGACGGCCGTTCACCGGATGCCCGCTTCGCGCTGCAGCCACCGCACGTACCCCACGATCCGGTCCACGTCGTCAAGGGTGAGGCCAGGGACGGGCCGCATGTCGCCGAAGCGCCAGTGATGGGCCCGCACGCCCACCTGGACCGCGCGAAGGAACGCCGCGTCGGCGTGATGCGACGGCTCGTACACCCGATGCACGAGGGGCGGGCCCTGCGCGCTGCCGCCCCCGCGGAGACCGTGGCAGGCGCCACAGCGGGCGCCAAACAGCTGCTCGCCCGCCACGTGCTCGGCCGGCGTGGGCGCCGTGACCGGTGGCGGTGGGGCGTCGCCGGCGCAGCCGGCGCTCCCCCACGGTCCGACGAGAGCGGCGAGCACGATGGCGCGGCCGCGAGCCCGGTGGCCTGGTCCACCGGAGACCCCTATACTGGTCACGGTTCGCCCCGACAGTTGCCCTGCCGCCATGGAGGTGTTTGCCACATGCGCATGCCCTCACTCCTCGTGATGAGCGCCCTCGGCGGCCTCGCCTGCGCCCCAGCCGAACAGCCCCCGGGATCGACCGGCCCCATCAGTGTCGCCGAGGTCGGGTTCGCGACCCCCGAGGGGATGCTGCACGACCCGGCCGCCGACGTCTACCTCGTTTCCAATATCAACGGCGGCCCGACCGACCGCGACGATAACGGGTTCATCTCGCGGGTCGCTCCGGACGGCAACGTGAGCGCCCTCAAGTGGATCGACGGGGCGACGGATGCGGTCCGACTGGATGCGCCCAAGGGGATGGCGCTGCGAGGGGACACCCTGTTCGTGGCCGACATCGACACCGTCCGGCTGTTTCACCGCACCAGCGGCACGTCGCTGGGCGCGTGGGGGGTCCCCGGGGCGACCTTCCTCAACGATCTCGCCGTGGGACCTGACGGTACCCTCTACGCCACCGACACGGGGATCCGCCTCACGGCGGACGGCATGCAGGACGCCGGCACGGACGCCGTGTATCGGTTCGACGGCGGGCAGCCGATTGCGGTCGTGTCGGGTGCCGGGTTGGGCCGGCCCAACGGCATCGTCGCGGACGCCACGGGCCTCACGGTCGCCACCTACGGCTCCGGCACGGTCTATCGGGTCGACATCGCGACCGCCGCGCGCACCCCACTCACGACGCCGCCCGAAGGCCGCCTCGACGGCATCGTGGCGCTCCCGGGCGGCGAGTTCCTCGTGTCGAGCTGGGCGGGTGCCCGCGTCTACCGGCTCGGCGGCGCGGGGGCACCGGTCGCCGTCACCGACAGCGTGCCCTCGCCGGCCGACATCGCGTACGATGCCAAGCGGAACCGGCTGCTGATCCCGGTCTTCACCGAGGACCGGCTGCTGTTCCTCCCGCTGGGGGCGCGGTAGCGAAGCGGCCGGAGGCCCACCGCACGACTGGGGCACACGTTCCTTACCGGCCGACGGGGCGCGCCTCGCTCCGCCCGAAGTTGCCCCGTTCGGCATCCGACGCCAACACCTGCAGCCGGGCGCCCGGTGGCGCCTCCGGGACGGCAATCTCCCCCGCCCAGATGTTCGGCTCTCCGCTGAACCCGAGCGGAGCTTCGGCCAGGATCCGCGCGCCGTCCACTACGCGGGCGACCACCGTCATCCGGGTGGCGTCCCACAGGCCGCCCGCCGTGAACGGACATCCGCACAGCATCCGCACGCGGGCGCGCACCGGCGTCGACCCACGGGAAGCGGTGCTCGCCGGCTCGAGCAGCTCGACGATGAACCCCCGCAACTCGATCACGATGCCCTCCCCGCGCACCTCCTGGCCCGGAATCAGCAGCGCCGTAACCGAGCCGCGCTGCATGGCGTGCGGAAACCCCAGTGGCGCCTCTGCCATGATCTCGACCACCGTGGGCGTGTCGATCGCCACCGTCGCGACGAAGTGCGCCGCGTCCGGCGTATCGAACGGCGAGGTCCCCCGTACGCGGGGGTCCTGCATGATCAGGCGCGTGTCGCCCGTCCCGCCCTGCTGTTCACCTTCCGCCAGCACCGCGCCGGTGGCGGCATCACGAATCACCACGCGGGCACCGCCCACGCCGGTCCCGATGATCTTGGCATCGTGCGAAACCACGCGCACCGTGACGGTCGTCTGCGCCGCCGCGGCGGCCGCGGACCCCGCCAGACCGGCGAGCACCCCCATCACTGTTCGGCGAATCATAGAATCCCACTCCCAGAACACGTTCATGTGCTCCTAATCTAGTGAGGCGCCTCGCCGTCATCGACCGCGCCCGGCCACCGTATATTCCTCTGTCGAAGTTGGAAGGGATACCGTGGCGCCAAAGGCCGTCGCACCCGACACGCTGGTCATCCGCGCCCTCGCGTCGCACGCGGACTTTGACGCCTGCGTCCGGCTCCAGCGTGCCACGTGGGGTGACGATTTCCGCGAACTCGTGCCGCCCGCCATGCTCCAGATCGCCCAGAAGCTGGGCGGTATCGCCGCGGGCGCCTTTGCCGGCGACCGATTGGTCGGCTTCGTGTACGGCCTCACGGGGCTGCTCGACGGACGCACGGCCCATTGGTCGCACATGCTGGCCGTGGATCCCGCCTGCCGAGACCAGGGCATCGGGCAACGGCTCAAAGCCCACCAGCGGGACGCCATTCGTGCGCTCGGCATCGATCGGATCTTCTGGACGTTCGATCCCCTGGTCGCGCGCAACGCCTACGTGAATCTCACCTGCCTGGGGGCCCGTGTCACCGAGTACGTCCGGGACATGTACGGAGACAACCCGCGCAGTCGCACCGACAGCGTGATCGGCAGCGACCGGTTCGTGGTGGTGTGGGACGTGATCGGCGGGCGCGACGGGCACGATCGGACGCCCGTCGCGCCCGCCGCCTCCGCCGTGTCCGTCACGACCGCCGACCCGGCCACACCCGCCGTCGCGGACCCGTTCCCGGAATCACCGCTGGTCACGATTGCCATCCCCGACGATATCCAGGCCCTCAAACAGACGGCACCGAACACCGCCCGCGCGTGGCGCGCCGCCACGCGGGGCGCGTTCGAGCACTACGTCGGCAGCGGGTACCGGGTGGGAGGCTTCGCACGCGATCCCCGCGGCGCGGGCGGCCGGTACGTGCTGGAGCGCGCGGATGCTTGAAGTCCGGACGGTGCGCCTGCGCGAGATTCGGCTGCCCCTGCGCGAACCGTTCCGGATCTCGTCGGGCGTCACCCACGACCGGCGGATCCTGCTCGTGCAGCTGGTGGATGGGAACGGGCGCGAGGCCTGGGGAGAATGCGTGGCGGGCGAAACACCGGCCTATTCGGCGGAGACGATCGATACCGCACGACTCGTGTTGCGCGAGTGGCTCGTGCCCCGCCTGCTCGGTGGACCGATTGCGGAGCCGGCGGCCGTGAGCCCCATGCTCGACGCCGGGGTGCGGGGCCACCGCATGGCCAAGGCCGCGCTCGAAATGGCGTGTTGGGTTCTGGAAGCCGAGTGTCGCGGCGTCGCCCTGGCGGCCCTGCTGGGCGGTACCCGGGAGGTCATCGAGGTCGGCATTTCCCTCGGCATCCAGCCGACCCCGGCGGACCTGGCGGCGCGCGCCACGGCGGCGGCGGCGGAGGGATACCGCCGTATCAAACTCAAGATCCAACCCGGCGCGGATGTCGCGTTCGTCGAGGCGGTCCGCGCGGTGGTGGGCCCCGACCTGCCGCTTTCCGTCGACGCCAACGCCGCGTATGCGCTCGCCGATGCGGCGCATCTCGCGCGGCTGGACCGGTTCGGCCTGGTCATGCTGGAACAGCCGCTCGACGCGGACGACCTGCGCCGCCACGCCCTGCTCCAGCGGCAGCTCGCGACGCCGCTCTGTCTGGACGAGTCGATTACGTCGGCCGCGCGCGCCGAAGACGCGCTCGAACTGGACAGCGCCCGGATCGTGAACGTCAAACCCGGCCGCGTGGGCGGCTTCCTCGCGGCCCGCGCCATTCACGACCTCTGTGCGCGCCGCGGCGTCCCGGTGTGGTGCGGCGGGATGTTGGAGAGCGGCATCGGCCGGGCCCACAACGTCGCCCTCGCTGCCCTGCCCAACTTCACGCTGCCGGGCGACCTGAGCCCGAGCCGCCGGTACTGGGCTCGCGACATCGTCAGCCCGGAATGGACGATGAGTGCCGACGGCCGTGTCGCGGTCCCCCTGACGCAGCCCGGGCTGGGGGTGGCCGTGGATCTCAACCGCGTCGATGATCTCACCGTGCATCTCGAGGAACGACACGCATGACGCTCCACGCCATCGAAACGCTGTTCGACCCGACCCTGCGGGCGGGGCTGTTCGACCTGCGTCGCGATCTGCATCGCCATCCGGAGCTGGCGTTTCAGGAAGTGCGCACGGCTGCGCGTCTCGAAGCGGCACTCGGCGCGGCTGGGGCCGACGACGTGCGTCGGGTCGCCGGTACCGGGCTCGTGGCTCGCGTGCCGGGACGCCACGCTGACGGACCCGTCGTAGCCCTCCGGGGCGACATCGATGCCCTGCCGATCCACGAGGAGACCGGCGTCGCCTTCGCCTCGGCGACGGCGGGCGTGATGCACGCCTGCGGCCACGACGTGCACGCCACCTGGACCATCGGCGCCGCGCACCTGCTGGCGCGACAGCCGGCGGTGGGCGAAGTGCGCATCCTGCTCCAGCCGGCCGAGGAGCTGGGCCGCGGCGCCCTGGCGCTGCTCGAGGCCGGGGCTCTCGACGGCGTGCGCGCCATCGTGGGCGGACACGTGGACATGCGCATCGCGCTCGGCCAGGTCATCGCGGAGCCGGGACCCATCGCCGGCTCGACCGACGAGTTCGTCATCGAGGTGGTGGGCCGAGGCGGGCACGCCGCCCGGCCGCACGAGGCGCGCGACCCCATCGTCGCCGCGGCGGGCATCGTGATCGGCCTCCAGACCATCGTGGCCCGCCGGCTCGCGCCCGGGGAACCGGCGGTCGTCACGGTGGCGACCTTCCAAGCGGGAACGGCCGAGAATGTGATTCCGGAACGCGCGCGCCTGACCGGCACGTTGCGCGCCGTCCGGCCCGACACGCGGCTCGCCTTGCAGGCCGAGCTGCGGCGGACGGCGGAGGCGATTGCCGCCGCGCACGACGTCGAGGCGCGGGTCGACCTCCGCGCCGGGACGCCGCCGATCATCAACTCGGGGGAGACGATCGGTTGGGCCCGCACCGCCGTCACGATGCTCCTTGGGCAAGACGCCTTCCGCACCCTGCCGACGCCCAACCTGGGCGGGGAGGACTTCGCCTTTTACCTGGAGCGCCTGCCGGGCTGTTTCATCCGCATCGGCGCCCACGAACCCGGCACCGAGCGCACGATGGCCCACACACCGCGCTTTCTCCCGGACGAGCGCGCCATCCTGATCGGCGCGGCCGTGCTGGCTGAGACCGCGCGGCGGGCGGCGGCGGAACTCAGTTCGTGAACCGGTAAGCGTGAAACGTCGGCGGGCGCCCGCGTCCCGCTGCACGTTTCACGTTTCACGTCTCACGTCTCACGTCTCACGTCTCACGTCTCGCGTCTCACGTTTCACGTTTCACGTTTCACGTTTCGCGCGTTCTCACGGTTCCCGCTCACGAGAATGGCCGTGCCGAGCGTCCCCGCCGCCAGGGACGCGACGAGGATGCCGATCTTGGCGTCGTCCAGCATCGGCGTGTTCCCGAACGCGAGGGACCCGATGAACAGCGACATCGTGAAGCCGATGCCGCCGAGGGCCGCGACGCCGGACAACTGCCGCCAGGTGACGCCGGCGGGACGTTCGGCGAGCCCAATGGTGATGGCGAGCCACGCGAAGCCCACGATGCCGATCAGCTTGCCCGCCACCAGCCCTCCGACGATGCCGATCGTCACGGGATGCACGAGCGCGGCGGCCAGTCCTTCGCCCAGCACGACGCCCGCATTGGCCAAGGCGAAGATGGGCATGACGGCGAACGTGACCCACGGGTGCAGTGCGTGCACGAGCCGCTGGAGCGGCGTTTCTACCGCCTGCACCGTGCCCACCAGCCCGTAGATCAACTCCTGCTGCTCGCCGGAGATCTCGTGCGTCTCCGGATCCGTATCGAGGGCCTCGAACCGGTCGAGCAACTCCCGGCTGCGGGTGCGGAACTGCCCCGTATTGATCCGGGCCGACGTAGGGATGGTCATCGCACCAAGCACGCCCGCGACCGTGGCGTGGACGCCGGACTTCAGGAACGCGACCCAGAGGGCGAACCCTAGGAGCCCGTAGATGGCGGGGTGCCGCACCCGTGCCATGCTCGTCAGGACCATCAGGGCGAAGATCAGGGCGGCGGCACCGAGGGCCGCGAACGAGAGCTCCGCCGTGTAGAACACAGCGATGACCAGCACCGCACCGAGATCGTCAACGATCGCGAGCGCCGTGAGGAACACCTTCAGCGACAGGGGGATGCGGTCGCCCAGCAGCGCCATCACGCCGATGGCGAACGCGATGTCCGTCGCCATCGGGATCCCCCACCCATTGCTCCCCGGCCCGTCGAGGTTGAAGGCCAGGTAGATCGCCGCCGGCACCACCATGCCGCCGAGCGCCGCGGCGGCCGGCAGCGCCGCCCGCCGCACCGAAGCCAGTTCTCCGACGAGCACCTCGCGTTTGATCTCGAGACCCACGACGAAGAAGAAGATGGCCATCAGCCCGTCGTTCACCCACAGCTCGAGCGGCTTGGCCAGCTCGAAGGGTCCGACGCCGACGGTCACGGGCGTGTGCCACAGCGCGAAGTACGCTGGCGCCCATGGGGAGTTGGCCCAGACGAGCGCGGCGACGGTGGCGACGAGCAGCAGAATGCCGCCTGCGGCTTCGAGGCGGAAAAACTCCTGGAATCCACGCACCAGTCGCAGAGCAGCCGGCCGACGTCTCACTTCACGTCCCTCCGACGACACACTCGCCGGCGCCGCGGGGCGTCGGGCACTCGAGACGGGCAGCGCGCGTGTCGCATAGCGTGCGTGGGTACCAGGTACGGGAATCCCGGATGGCGGGTCGAGCGTCCGGCCACCGGCGACGATCGGCGCACAGGCTCACGTCGGCGGGTCGGCTGGCGCGGAGGCGCGCGTGGCGCGAAGCCGGCGGATCCAAATCGTCAAGGCGAGACCGCCGCCCGCCACGGCGCCCGCGACGATCCACCCGATCCCCCCCAACAGCACCGGCCAGCGGCGTCCGATGACGGCACCCAGCCACCCGCCCGCGAACGCCGCCGCCCACACCACGAACGGCGTGAGCCCCCAGCCGAGCATCCGGACCAGGTCCCGCCGGCCGTCGCTCACTTGCGATACGCGACCGCCGCAATCAGGACGTGCAGCCCGAGGCCGACGGCGAAGGCGAGCGCCGCGGTGGTCGCATGAAACGGGAGCAGACGCGTGCCCGCGGCGGCCGCGAACAGCAGGACGCCCACCCCGGCGGACTGCGCTCCCACGGCGACCGGATGCGCCTCCCGCCCTCCCCGCGCCGCCATCGCCACGACCCAGGCACCGAGCCACGCCAGCACCGCGGACCCCATCCACCAGACGGGGATGTACCAGAATCCGCTGCCGCCGCCGATGGCGTCCCAGGTCCAGTGGTAGAGCTGCAGCGGCCGCAGGATCGCCGTGTCGAGCACCGTGAACCCGAGCGCGCCGAGCAGCCCGATCATGGCCGCCCACGCGATGCCATCGACGGAGCGGGGGCGAATGCGGCTCGCAGGCAGGTAGCTGACCACGACCCCGCCCAGCACGATGAGGCCAGCCTGCACGATGACCTCCACCGCGCCCGCAAGCGCGCGCGACAGCAGCGCAAACGCGGTGACCCCGACGGCCGTGAGCACGCCGAGGATGGCACCCCCGGTCAGAATCGTGCGGACGTCCGAGCGGTCCGCGGCGGCTTCAACGGCTGCGGTCATCGAGAATCCCGGCTAAGGCCGGTGGAAGCTACCCCGCCCCCGCGACGAGTTCAACCGGCGAGCGCGCCTCACCAGGTCAGGCCCAGGTGCCCGGCCGCGATCCGCAGCCCGAGCAGCGTCAGGCGCGGTTCCACGAGCTCGATCGCGGGCACGAGCGGGGCGATGAGCGGGGCGAGTCCCCCGGTGGCAACGACGTAGGGAACCGCCGTTCCCGGCCACTCGGCCTTGATGCGCAGCAGCAACCCGGCCACGGCATCGGCGGTGCCGAGCACGACGCCGGCCTGGATGCACGTCTCCGTGCGCCGCCCGATGACCCCCGTCGGCGCCACGAGGGCGGTGGACGGCAGCTTGGCCGTGCGACGGATGAGATTGTCCGCCGCCGTCCGGATGCCGGGGGCGATGACGCCCCCGACGAAGCGACCGTCCCCCAGAATGCAGTCGAAGGTCGTCGCGGTCCCGAAGTCCACCACCACCGTGTCTCGCTGATAGAGGGCGAGCGCGGCCAGTGTGTTCACCACGCGATCCGCGCCGACGGTGAGCGGTTCCTCGACATCGAGCTTTATCGGCAGCCGGCTCGTCGGGCCCACCTCGACGGGCGCCACTCCGCTGGCACGGTGAATCCCGGCGGCCAGCTCGGCCGCCACCGGTGGCGCGACCGACGCCAGCACGGCGGCCCGAATGGTGTCGGTCGATCGGCCCGAGTGCAGCAGGTAGGCCGTCAGCATGGCGGCCCACTCGTCGGGCGTGCGCTCCCGCACCGTCGTGAGTCGCCAGTGCGTCTCGAGCCGGTCACCGTCGAACAGACCGACGGTGGTTTCCGTGTTGCCGATGTCGACCGCGAGCAGCATCACCCCTCCCCGACGTTCAGGAGTCCCGTCCCGCCGCCTCGAGTGTCGCCTCGGTCGAGAGCGCGCGCAACTCCCGGCCGTGCACGCGGTGACGCCTTGCCCGCGTTACCGGCCGATGACGGCCCACGTGAGCGTCGCCACGCCGATCGTCCAGCAGTAGGGCGCGAATCGATGGAACGCGCGGCGCGCGAGGAGGCGCACCAGCAGCCGGATCGCGACCACGCCGGACACCATGGCCGCCGTGGCGCTGAGCAGGAGGGGCCCGGCCGGCGCCACCGCCGCGCCAGCGGTGACCACGTCCGGGATCTGCAGGAGAGCGGCACCGGCGATGGCCGGCAGCGACATCAGAAACGAGAACTCCGCGGCCCGCACGGGATCCACGCCGGCCCAGATCCCGGCGGCGACGGTCGTGCCGGAGCGTGAGATGCCCGGCAGAATGGCGATCGCCTGCGCGACGCCGATGCCGAAGGCACCGGCGGCTCCCGGCTCCGGCCGCGTTCCCGACCGGTGGCGCCCCGCCACCCAGAGCACCGTCCCCGTGATGAGGAAGTTCACGCCCACGAGGGCGACGGAGTCGAACGCCGCTTCGAAGAAGTCCCGAAACAGCACCCCGACGATCCCGGCCGGGAGGCTTGCGAGAGCGAGCAGCCCGACGAACCGCCAGGCGCCGCCCGCGCCGCGCGCCAGCCCCACGAGCAATTCGCGCAGGCGTCCGGCGTAGGCCACCACCACGGCGGCGACCGTCGCGACATGCAGCGCCACTTCGACGACCACCCCCGGGGTCCGCAGCCCGAGCACCGCCTCCGCCACCACCAGGTGTCCGGAGCTCGACACGGGGAGAAACTCCGTGAGCCCCTGCACCAGCCCGAGCACGAGCCCGTCCCACCACGTCACGCGGTCAGCACCCGCCGGTAGAGTGCCTCGTACATCGGCACCACCCGGTCCGCGGAAAACTTCTCGGCCGAGCGCACCGCCGCCTGCCGGGTCGCGCGCAGCCGATCCGGATTCCCGAGCAGCGCCACCGCCTGGCGCGACATCTCGTCCAGATCGCCAACGTCGACGAGCGCGCCCGTGACCCCGTGTTCCACGACTTCCGGGAGACCACCGACGTTGCTCGCGACCACGGGCACCCCACAGGCCATGGCCTCGAGCGCCGCCAACCCGAACGACTCCGAGGCGCTCGGTAGGAGGAACAGATCGGCGCACCGCAGCAGATCGGAGACGACGTCGACCTTGCCCAGAAAACGCACGTCCCCGGTGAGACCGAGCTGCCGGACCAGTTCCTCGGCAGCCGGTCGTTCGGGACCGTCGCCGACGAAGACCAGCACGGCGGGCATTGCCTTCCGGAGGCGGGCGAACACCTGCACCACGTCGGGTACGCGCTTCACCTGGCGAAAGTTCGAGATATGCATCACGACCTTTGCCCCGGGCGGACCGAGCGCCGACCGGCACCCCTCGTCACGCGGTGGGTGATACTCGGCGAGGTTGACGAAGTTGGGGATGACCTCGATGCCGCAGTCCGTGCAGCCGAATGCAGCGTACGTCTCCTCGCGCAGGTACCGCGAGACCGCCGTCACGGCGTCTGACCGTTCGATCGCGAACTTCGTGACGGTGAAGAAGGACTTCTCCTGTCCCACCAGCGTAATGTCCGTCCCGTGCAGCGTTGTCACGACCTTGAGGTCGTGATCCGGCTGGAGCATCTCGCGAGCGAGAAAGGCGGCGGTGGCGTGCGGGACGGCGTAATGCACGTGGAGCACTTCGAGACCTTCGCGCAACGCCACCTCGTGCTGTTTCACCGCGAGGGCCAGGGAGTACGGGAAATACTCGAGCAGCGGGTAGGTTCCACTCAGGTCGACTTCGTGGAAGAACACGTGCTCGGCGAAACTCCGCAGCCGGAAGGGCGAGGCATAGGAGATGACGTGCACTTCGTGGCCCCGCCGACCGAGCGCGAGCGCGAGCTCGGTCGCCAGGGCCCCGGAGCCGCCGTACGTGGGATAACAGGTGATTCCGATCCGCATCAGCCCTCCCGCGCGCGCCAGCGTGCCGCGATTTCCTCCGCCACGTCATCCGCCGGTCGGGTCGCATCCAGCACGACTACGTCGCCCCCCAGCTGATGCCGGAACCACGTCTCCTGCCGTTTGGCATAGCGGGCGGTGGCGGTGACGATCGCCGCCAGGACCGCGTCGCGCGCCAGCGTCCCGCGCAGAAACTGGACGACCTCCCGATAGCCGACGCCGTCGAGGCCGGGCGCGTCGGGCGCGACGCCCCTGGCAAGCACGGATTCGACCTCGCCCACCAGGCCGGCCGCGAGCATCGCCTCGGCCCGGGCCGCGATCCGCTGCCGCAAGACGGCGCGCGGCACCGCGAGCCGCACGATCCACGGGGTCACGATTCCCCGCTCCCGCGCGTGCCGCTGCCACCACGAGAGCGACCGTCCGGACAGCAGCGCGATTTCGACCGCGCGGGCGGCGCGCTGCCGCCCACCGCCGGAGTACGCCGGATCCAGCCGCACCGCCCACGCGGCGACCGTCGGCACCGCGGTCAGGAATTGCCGCAGCCGGTTCCGCCGGCCCGCGTCCATCGGAGGCTCGCGGAACAGCCCATCCACCAGCGCCCGTATGTAGAACCCCGTTCCCCCCACCACCAGCGGCTGACGGTCGGACGCCAGGGCGCCAAGCCAGCCGGTCGCATCGCGCGCAAAGCGGCCCGCGCTGTACCGTTCGCCGGGGTCCACGAGATCCAGCCCGAAATGCGGCACCCGCGCGCGGAGGGCCGACGACGGTTTGGCCGTGCCAATGTCGAGCCCGCGATAGACCTGGCGGGAGTCCGCGGAGATCACCACGAGCGGCCAGCGGTCGGCGAGCGCCGCCGCAACGGCCGTCTTGCCCACCGCCGTGGGGCCCACGAGAATCGGGATCACCCGCTTGCCGACGTCAGCCACGACGGAACCGCCGCTCGATCTCCGCGCGCGGCAGCTGCACGATCGTCGGCCGCCCATGCACGTCGTGGGGCGGGAGATTGCAGGCAAACAGCCGTTCGAGCAGCTCCTGCAACTCCGCCGGCTCCAGCCGGTCGCCCGCTTTCACGGCCGCCCGACACGCAAACGTGGCCGCGAACCGTTCGAGCCGGGTATGCGCTTCGCCAAACCGACCGCGCGCGAGATCGCTGGCCAGTTCCTGGAAGCACCGTCCGGCGTCGAAGCGCGGATGCGGATTGGGCACGGTATGGAGGATGACCGCATCCCCTCCAAAGGGCTCCACGGCGTACCCTACCCGCGCCAGTTCGGTCCGATGGGCGTCGACCGCGTCCAACTCGTCGGGTGCCAGACGCACGGTCAGCGGAAGGAGCAGGCGTTGCGCCGGCGCGTCGCCGCGCTGCAGTTCGGCCATGGCCCGCTCGTACAGCACCCGCTCGTGGGCGGAGTGTTGATCGATGATGGCGACCCCGTCCGGCGTCTCGGCCAGCACGAACGTGTCGAAGACCTGGAGCAGAGGCCGCCGCGGCGCGGTGGCCACGAGCGGGGAGCCCGCCTCCGGGGCGAAGAACGACAGCGGCACCGCGGTCCCGGCCGTGCCGGGACTCACGTCCGCACCGCGGGCCGCCTGCCCCCCAAGCTCGCCGAGTCCACCACCGATCACGGCCGCCGCGGCGAGCGGTCGCAGCGCCGAGCGCACGGCCGCTTCCACCGTGCGTTCGACGAAGAACCGGTCGCGAAACCGGACCTCGAGCTTGGCCGGGTGCACGTTGACGTCCACCTGGTCGCCGGGCAGCGCGAGCGCGAGCAACACGGTGGGACGCGCCCCCGGGGCGATCGCGCCCCGAAACCCCGCTTCCGCCGCGCGGATCAGGAACGGGTCACGAAACGGACGGCCGTTCACGAACAGGTACGCCCGGCGCCCCGTGGGGCTGGCATCCGCGGGACGCTGCACCAGACCAGCCACCGATAGGGGACCGGCGCGCCAGTGCACCTCGATCAGCTGGTCCGCCACCTCCGCGCCGAACAGCTGCCGCACGCGCTCGCGGATGTCCGCCGCCTGCGGGGCATCGAGCAGCACCCGCCCGTCGCTCTCCAGACGAAACGCCACGTCCAGGCGGGCGAGCGCGAGCACGGTCACCGCTTCGACGGCCGCGCGCGTCTCCGTCCGTGCCGCGCGCAGGAACTTGCGCCGGGCGGGCGTGTTGAAGAACAGCCGCTCCACCGTCACGGTCGTCCCCGGCTGGCGCGACGCCGATCCCACGTCCTCCAACCGACCGCCCTTGACCGCGAGCCGCGTTCCGTCTTCGGGCGTGCCGCGCGGCGTCGTTTCCACCGTGAAGTGGGAGATTGACGCGATCGCGGGCAGGGCTTCCCCCCGGAACCCGTACGTGGCGACGCCGATCAGATCCGCGGCCTGGCGGATCTTGCTGGTGGCGTGCCGATCCACCGCGAGCACGGCGTCTTCGCGGTCCATCCCGGCGCCGTCGTCGGTGACGCGAATGCGCGTGCGTCCGCCGCCCCCAAGCTCGACGAGCACGTCGCTGGCCCCGGCGTCCAGCGCGTTCTCCACCAGTTCCTTGACGACCGAGGCCGGTCGCTCGACTACCTCGCCCGCGGCGATCTGATCCGCGACCGCGTCGGGCAGAATCCGGATGCGCGCCATCAGAGCCGCGCCACTTCGCCGGCGAGCACCCAGCCCCGGTCGTTCCCGCGCTCGACGAGGAGCCAGTCGCCACGCGCCTCGCGCACCCGTACGGCACTGCCCACGAACAGCCGTCGCGGCGCACTGGCAGATCCGTAGGGCGCCACGCGCAGCGGGATCCCGTCGGTCAGCACGATCGCCACAGGGGCACGGTACGCGACGGCCGTCCGCCACGCGACCACCCCGCTGCCGACCGCCACGACGAGCAGGACGACGGCGACGCGGCGCAGCCGCCGGGCCCCCAGCACCGCCCAGCCGAGCAGCCAGCACAGGGCGGCGCCGAGTAGCGCTTCTTCGGAAGTCACCCACCACACGGGCGCCAGCCGGGCGGACACCGGATCTGCGGGCGCGAGTCGCAGCGCGCGGCGGATGACCGTGTGGCGCGGCGCCAGCCGTGCGGCCCGGACCCAGGCGGCGCGGGCCCGCCCGTCGTCCCCCAACCGGTAGTACGTCGCGCCGAGGTTGTACCAGTACGCCGCGACGCGCGGTTCCCGAGCCGTCCGCGCGGCGAAGCTGTCCGCCGCGGCGCGGAACGCGCCGGCTTCGTACAATTGCTCGGGGCGCGGTCCCTGAGCGGCGAGCGCGGCGGGGAGGATCACCACGAGCCACAGCGCGAGCGGCACGAGTTGGCGGCGTTCCGTCCCGGGCGCTTCGCCGGCCAGAGCGCGCAGCACTTCATGGACTTCCGCGGTCAGTTCCTCGGCGTCCGAGGCCCCTTCCGGCCCGAACACGGCGTGGCGGAGCCGCTCCCGAACGCGAAGGACGTGCTGGGCCAGCTGGGCGTCGACGCCCGCCGCCCGCAGCGCCGCGGTGAGGGCCGGCCCTTCCGCATGCGACGCGCTGCCGACGAGCCGCGCGAGCGCGTCGCGCAGTTCCCGGTCGAGCTGGACGAGTGCCCCCCCGCCCCCGGCCCGGCCCGGCCGCCGCACGAGCCGGAGCCCGCGCAGCCGTCGTCCGAGCCACATGCCGCCCATCACCAGCGGCGGAAGCGCGAACACGAGGACCCAGACCCATCCGGCCAGGCGGTGCGCCACGGCCCCGACGCCGCCGCGCGTGCGCGTGAGCAGTCCCGGTGGCAACGGACGCGGCACCGCAACGACGGTTCCGGGCGGTGCCACCAGCTGGAGGCCCGCGGTGCTCGCCACGACGTAGCGCCGGGTTCCCGTGTCGAAGAAGGGATACACGACCCCCGGCACCGGATGGGTGCCGGCCGAATCCGCCACGAGCAGGTAGGTGAACCGCTTCGTTCCGCCCACCAGGCCGTCGCGCGACGTCACGTCGGCCAGCGGGTCCCCGGGATAGACGCGAACGCCGGCGGGCCATTCGACGTGCGGTTCGGGCCACAGCGCGACGTTGCCCTCACCCGACACCGCAACCTGCACGGTCGTCGCGCCGCCCGGTCGCAGGGTCGTATCGGACGCGGTCAACTCGATCGTCAGGCCGCGGCCCGCCGCCCCCGAGAACCCCGTCGGCCGGCCGGCCGACGGCTGCGGCAGCACCGTGACCGCCACGCTCTCGCTCTGCACCTCGTGCTGCAGCTCGCGGCTCAGGAACGAGTAGCTGAGCGGCTGCACGTACGTGACCGTGGCGCGACCCACCGACACCTCACCGGCCGCCAGCGGGAACGCCACTTGGTGACTCACGTAGAGATCGTACCAGCGACCCGCCGCCTGGCGGCTCGCGGCGACGCCGGGCATCGTCGCCTGTTGGTAGGTCCACACGCCCTGCACGTCGGGCGGGGCGAGCGTCGGCGGCGTGCGCAACTGCGTGCGGATGTCCCGCGGGAACCAGGCAAGCGTCACCAGGTCGAGCTGACGACCCAGCACGACCGTCTCGGGCAAGACCAGGACCTCGACCGCCACATCGCTTCCCCGGGTGGGGGGCTGCAGCGTGTCCAGCACCGCCCGCACGCGTGAGGCCAGCGCCGCGGCACTGACGGCCGTCGGGGCCGACAGCCGCACGGTGATCGGCACCGTTTCGGCCGCCCGCGTTCCCTGGGTGACCCGCACGGGCCCGATGGTCGCGACACCGGCGGAGAGGGCGAGCAACCGCAGTTCCCGCGTCACGACCCGCTGCGGAATTCCCTCGACCACGCGCACCTGCGTGACGTCGCGCGTCCCACGCACCTCGAACCCCGTGAGGACCGGATCGGCGATACGCACGGGATCCGGCCCCGCAGCCTCGACGCGAATCGTCAGCGTGAGGACTTCGCCCACGAACGCCTCGGTCCGATCCACCGTGGCGCTCACGGCGGGCTGCTGCAGCAGGGCGAATACGAGCGCGAGGGCTACCAATCCCGCCCCCGACGCGTATCCCGCAGCTGGCCGGCGCGCCGGGTCACTTCCTGACGCGTCCGCCGTTCCTCCGCCGCAATGGACTCCAGAATCTGTTCCGCCTGCTCCCGGGAGAGCGCCGGCGTGCTGGGCGCCTCCTGCTCACTGCCCCCGCCGCTCGCCGGCGGCGTGCCCCCACCCCCGCCGCCGCTCGCCGGCGGTGGGGTGACGACGGCAAGCTCGAGGTTCCACTTTGCGTCCGCGCTGCCGGGCCGGAGGAGCAACGCCTCCCGATAGCGGGCGCGGGCCTCGGCGAGATGGGCGTCCCGACTGAGGGAGTCGCTGGCGGCGAGGCGCAGCGCCATGAGCCCGAGATTATACAAGGCGCGAAACCGTACCTCCGGGTCGAGCGACCGCGCCGCGCGTACCAGCGCCTCCCGCGCGTCCGGCCACCGGCGGACGGCGAGGAGTGCCGAGCCCGCGTTATACCATGCCGTGTCCCCACCCTCCCCGGCGCGCGCCTGCTCCAGATAGCGCACCGCCGCCACCTCGAGTCGGCCGGCCCGCCATGCCTCGTCTCCGGCATTCCGCGGTCCCTGCGCCGGCGCCGGCGCGGCGAGCGCCGCGAGGAGCAGCACGGCGAGGGCTGCGGACTGCCGGGTGACCGCCTGCCCGAGCAGGAACGCCACGGCCGCGAGCAGCGCAATCCATCCGCGCGGCAGATCGTTGCGCGTGGCCGCCGACCGCGACGGCGCGCGCTTGTACCCCTGCACCAGATCGCGCACCGCGCCCGCCTGATCGCCGAGGCCCGCCGCCACGAGCACGCCTTCGGCGGCGTCGGCAATCCCGGTCAGCACGTCGTCGCGCCGCTGCGTGAGCACCGCGTTCCCACCCACGTCCTCCTGATACCCCTCGATCTCGCCGGCCGCCGTCCGCAGGGGAATCCGACTCGGCGCCGCCTGCCCTTCCGCCACCAGCACGAGGTGCACCCCGTCGCGCCGCAGGCGGTCCGCCGCCCCGAGCACCTCGCTCAGCGAATCGTGGGCTTCGCCGTCGGTGAACACCACGAGGACGCGGTCGGCGACGCGGTCGCTGGCCAGCAGCAACTCGCGGCCCTGGCGCAACGCGGCGCCGAGGTCGGTCCCCCCCGCGCTCACCAGATCCGGGTGGAGCGCGTCCACCAGCAGTTGCAGCGCAGACGCGTCGCCGGTGAGCGGCGAGAGAATGAAGCTGCGCCCGGCGAACCCGATCAGGCCTACCCGATCCTCCGGCAGGTCGTGCAGCAGGCGTCGGACCTGCTGCTGCACGCGACCCAGCCGTGACGGCGCCACGTCTTCGGCAAGCATCGACCGGGAGAGATCCACCGCGATGACCAGATCGAGCGCCTGGGCCTCGGTGGTCACGACCTGGCGTCCCCAGCGGGGACCCGCGAGCGCGACAGTCCCGCACAACGCCGCCATCCCCAGCCAGAGCCACCCCGCGCGATCCAGGCGACGCGCGACTCGGCCCAGCGCCTCGGACCACGCCGCCGCCCGCCGGACCCGCGCACGGCGCGCCCACCACGCGAGGAGCGTCACCAGGAGGGCCACGATGGGTGCCGCCAGCAGGACGAACGGCGCGTCGAACCGCATCACGGGACCCGCACGACGAGGGTGGCGGCGAGAACCAACTCGAGGGCCAGCGCCCCGAAGCCCACCAGGATCGGCACGCGGTAGACCTCGTCCACATTGCGGAAGCGCGTCACCTGCACCGGGGTCTTTTCGAGCTGGTCGATCTGCTCGAAGATGCGCGAGAGCGCCGCGCCATCGGTCGCGCGGAAATAGCGCCCCCCGGTGCTCTCCGCGACGTCCCGCAACAGCGGCTCGTCGAGTCGCACCGGCATCATCTGGTACCGCAGCTGGCCCTCCGGCCCGCGGCCGATCGGCAGGCGGGCCTCTCCCTGGGTGCCGACCCCGATCGTGTAGATGCGGATGCCGAACGCCTTGGCCGCCACCGCCGCCGTCCGCGGATCGACCCGGCCCCGGTTGTTCTCCCCGTCGGTGAGCAGCACGAGGACCTTGCTCGCCCCTTCTGCCCGACGCAGCCGGTTGGCGCCCACGGCGATCGCCGTTCCGATGGCGGTCCCGTCGTCGAGCTCCCCCACCCGGAGGTCGAGAATTGCCTGTTCCAGCACCGCATAGTCGGTGGTAATCGGCACCCGGGTCAGCCCTTCGCCCGCAAACGCCACGAGCCCGATCCGGTCGTGCTCCCGCGCACGCACGAAGGCGACGGAGCGCTCGCGCGCCACGTCGAGCCGGTTCGACGGCGCGAAATCCTCGGCCAGCATGCTGCTCGAGACATCCACGGCCAGGACGATGGCGATGCCCTCGCTTGTCACCTCCACGGCGTCCGCGCCCCATTGGGGACCGGCGGCGGCGAGGATCCACGCCCCCACCGCGAGGCTGCGGAACGTGGCCGGCAACTCACCGATCCAGCGGCGCGCACGCGCCACGGGCTGGATCGGCCCGATGTCACTGTACCGCACGGCCGGTGTCCGGCGGCGGCGGCGGCGCCACCACCACAGCGGCAGGGCCAACAGCAGCAGCAGCAGTAGCGGTCGGGCGAAGGTCATGCCGCGTCACCTTCCGCGGGCGCCGTCAGCCGCTCGACCAGCTGGTCCGCGCGATCCACGAGCTCGGCGGCGTCATCCCCCGCGAGCGGGGCGAAGCGCGCCCGCTCCAGCGCTTCGAGGACGTCCTCCAACTCGCGCACCGGCCAATCCGGCCGCTCCGCCTGCACCGCGTCGAGCCAGGCGGGGAGTCCCAGCCCGCGGCGGGCCTTCGGCACGAGGCTCTCCACCCGGCGGCGCACGCGCTCGGCCGCGAGCGTCGCCACCGCCCGCCGTTCACCGGCGGCCAGCCAGCGCAATAGCGGGGGCTCCGGCACCTCCGTCACCGGCGCGGGCACCGGCATCCGGCGACGACGACGACGGCGTAGGGCAATCCACACCCCGAGCACGACCGCGGTTCCGCCCGCGAGCAGCACGAGGGGCGCGGCCCGCCGCGGCCCTCGCCCCAGCGGCGCCTGTGACGCCCGGGGCGCCGGCGCCGCCACCGTGTCCGGCACGACCGCCCGAATCTCGACGACCGCCGTATCCCCCAAGACGAGTTCCACGTGGCCGTCGGGGTGCACCAGCTCGATCGCGGGCATGGCCAGCACGTGGCGCCCGGGCGCGAACAGCGCCAGCGTGTGGCGCACGAGCAATCCGCGCTCGACGGGCGCAAACTCCGGGGCCCGAAGGGGCTCGACATACTCGCTGGGTTCGAGCGCCCGCGTCCGACCGGCGACGCCCCGCGCTGCCGGCAGCACGCGCTCGAGCCGCACCGTGTCGCCGACCGTGGCCTGCTCGGGCCGCCCGCGCCACGGGCCCGCTTGGATCGCGAGCGCGGCCAGCAGGAGCAGCAGGGCGCTCACCGCGCGAGCCGGCGCGCGCGCCGGGCGAAAGCCGCGTGGAGCGCCTGGGCGTAGGGCCGATCAGTCATGAGGGGCACGTGGTCCACGCTCACCCGCTTCAGGGCGCGGGCCCGTTCGAGCCGGGCTTCCTCGGCCGCAATCCGCAGCCGGAGCCGTCCGCCGGCATCCGACGTGTCCATCAACGCGCGCCGGCCGGTCTCCAGATCCTCCAACTCGACCCAGCCCGCGTCGGGCAGTTCGAGCTCCCGCGGGTCGTCCACCGTGACGGCCACCACCTCGTGCCGGAGCGCGAGCCGGCGGAGCGGTAACTCCCACCCGCTCGCACGGAAATCGGAGATCACGACGACGATGGCCCGGTGCCGCAGGAGACGGGCGGCGTACAGCAGGGCCGCCCCCAGGTTGGTCCCGCGCCCCGACGCCGTGTACGCCAGCAGATCCCGGATCACGCGCAGCACGTGCCGCCGGCCCTTGGCCGGCGGGATGACCTGCTCTACCTGGTCGGCGAACAGCAGCGCCCCGACCCGGTCGTTTTGCCGGGCCGCCGCGAGCGCGAGCACCGCCGCCACCTCGATCGCCACGTCGGCCTTGTAGCGCGGGCGCCCGAAGTCCACCGAACCCGACCGGTCGACGACCAGCAGGAGCGTGAGCTCGCGCTCCTCCTCGAACGTCTTCACATAGGGCGAACCCATGCGCGCCGACACGTTCCAGTCGATCGCCCGGAAGTCGTCGCCCTGCTCGTAGGCGCGGACCTCCGCGAACTCGATGCCCTGTCCGCGGAACACCGAGCGGTACTCGCCCGAAAACAGCGTCGTGACGAGACGACGCGCCCGCAACTCGATGTGCTTGACTTGGCGCAGGACGTCGGCGCCAACCACGCGCGCGGCCTGCATCACGGAACCGGCACGGCCTCCAGCAGCTTCCCGATCACCACTTCGGAGGTCACGTCCTCGGCCTCGGCCTCGAAGGTGAGCAGGACGCGGTGCCGCAGCACGTCCGGCGCCATGGCCTTCACGTCTTCCGGCACCACGTAGCTGCGGCCCCGCAGATAGGCGTGCGCGCGCGCGGCCTGGGCCAGGTAGATGGACGCGCGCGGACTGGCTCCGTAGGCGATCAGCGGACGCACTTCATGCAGACCGACCCGCTGCGGCTCCCGCGTGGCCCGCACCACATCCACGACGTAATCCACGATCTTCTGATCCATGTACAGCTCGGCGATCGTCTGCCGCAGCGCGAGGATGTCGTCCGCCTCCGCGACCGGCGTGATCGGGATGGGACGCCCGCCGGCCATGCGCCAGAGAATCTCCTTTTCCTCCTCGCGGCTCGGATAGGTCACGTGGACCTTGAGCATGAAACGATCGAGCTGCGCCTCCGGCAGGGGGTATGTGCCCTCCTGCTCGATGGGATTTTGCGTGGCGAGCACCAGGAACGGCTCGGCGAGCAAGTGCGTCTCGCCGCCGATCGTCACCTGTTTTTCCTGCATCGCCTCCAACAGGGCGGCCTGCACCTTCGCGGGCGCGCGGTTGACCTCGTCGGCGAGCACGATGTTGGCAAACAGCGGCCCCCGCTTCGGCCGGAACTCGCCGGTGCGCTGGTCGAAGACCATCGTGCCGATGATGTCCGCGGGCAGGAGGTCGGGGGTGAACTGGATCCGGCTGAACTTCGTGCGGATCGCTTCCGCCAGCGAGCGGACCGCGAGGGTCTTGGCGAGACCCGGGACGCCTTCGAGCAGGATGTGGCCGCCGGTGAGCAGCCCGATCAGGAGCCGCTCGACCATCGCGTCCTGGCCCACCACCCGGCGGGCAACCTCCTGGACGACGACGGCCGTGAGCGGCTGCTCGGCCGCCGGTGCGGGTCGGGATGTCATCGTTTGATCCGCTCTCCTTCGTCCTCGTACTTGAAGATCCACGTGGCGAATCGGGACGGCTCGATCGGGTCGGTCGGACGAATGCCGAACCAGTTCTCGTCGCTGCCGGACCCGGGGGGCAGGGCCTGCCGGGCGGTGTCCTGCCCCAGAATCCGTTTGGCGCGCGCCACCCACGTGGCGCAGCTCGCCTCCCGCAGATCCACCCAGCCGCGCGGGATGGCCGCCTCGATGTCGCCGCCTTCCGGCGGCACGATCACGATGGCACCCCGGTACACCTGGTCGCCGGTCACCACGACCGGCAGCCCCACCGAGATGATGAGCGACCGCAGCTCCGCGTCGCCCCGGATCAGGGCCGCGGCGGCCTGGGCCAGATCCGCGGGTCGGCTCTCGGCGAGCGCCCGCACCGACCCACGCAGTCGCGAGAGGATGAACCCTTCGTAGAGGTTCTTCGTGAGGCGTGGGGGGCCCAGCATCTCGAAGGCCACCGGCCGCACGCCGTGTTCCGTTTCCAGCACGCGGAGCCGGTCGATCGCCACCGCCCGCAGGACACCCGCCTGATACGTCGGCCCGGCGGTCGCCGAATCCAGCGCCCGCACGATGTCGCGTCCGGTGGGCCGCCCCTGCATCTCGAGCACGACATAATCCGCGACTTCCTCGGGCGTGATGAACTCCATCGAGCCCGCCGTCGTGATCGTCTCGAACTCGTCCCGGGCGAAGACCCCGTTCTCCCCCACGTCGATGTAGACCGACTCGACCGGCGTGCCGGCGTCCTGCCACCCCGACGCTTGTGCGCCGAACGCCGCGCGGAGCGGCAGGGGCGCCGGGCAGTCGAACCGCCGGATCGGCGCCCCATGGCGCATGATCGGCCCGTAGCCGATCTCGCGCCAGGCGATGGCCGCGGTCGGCTTGACCTCGACGGTCGCGGGCGCACCCGGCGTCCGCCCCAGCAGAAAGAGGAGACTCGAGTGCGCGCCCGCGACCGCCGACTTGGTCAGCAGGGTGCGCGACGGCCGTTCTTCAGAGTGCGTGTACGGCACGTTGAACCCCATGCCCCCGGTGCCGCTCGTGCCGATCTTGGCGTACGCCAGTGTGCGGAAGCGTCGCATCGCTTCGACCGCGATCTGCATGTGCCGGATGAGCTGGGGCATCGTGAGCGTGAGCACATGCTGCTCGACGAGCTCGCGGGTCAGCCCGCCCCCGTCCGCGGCCGCGAGCAGTCCGCGCACGCTGTGAAAGACATCCTGGTAGGCAAATGCCGTCGCGGTGTTGATGCAGTCCACCACGGCATCGGGCGTGTACCGTTGGAACAGCCGGAACAGGAAACTGCGCTCGAGCACGGTGGGGGTGAGGTCGCCCACGAGATCGTCGATCACCATGCGGCGCACCTTCGGATCGGTGAGCACCGCTTGCCGATCGAGGCGGGCCGCGGGCGTGGGCAGGAAGATGTTGCCCCACTCCACGTCGATCGTCGTGCGGCCCCGGAACGGCTCGAGACTGGTCGCGGTCTGCCGCGTCTCGTCCTCGTAGAGGGCCACCAGCACCAGCCGCTTCGGCTCGAGAGCGAGCAATCGGCGGGCCACGGCGTGGCCCACGAGGCCGCTCCCGCCGAGGATCATGGTCGTGCGGTCCTTGAAGTCCATGGGCGATCCCGACTGGTTAGGCCCGCAGCGCGCGCAGCGCGGCGAGCTCGGTCGTGCTGAGATAGCGCCAGCGTCCCGACGGCAGGCGTCCGAGCCGCACGGGGCCGTGACTCAGGCGCGTGAGCCGCTCGACCTTGAGGCCGAGCTGCTCGCAGAGGCGCCGCACGATGCGGTAACGCCCCTCCTGGAGCACGAGGTGGAGGTCCGTGCGCCCGCCGTCCCCCGGCCGCACCCGCGCCTCGCGGAGCGCCACCGGGCGCCCCTCGATCACGACGGGGGCCGCCAACGCGCGCCGGATCTGGTCTGGCGTGCGACCGTGGACCAGCACGCGGTAACTGCGCTCGACCTGGTGCCGCGGGTGCGTGAGCAGGTTCGCGCCGTCCCCGTCCGTCGTGAGCAACAGGAGCCCGGTCGTCATCACGTCGAGGCGTCCCACGTACGTGAGTCCCGGAACCGCGGGCACGAGCTCGAACACCGTCGGGCGGCGCTCCGGGTCGCGGCGACTCACGACGTACCCCAGCGGCTTGTGCAGCGCGATCCAAACCGTGGGTCCCGCCCGCACCCGGCGACCGTCCACGGTGACCGTGTCGCGCGCGGGGTCGACCGACGAGCCGAGCTCGGCCACCTTGCCGTTGACGCGGACGCGGCCCGCCCGGATCAGGCCCTCGGCGGCGCGCCGGGACGCGACTCCCGCGCGCGCGAGCGCGCGCTGGAGTCGCATCGTCGTCATGGCGCGAGGTCCGGCCCCACCGCGACCAGCGGCGTGAGGGCAACCGACAGCTCGTCGAGCCGCGGCAGTTCGTCCAGCGAAGCCAAACCGAGCAACTCGAGAAAGAGCGGCGTGGTGCCGTACAGCAGCGGCCGCCCCAGGCCCTCGCTGCGCCCCACGACGTCCACCAGCCCGCGCTCGACGAGCAGGCGCAACACCCCATCCACCGCCACCCCGCGGATCTCTTCCACCTCGGCGCGGCCCACGGGCTGCCGGTAGGCGATGATCGCGAGCGTCTCCATCGCGGCCGTCGACAGCCGGCGCGGGCGATCCACCAACTGGGCCTGCACGATCATGTCGGCCAACTCCGGCCGGGTCAGCACCTGATAGCCCTCGGCGACGTGCACCAGCTCGATGCCATGCCCGCCCTCGTCGTAGCGCAGCCGCACGCTCTCGAGCGCCCCACGCACATCCGCCTCCGACGCGTCGGGATCGAGCCGCCGGAGTTCCCCGAGGGTCAGGGGCCGCGAGGCAGAGAACAGCGCCGCCTCAAGCAGCTTGCTCAGTCGGTCCACGGCGGATGTCCACGGTGCCAAAGGGTGTCGCCTGCACGAGCCGCACGCGGCCGAGCCGCGCCAACTCGAGAATGGCAAGAAGTGTCGAGATCACGTCCGCCGGGGTCGGAGCCGGCCCAAACGCCTCGCGCAGATCGAAGCCCCCGCGCTCACGCAGCAGCGCCTCGACCCGGCGAGTCGCGCCCTCGACGTCGAGCGGGCGTGGCACAACCCGATGCAGCAGCGGCTGCGGCATCGCCCGGATGACGTCGTCGACCGTCTGCAGCAGCTGAGCGAGATCGAGTATCAGGGGCGGCGGCGGGCGCTCCGGGTCCGGCGGCGTCCAGCCCCGCGGAAACCGATCCGCCCGGAGCGTGGCGCGTCCCGTGAGCCAGCCCACGATTTCGTGGACCTGCTCGTACTCGAGCAGCCGCCGCACGAGCTCGGCCCGGGGATCCTCCCAGTCCTCGTCATTGAGCGGGCGCGGCAGCAGCAGCTGGATCTTGATCCGCAGCAACCGCGCGGCCATCTCCAGGTAGTCGGCCGCCTGATTCAGACCCAATCCGTGGATCGCCGCGACGAACTGATCGGCGATCTGCGCAATCGGGATGTCGGTGATGTCGATCTCCTGCTCGCGGATCAGCGTGAGCAGGAGGTCCAGCGGTCCGGAGAACTCCTCCAGCCGGACGATGAACCCCGTATCGTCGACAGCGGCTCGCGCGACGACGGTCATGGGCCCGGCGCGGAGCGCGCCACCATCCCCGCCGGATCGAGCGACGCGGTCGGTCGGTGAGAACGCGCGCGCACGAAGAGAGACACCGTTCAGGTCGAATCCGCGCGAAACCTAACCCGCGCGCCACTGCGTGTCAAAGCCCTACGCCCTTGACTGAGCGCGACTTGCGGCATAGAATTCGCCCTCTTTCGACGCCTGGAATGTGAGGAGTCCGTCGTGCCGAACACCCGCTCTGCGAAGAAGCGCATGCGCAAGTCCGTCAAAGCCCGGGAACGCAACCGGACGCAGCGATCGGCGCTCCGCACCACCGTCAAGAAGACCCATTCGGTCACCGGGTCCGCGGAGCAGATCGCCGCGGCCCTGCGGGAGGCCGAAGCGGCGCTCGACCGAGGCGCCCGCAAAGGACTGATCCACAAGAACACGGCGGCGCGGCAGAAGTCGCGGCTCGCCAAAGCGCTCCGCCCCAAGTAGCCCGGCCGCCAGACACGACGACGGGGCGGGTCGCGCCGGCGATCCGCCCCGTCGTCGTTCGGCCCGCCCTCAGAGCGCCGCCAACTCCGCGCCGCAGCGATCGCAGTACCACTCCGTCGGGAGATTCATCGCCCCGCACTCACCGCACTTGAGCGTGCGCTGGTTCATCGCGCTGGGGCGCGACTTGGACACCGCCTTTTGCTCGGCCAGCTTCTCGACGTCCGGCATCGCCTTGGTCGCCCCGCTGGCCCGGGCGCTCAACGGCCCGTGTCCCTTGCCCTCGCTCACGGCCTTGAGAAACGCCAGCTCGTCGCCGGTTTCCTCCGCCGGCTTGGGCGCATCGGCCGTGCCCTTGCGACTCCGCGGTGGCGCCGGCGCCGGCGGGGCTGTTTCGGCCGGCCCGAGGTGCCGGAGCCCCAAATCCGCCCCGAGGGAGTGACGCTCGGGACTGGGAGCCGGACGGGCGCTCGCCGCCGGCGCCGGAGCGAGGTCCTCGATTTCCTGGTCGGCGGCGACCGGCTCGGGCGGCGGGAGGGGCGCCGCGGGCGCCTCGAGCGCCGCCAGCACGTCCTCCAACTCGCCGATCTCCTCGTCAGTCTCCGCCAGTCCCTCGCGAATGCCGATCAGTCGTTCGAGAATGGACGACTTCTTCTCGCGCCAGTCGGATTCGCCGAACTCGCCGACGGCGTGCCGTAGCTCCGCCTCCGCCAGCTCCTCCGTGGCCTCGTGTTCCTGCCGCTTGAAGTCCGACCGCTGCTCCTGCTGCGCACCCAGCGAGGCCCGCAGGTCATCGCCGAAGCCGTGCAACTGTTTCACGACCCCCGC
>Ga0224512_10001114_pt1 | contig 26685 bp, 21 predicted proteins | sample SF_May12_sed_USG_4_FD_169103 | JGI IMG/M metagenome (GOLD analysis project Ga0224512, IMG submission 169103) | Sediment microbial communities from San Francisco Bay, California, United States - SF_May12_sed_USGS_13 | ecosystem: Environmental > Aquatic > Marine > Sediment | place: USA... | reverse complement strand
CGAACGGAGCGCCCATGGACTTCGCGGCGGCCATCAGCTCACCGCTCTCCATGGTGGACAGCGCTCGGATCTCTCGGTTCATTGTCCGCATGTGGCGAACGGCCTCGACAACGTTGCCTGTGCCGGCTTCGCCTTTCGTGCGGATCATGGCCGCACCTTCACCAATCCGGCGCAACGCCTCGCCGAGGTTGCGCGCTCCGCAGACAAAAGGAGTGGTGAACCCCCACTTGTCGATGTGGTTTTCTTCGTCGGCGGGTGTCAGCACCTCGCTCTCATCAATGTAATCGACCCCCAGGGACTGCAACACTTGCGCTTCAACGAAGTGCCCAATGCGTACCTTGCCCATCACCGGGATGCTGACCGATTCGATGATCTCCAGAACTTTCTCCGGGTCGGCCATGCGCGCCACTCCGCCTTCCTTGCGGATGTCTGCCGGGACCCGCTCGAGCGCCATCACGGCAACTGCGCCTGCTTCCTCGGCGATCCTGGCTTGCTCGGCATCGACGACGTCCATGATGACACCGCCCTTGAGCATCTCCGCCAGCCCTCGTTTGACGCGATCAGTTCCTGCTTCCACCGTTTTCTCCTTGCTTCTCCTCAATTCTACCGCCACTCGTAGGTTCGGCCCTCGGGAACCAGATGAACCCACGTCGGGCCTGCCGCCAGGCTTATCTCGGCTCCCGAAGAGTCGAACAGCCGGAAGAAATCGGTTAGCCGGCCTCTTTCCCACCGGCCGGAAAGCGCAACTCCGTCTCTGAACACGCTCGCCTCCCCGGTACCGAGCACCTCGAAGTCGGGAACCGGTGCCCCGCTCGAATCGGTTCGGCCGGTCTCGAGTTGTTCGACTACCAGCACGACCACGTTGGTCGCCACGAGCTGATCCCCTGAGGCGGCCAGGTGGGGCTGGGAGCCGTGGAACCGGAGGTACCCGCCGTCGGCTGCGGAATACCCGTAGACCACCTGATGCCGGTTCGAAGAATCGATCTCGACTATGAGGCCAACATCGCCGATGGGACCTTCGCCAAATGCCGGCCGCGATCCTCCTGCCCCGGCCGCAACCTCGACACTGGCGAGGGCTGCGGCTGGGTCGAACATCAGGTCATACGGCTCCGGACGATCGGGCGCCCGCCGGTAGGCAATGGTGCCGAGCACGGGGTCGCCCAGATCGACCGCCACTGACCGGATAGAGGCGACGACTGATGCATCGCCGCCCGAATATGCCAGGGAAGCCCCAAACGGGGCGAGCAACTTGGGGTCAACCTCGCGCACGCTGCGCACCGGTCCGATTGCCGGAGGCAACCGAGACTGGTAGAAAGCCAACAGCCGCGAGATCCCACCTTCGACCGGGATATCGAAGACAACATCCGCCAGTTCCAGTCCTTCCTGCGGTCGGGCATCATTGGAGTTGTCGATCTTGACGGCGAGGACCGGGGCGGTTGGGGAACCCTCCTCGACGGGGAGGCCGGTCAGCGGCCAAGTCTCGAAGGCCACTGCGGTTGTGGTAGTTGAAGTCGACGTGGTTGAGGTCGAGGTGGTTGAAGTGTCGGGCGGCGTAGCGGCAGTGCTCGTGGTGGTCGTGGTGCCCGTAGGTTGTTCGCGAGAACCCGCAAGGATGACGACCACCAAGAAGACAACCAGCACAGCCGCGGCGCCGCCGCCGAGCCACCAACGTTGACGCGAGGTCAACGACGCAAATGTGTCACGCAAAGCCTGCATAGGAAAGGAGTATGGACATTACTGCGCCACACGTTCGTAGAGGGCCAGGTAGTCGGGCAACACCTGCTGCCAGTCGTACCTGGCCGCCGCCGCCTTCGCTCCCTTGCCCAGCACCTCCGTTCCGACCGGATCGCGGAGAGCTCTGATCAGCTGTGTTGCAAGACTGTCCGGATCAGCCACTGCCGCATACCGGGCAACCTTGCCCGCCACTTGCCGGAAAGCAGGCAAACTGGAGACCACCGGCGCACATCCGGCCGCCATCGCTTCCAGGAGGCTGACTCCAAAGCTCTCTCCGCCCAGGTTCGGCGCGCAATACACCGCGGCCTCGGCCAGTTGCAGCCGCTTTTCATCTCCAACCGTGGTGCCGAGGTACCGGATGCCTTGGGGGGCGTCGTCCCGATCTACTCCCAACACGACCAGTTCCGCTTCCTCTACGGCTGAACGAACAATGGGCCACGCAGCGAGCAGCACGTCGAGGCCTTTGCGCGGCTCATCGCGGCCAAGGAAAACAACCCGGTTCGGATGGCGCGCCGCATCTATCGAGAACGCTCCGGCGTCGATTGCATTGGGGATCGAGACGACATCTTCGACCAGGCCATCGATCCCCGAGAGCGCCGCCTGGCTGACGGCCGTGACGGCCGCCAGTTTTGAGAGGACCCGCCTCAAGGCTGGAGCCGTCACCTGGTAGAGCTTCCGAACCAACGGCGAAGGGTCGGCGTGAAAGGTGCCAACGGCCGGCGGGCAATCTCCCAGGAACGCGGCTGGTGAGGTGGGGGCCAGGAGCGGCTCGTGAACGTGCACCACGTCGGCGTCTTGAACGGCTCGTCGGGTCCTTCCTACCGTGCCGGGATGCAATGCAATGGGCGCAACCGACCCGTTGGCCCTCACCCTGATGGAACGACCGAGCAGCCTCGCTTCCAACGGTCCGGCGGTTCCCGGCGCCACCAGCCAAGCCTGGTGACCGGCGGCCCGCAGGCCGTCGACGAGGCCCGCGGCTTGTTGCTGAACGCCTCCCGGTTCGTCGATTGAGTAAGGGCAGACGATCGCGATCTTCATGACACTGTGCGATCCGACGGCCAGTTCGGCTGAAGGATGTGCCACTGGGTTGGATCGCGACGAATCAACCCCTCCAAAGCAGTGGCGATTCGCTGCGTCCCCACCGCCACCCGGTCGGCCCCCTCTGCAGGGATCTCGATCGGAGCCTCGATCACGAGGTGGTGGCCCGCACCATCAGCAAAATAGGCGGCGACCGGGAAGACCGGCACGTCGAACCGGGCCGCGAGGGCAGCGGCTCCCGCCGGCAGTTCCGTCTCTTCACCGAAGAATCGGACTGGTAATCCACCCTCTCGCACGTTCCTGTCGGTGACGAGAGCAATCGCCGCCCCGCGGCGCAAACCGTCCGCCAGTGCAGCCAAAACCCGCGGGCTTCCGTCAGCGAATACGACTTCGATACCGAACGCCCGGCGGACGCCTGCGAACCAGCGGGCCAGTCGCGAGTTGGAGAGATCCTCCGCCACCGCGATCAACTCGAGTCCGAGATCGTGAGCCACGCTACCGGCAACTTCCCAGTTGCCGATGTGGGGCAGGACGTAGATCATCCCCCGACCCGTCGCCTGCGCTGCCTTGACCCGGTCGAGCCCTACGACATCGATCCGGTCCAGCATGGCCGGGACCTTCCTGGGTCGCACCCAGAACACCTCGGCCCAATATCGTCCGTAGGCAGCAAAGGCTGCCTGAGCGGCCACCTCCACATCGCCTTCCGATCCGAGCACCCGGGCCATATGACGAATTGCCATCCGCTTCCGACGGTCCGCCCTCGAGACGCGAAGGAACCCAAGGCGTTCCCGGTACGACGCATGAGAGGTTCGGGCAAAACACCGAATATGGCAGCGGCCAGCCGGTAGCCGAAGTATTCGATCATCCCTCTCACGGCTCCAGTTGTCGCCAAGTAGAGACAAAGCGCTGGACGACCGTTAACCAGGTCAAGACCGCCATCGCCCAAAGCATCGGGCCGATCTGCGCGGTCATAACTCCAGCGCAGTAGAGAATCACACGCTCGGCCCTACCCATCAATCCGGCCCGACCGTCGGCTCCGCCGGCCTCCGCCTTGGCGCGCAGATATGACGTGATTAGAGAAGCACCCAAGCCGGCGACTGCCAGAGCAACCAGCCGCGGGTCATCGGCCACCGCATAGGCAACTCCGGCAAACATCATCGTTTCGCCGATTCGGTCGGTAACCGAGTCGAGGAAAGCTCCTTGGGGCCCGGCCGTACCGCGCTCACGAGCTACGGCTCCGTCCAAGGCGTCCACGAATGACCCGACCGCAACCAGCGATCCACCAGCCAGGAACCAATCACCGGCGACCAGATATGCGCCCCCAACCGTCAATAGAAGTCCCACGACCGTCAGCTGGGTCGATTTGAAGCCGACCGCGGCCAGCATTCGGCCCGCTGCTTGAAGTGCTCTACCGATCCGCGGGCGGACCCTGGTTTCGATCACGTGCGCTCCTTGGATCCCGGAAGGTAGCACACAAACCGCACCTTGCTTCCGCTCACTACAATTCGAACCAACGGAGATGCCCGAGGAGGTCGCGTGGTCCCGGAGAAGATCAGGAATGTTGTACTGGTCGGTCATGGAGGGAGCGGTAAGACATCGCTGGCCGAAGCCCTCCTCTTCACCGCCGGAGAGACCACCCGGGCCGGGCGCGTCCAAGACGGCAATACCGTCACCGATTTCGAACCGGAAGAAATCGAGCGGCAGATATCGCTCAGCGTAGCGCTCGCTTCCTTCACCTGGAAAGACCACAAGGTCAACATCATCGACGCCCCTGGCTACGCCGGCTTTCTAGGCGACGCCCGCTCCGCCCTGCGAGCTGCCGACCTGGCGCTCTTCGTGGTATCCGGTGTCGACGGGGTGGAAGTGCAAACCGAGATCCTGTGGGATTTGGCCGTGGAGGAAGGCATCCCCCGCGCGGTGTTCATCAACAAGCTCGACCGGGAACGCTCCTCCTTCTTGCGCACCCTCGCTGAGTTGCAAGAAGCTTTCGGGAAGAGAATTGCTCCTGTACACCTTCCTATCGGCTCCGAATATGACCTTTCCGGGATGGTCCGCATCGTATCGAATCGAGGGCACACGTATTCGGACGGCAATCCTATCGGTTCCCCCTCCGATCCTCCCGCCGACCTCGCCTCAACCGTCCAGGAGACCCACACCGCTCTCGTCGAATCAGTCGTTGAGACCGACGATGATCTCATGGAAAGGTACTTCGAAGGGCACGAACCGAGTCGCGAGCAGATGGTCAAGGTCATCCATCAGGGGATGCTGGATGGCGAGGTCTTTCCGGTGCTTATCGGGTCGGCCACCGGACTGATCGGAATCGACACTCTCGCCGACTTCCTCGTCGACTTTGGCCCCAACCCGCTCGAACATGCGGCGCCGCCACTCACTGTCGGTGACGGCCTGGCTGTGGATCCCGATGGACCTGCGGTGGCCTATGTGTTCAAGACCATCTCCGACCCGTACGTGGGGCGCGTTTCTTTGTTTCGAGTCTTCTCGGGTTCCATCAAAGCCGATGACGAGCTGGAACACGCCGGGCACAGCGGCAAGGTGAGGATGCACAACCTCTTCTTCATGCAGGGCAAAGATCACCACGACGCCTCGGAGGTGGTCACCGGTGATCTCGCCGCCGTTGCGAAGCTGGAGTCGGTTGTAGCCGGTGACACCCTGCGCAGCCCAGGGACCAATGTCCTTATCGCTCGGGTCCCCTTTCCGAAACCGGTGATGAGTCTGGCCGTCTTCCCGAAGGCAGCGCAGGACGAGGAGAAACTTTCAACGGCTCTCTCGAGGATCGTCGAGGAAGACCCCACCCTGCGGGTTGAGCGGAGGGCCGAGACAAACGAGACCGTGCTCTCGGGGTTGGGTGATACACACCTCGACGTCACAGTCGCCCGGCTGGCCAGGAAATTCGGCGTGGATGTCGATACCGCCGTTCCGACGGTGCCTTACCGGGAGACCATTACCGCCTCAGCAGAGGCCGAAGGCAAACACAAGAAACAGAGCGGCGGTCGCGGCCAATTCGGGGTGGCTTTCGTCAAGTTCGAACCCCTTCCTCGTGGGGCCGGTTACGAATTCGTGGACGGCATAAAGGGCGGTTCGATCCCCCGTCAATACATTCCGGCAGTCGACAAGGGTGTTCAAGAGGGTCTCGAACGCGGCATCCTGGCCAGCTATCCGACGATTGATGTCCGGGCCACCGTCTACGACGGCAAGTACCACTCGGTCGACTCGGACGAGCTGTCCTTTCGAATGGCGGGCATCCTGGCCGTGCGTGGAGCTGCCGCCAACCTCCGGCCGGTGCTACTAGAACCGATCGTCAAAGCCAACATCCGTGTGCCTGAAGAGTACATGGGGGATGTGATCGGCGACCTCAACTCGAAACGGGGAAGGGTGCTCGGCATGGACTCGGACGGCAGGTTGCGGGTGGTCACCGCCGAGGTGCCCCTGGCCGAGATGCAGCGATACGCCATCGACCTCCGCTCGATAACCGGTGGACGCGGGACGTTCGAGATGGAGTTTGATCACTACCAGGAAGTACCCCAGAACGAGGCCGAAAAGGTCATTGCCGCTGCCAAGCAGCGAGATGAGGATTGAGGAGGGAGACGGAACCGAAGCAGCTCACGACCGGACGGGACCTGATTCCGACCCGAGTGGCCGAATGCCAAAGGAGGCACCGATGGCACTGAAGGAAGCTCTTGAAGCGAAGATCGAGGCGTGGCGACCCCGCACGGCACGGTTGGTCAAGGAGTTCGGCGACGTCAAGATCTCTGACGTGACCATCTCACAGGCGATTGGAGGCGCCCGCGGGATTCGATGTCTCGTGACCGACATCTCCTATCTGGACCCCAATGAAGGTATCCGCTTTCGCGGGTACACCATCCCGGAAACCCTGGCTCGACTTCCGAAGGTGCCGGGCAAGGAGATGCCCTACGTGGAGGGCCACATCTACCTTCTCCTGACCGGGGACATCCCGACCGAAGAGGATGTCGCCGAGCTGGTAGAGGACATCAAGAGTAGGGCCGGTGTGCCGGGCTATGTGTTCGACACTCTGCGGGCCATGCCGATGGACACCCATCCAATGACGATGTTCTCGGCCGGGATCCTGGCCATGCAGAGAGAATCCGAATACGTCAAGGCGTACAACCAGGGGCTCGGAAAGATGGATCACTGGCAGCCAACCCTCGACGATTCGCTCAACCTCTGGGCCCGGCTCCCCGAGCTGGGTGCGTTCATCTACCGGCTCAAGTACAAAGGCGGCACCCCAATTGCCTTCGACCCCACCATGGATATGGGCGGCAACTTCGCCCACATGATGGGCATCAAAGAACCGTACGACGAGGTCGCTCGTCTGTACTTCATCCTTCACTCGGACCATGAGAGCGGGAACGTGAGTGCACATGCCGGCCATCTGGTCGGGAGCGCCCTCTCGGACGTCTACTACTCGACCTCTGCCATGATCAACGGTCTGGCCGGCCCCCTCCACGGTCTGGCAAACCAAGAAGTACTGCGCTGGATTCAAGGCGTGATGGAGGAAATGGGCGGCAAGCTGCCAACCGAAGAGAAGATGAAGGAATTCGTGTGGGAGACGCTCAACTCCGGGCAGGTGGTTCCGGGATTCGGTCATGCGGTGCTGCGCAAAACTGATCCTCGCTACGCCGAACAACGGAACTTCTGCCTGAAGTATCTGCCGGACGATCCCATCTTCAAGTTCGTCGACATGCTGTACCACGTCGTGCCGCCGATCCTGGAAGAGCACGGCAAGGCTAAGAACCCCTGGCCGAACGTCGACGCTCAGTCGGGCGTCATCCAATGGCACTATGGTCTGCAGGAATACGACTTCTACACAGTGTTGTTCGGAATCGGGCGTTCTATCGGGGTGCTCTCCAACGTCATATGGGATCGGGCCCTCGGCTATCCCATCGAACGCCCCAAGTCGGTGACCACAGCCATGCTCGAAGAGTCGGCCGGCATAACAAGTTAGTACCGTGTCTCGCACGCTCCCCTCAGGGGTCGCCACGGGGCGGCCCTTGAGGTGACGTGTTCCGACCAGCCCGGGGAGGGGTTCATATGACCAGTGAGGATGCGGTACTCCGCGTCGGCGACCGGGAGTATCTGCTGCCGGTGATTGTGGGTTCCGAAGGAGAGATCGCCTTCGATATCAGCCATCTCCGCAGCGCCAGCGGCACGGTGACCTTCGATCGGGGCTTCGCTAACACGGCGGAGACCAAAAGTGCCATCACCTTTCTAGACGGCGAGCAGGGCATCCTCCGCTATCGCGGCTATCCGATCGAACAGATCGCCGAGCAAGCTACATTCCTCGAAGTTGCCTATCTGCTCTCGAGGGGAGACCTTCCCTCTCGATCCCAGCTCGACGACTACGTCGACGAGATCACGCATCACACCATGCTTCGAGAGGACATGAAGCACCTGTTCGAAGCGTTTCCCAAAGAAGCGCACCCGATGCAGATCCTCGCGTCGGCGATCTCAGCCCTGGCTACCTACTATCCCGACGCACTCGATCCTCGAGATCCCTGGGCCACGGACATCAGCCTGAAACGCCTCCTGGCCAAGGTCCCGACGATGGTCGCCTGGTCCTACAAGTACAGCCGCAACCAGCCGTATATCTATCCCCGCAACGACCTCGACTACGTGAGCAACTTCCTCCACATGATGTTCTCGTTCCCTACCGAGGAGTACCAGGTCGATGCGGCCATCGCCAAGGCCCTCAACGTGCTGTTCATCCTGCATGCCGACCATGAGCAGAACTGCTCGGCGACGACGGTCCGGGTGGTCGGCTCGGGGCACGCCAATCTCTTCTCGTCGGTAGCGGCGGGCGTTCACGCCCTCTCGGGGCCGCTCCACGGCGGGGCCAACCAGCGGGTCGTGGAGATGCTCGAGGAGATTGTGGCGGCCGGGGGTGATATCGTCCCGTTCGTTGACCGAGCCAAAGACAAAAAGGACCCCTTCCGCCTGATGGGGTTTGGTCACCGGGTTTACAAGAATTTCGATCCACGCGCCCAGATCCTGAAAGGGTATGCCCAGCAGGTTGTCGAGAGACTTGGAAAAGACGACCCGCTCTTGCATGCCGCCCTGCAACTCGAGGAGGTTGCTCTCCAGGACGACTACTTCATCGAGAAGAAGTTATATCCGAATGTCGATTTCTATTCGGGCATTATCTACAGGACCATGGGCTTCTCCACCGATCTCTTCACCGTCCTGTTTGCCATTGGCCGGTTGCCCGGTTGGATCGCTCAATGGCGGGAAATGGAGCAAGATCCCACGACCAGAATCGGCCGTCCCCGTCAGGTTTACGTGGGCGAAGCCAAGCGAGACTGGGTAGGGATAGAGGAGCGCTAGTACTGGGTACCACGTACTCAGGACTCGGTACCTGATATCGATTCCTCGTACGGTTCGCCCAGCACGGTTCCCTTGACCCCGTCGACCCGGACCAGACCACGAGTCACCGGGGGTTCCTCGGCCGAATAGACCAGGACATGCCAGACGGGTCGTGATCGCCACCCCTCAAAGGTCACCGCAGCCGACGCGTGCCCGACCGGGAACGAAATCTCCCGGCCGGCCGCGGCCAGCGCCTCCTCGACAGTCGTGTTCAGTTCCCATGCCGACACGAAGTGAAACATCCCGATGATCACCAGCACCCCGGCCAGGACGTACAGACCGGCCGGCAAGCCCAGAGCTGCGCCCAGCGCAGCCAGCAACGACCCCCCCAAGAAGGTGACCCCGGAAACCCGGCGCCGAGTGGGACTAGGGAACTCGTAAGGCCCGGCAACGTTGGCATCAAGGTCCTCGGGAACGCCCTCGGCGTCGGCGAGTTCCCTGGGAATCTCGATGCCGTCCACCGTCTAGTCCCGGACCAGTTCTACTGACTCAAGAGCAGCGCGGTCAAGAACCGCGTCGCCCCGCCGGCGGTGCCATCCGTCCCACAGAGCCAGCATCGACGGCAGCACCAACACAGAGGCGATGAGGGCGAAGCCGATCGCGTAGACCGTGACTTGCCCCATCTGAGCAAACGGTTTCAACGACGAGGTCATCAGCACTCCAAAACCGGCCATGGTGGTGAACGCCGACCCGGCGAGCGCCCCACCCGTGTGGCGAGCCGTCGACCGAATGGCCTCTTCGGGCTCGTCGAAGCGAATCCTGTCCTCCTGGAAGCGGTGCGTCACATGAATGGTGAATGGAACACCGATGCCAATCGCCAGGGCCGACAGGGTCGCGGTGACCGGATTGAACGGGATGCCGGTGGCCGCCATCATCCCGAAAGTCCACAGCACCACGAGAGCCACCGGCAGGATGGTTATCACCCCGAGGAAGGGCCGGCGAGACTCGAACCAGAAATTCACCACCAATAGGAGCATGGCCGCCGCCAATGTGATGAAGAGGGAGCGGACCTGGGAATCCGACAAGCTCTGGATGATCACAGAAGAGATGATCTCCTGCGAGGTTGAGACCACCTGCAAGCCGGTATCCGCCACAGGAGTGAAATCAACCTCGAGGTCGGTCCTGAGCGCGGCAGCTCCTCCCTCCCCGGCACTTGTCTGGATCGTAAACTGGGCGGCGGTGAAGTTCCCGGCCGAACCGGACAGCACCTGACCCATCTGATCAGGGGCGGCGGCGAGCGCAGCCGCATAGATGGCATCAACATCGGCGTCCGCCGAAACCGAGAGGTCCTCCTGCAGTCCGTTGGAGAAGGCCACGGTCGCGAACTCCGGAGCGGCCGCTTGGTCCGGTGATTCTCCAGTCGGCTGCAGCAAGGTCCCGATGACTGAGACCGGAGATTGAGCCGCCGCAAAGCCTCCGAAGACAGTGACGTTTTCGGTGTCTGCCAAGTTTCCCCAGGCCTCCAGCATCGCGTTGTGCGCCGCCGGGGTAGACAGATCGCCCTCAATGAGCACCGAGGTCGATTCTCCGAACCCACCCCCGAACTCGTCCGAGAGCGTGTTGAACGTGCTGACTGCCGGTGAGTCTTCGGGTAGGAAATCCGTGAAACTGAACTCCGTGCTCAGTTGGGTAAGCCCGAAGAACCCCACGCCGCCCAGGATGAGGGCGATCATCAGTGTGGGAATCGGGGCACGTTCGGCCAGCACTGCGGTGCGGGCCATCAGTTTGGGCAGCGACCGCTCCGTTGCTCCGGCCGCCAGCGCTTCGCTGGGCAGCCGACCGGCCCTTTCGGCCCGACGGTCCAGAAGGAGCCGGACGGCCGGGACGAAGGTCAGCATCAAAAGGAAAGCAGCCAAGATTCCCACTGCCGACAGGATGCCGAAGTCGACCAGAGCCGGGACGGGGTTGAACACGTTGGTGAGAAAGCCGACTGCCGTGGTGACCGTCGCCAGGATGAGCGCCACCCCCACGGTGCTGATCGCCCGGCCGGTGGCGCCCGCCACGTCGCGCCCTTCCCCGAGTTCCTCCCGGTACCGGGAGGTCAGGTGGATGGCATAGTCGACACCTAATCCGACCAAGAGGATGGGAATGATCTGGCCGATCTCGTTGAAGGGGCCGATAACTTCCAGGTAGCCGGGTCCGAGCAGAACTCCGATCCCCTGTTCCCAGGTGATGGCCATGAGGATCACCGCCATCGTCAGCACGATGTCCGCCATACTCCGCCGGAGGGCGCCGCCCAGCTTCAACCGGCCCTTGGGCCGGAGGAAGTACACAAACCCCAGGATCGCCAAGATGATGACGATCGCGTAGGCGAATAGCCGCCCGACTTCAGCCAGGAAATCGGTGTCTCCGCCGAAGAGCAGCGCGAAGCTAAACGGCTCGACGCTGATGCCGTCGCCCGGGTCGAGGTCGCGCAGTGCCCGGTCCAGTTCGACTTCCAGTTCGACCAGCTCGTTGAACGCGTCGTCACCGTCGCTGAACGGTGACGCGTCCAAGAAGATTATGGCAAGACCGGCCGGGGCAGACGGGAGGGTGAGATCGGCGTTTTGCGAAGCAAGCTGGGTCAGAAACCCTGCCTGCTCGGGCGGAGCGGATTCGACTGATTGCTGGTAAAGCTCCTTCACTTCGGCATCTGCGAGACCGTCGGCGGAGATCTCCTGCTGGGCCGCAGCTCCGAGGACGCCGTCCAGGAAGCTCACCACCCCGGGTCGTTCTGGCTGTGCAGACAGATAGGCACCGGCTCGGCTCTCGGCCACCACCCGGTTGATCTCTTGCACGGCGCGCAGACCGGAAGCGGAGATGACATCTCCGCCCTTGACGATCACCTGGATGACCTCTTCAGAAGCACCGCTGGCGAAGAGATCACCGATCCGGTCGGATGCCTGGATCTCCGGCGTGTCCGGAGCGAACCCCGCCTGACCCGTTTCCCGAACCATCTGTGAGTTCAGGCCGCCCAGAATTGCCGTCGTCAGGATCACCAATGCTACGACGAAGATCGGGGTGCGCTGGGCGGCTCCGGACAAGAAATGGACGAGAGTTTTCACAAGTTCTCCCTGATGCGATTCGTAATGGGATGGCAGAGGCTATGCCAACCGGGGTCTCCAGCTTAGACCCATTCTCGGTTCATCTAGGCGGAACCGAGGCGTCGACCAGTGACGCTACGGCTTCTTCCGCCTTGAGGCCTCTTTGCTCTGATTCCTCACCGTAGAGTCGGAGCCCGACCGTGCGGTTGTCAACGTCCCGATCGCCGACGACGAGTACGGCTGGGTGTTTGTCGGTGAGCGCCCGCCGGATCTTCTCGCCAACCGTCTCGTTGGTCTCGTCGACCTCGACCCGCAAACCGGCCTCACGCAATGTGCCGGCGACTTCGGAGGCGTAGTCGAGGTGCCGGTCTGCCACCGGGACGATGGTTACTTGGATAGCTGCCAGCCACATGGGAAAGGCCCCTGCGTAGTGCTCAACCAGAATGCCGAAAAAACGCTCGATGGAACCGAGCAGGGCGCGATGGACCATGACCGGACGCTCCCGGGTGTTGTCGGCCGTGGCATACTCGATGTCAAAACGCTCGGGCAGCGAGAAATCGACCTGGATGGTCGAGAGCTGCCACTTCCTCCCGATGGCGTCTTTTACATGCACGTCGATCTTCGGCCCGTAGAAGGCCCCCTCTCCTTCGGCCAAGGCGTAATCGAGTTCGGATTTCGCCAAAGCGGCGGCCAGAGCCTCGGTCGCCTGGTCCCACAGGTCGACCTCGCCGACGTACTTGTCGGGTCGGGTGGAAAGCTCTGCCTCGAATTCGGTGAAACCGAAGTCCCGGATGACCATGAGCGTGAAATCGAGGAGGTTGTGCAGCTCATCACCTAGTTGGGAGCGCGTGCAGAAGATGTGGCTGTCGTCTTGGGTGAAGCCGCGGGCGCGCAGCAGGCCATGCACGACCCCGGACCGCTCGTACCGGTAGACGGTACCCAATTCAAAGAGGCGGAGGGGAAGTTCCCGATAGGAACGGCTGCGGCTTTTGAAAATCAGCACATGGAATGGACAATTCATCGGCTTGACGTAGTAGCCGTCACCATGGTCGAGTTCCATCTCCGGGTACATACTCTCGGCGTAGAAGTCGAGGTGGCCGGAGGTCTCCCACAGATGGGCCTTGGCGACATGCGGGGTGGCAACGATCTCGTAGTCGTGGTTCAGGTGGGTGCGGCGGCTGTAGTCCTCGATGATCTTGCGCATGAGACCGCCTTTGGGATGCCAGACCGCCAGGCCGCTGCCCAGCTCGGGCGGAAACGAGAACAGGTCCAGCTCGGCGCCGAGCTTGCGATGGTCCCGCCGCTCTGCCTCTTCCAGCCGGTGCAAATAGTCCGCCAGGGCTTTCTTGCTCTCCCAGGCGGTGCCGTAGATCCTCTGGAGCTGGGGACGCGTCTCATCGCCCCGCCAGTAGGCGCCCGCACTCCGGAGCAGCTTGACCGCAGCCAAACGCCCAGTGGAGGGAACGTGGGGACCTCGGCAAAGGTCGACAAACCCGTTGTTGCTGTAGGCGCTCACCACTTGACCGGCGTCGACTTCGCTCTCTTCGACCGATTCGATGATCTCCACCTTGAAAGGTTGATCGGCGAAGACCTGTAGGGCTTCCTGTTTCGACATCTCGCTGCGAACGAAGGGCTGATCGGCGGCAATGATCTCCGCCATTTGTTCCTCAATTCGATCGAGATCCTCCGGGGTGAAAGGCCGCCCGATGTCAAAGTCGTAGTAGAAGCCGTCCGCGATGGCGGGCCCAATCGCGAACGAGGCGCCCTCGAACACGCTCAGCACCGCTTGGGCAAGGACGTGTGCCGAGGAATGGCGCAGTACGGCCCTTCCTTCTTCGCTCTGGTCGGTGACGATTTCGAGGCCTCCGCCGCGCGGCAGTGGAGCCATCACGTCGAACCAGGTGCCGTCCAGTTTCACCGCTACTGCCGCTTTGGCAAGCCTCGAGCCGATACTCTCGGCCACCTCAAGACCGGTGGTTCCATCCGGGAATGCCTGCCGGGAACCATCGGGAAACACGATATCTATGGACACGTTGTCTCTCTCCCGTAGTCTTTGCGGGTAGCGTACTGAAGCCGAATCTCAACCATACGATCATTTACTGACCCCGGGGGCAGTTATGCAACCTGTCGACATCGCTAAACGTTTGGCCGGCGGCGGACGCGTCCAGGAGATCACCCGCGGCCCCAACCAGGTGTTCCGCATTTGGCCCGAAGACGGGAACGTCTATCTCATCAAGGTCTACGCCTCACCACCTCATGAGCGGCGCGAGCGACGCGCCCTCCAAGCCTTGTTGGGCATCGACGGCGTCCCCCAGGTCATCGATCGTGGCTCGGAAGAAGAGGCGAGCTGGGTGAGGTTCGATGATCCGGGCACCTGGTCGCTGGCCGATCTGCCCGAGAGCCCGGGGGCCGCCCGCCGGGCAGGACAGGTCCTCCAGGCGGTCCATCAAGCGGACCCGGAGCCACTCTCGAATCTGGCCGGGGGCATGGACGCGGATTGGTTGGCTTCTGACTTCCGTTCCACGTTCGAACGTCTCGGCCGGTACCGCCGCCGGCTTCAAATACCGCCCGCATTGCTGACCAAAGCTCTCAGCGTTGATCCACCTCCGTGCGGCGAGCCGGCAGCTGCTCATACCAACCCGCGCCCGGAGAACTTCTTGGTCGATGAGTCCGGAGCAGTCACCCTGATCGATTGGGAGTGGGCAACCCTGGCGCCACCGGAGTGGGACTTCAGTCTGGCCACATGGCTCCTTCGCTGGCAGTCCGGCCCGGCCGCCGCAGCTGCCCTGGCAGAAGGCTACGGAGCGGCCCTGTCGGAGACCGACCTGGACGCCTGGATTGCCTATCACGCCGGGATGATTCTGCTGCGCGAGGCAGAGACTCGCGAGGGTCCGCTCGACTCGTTGACCTACATCGTCGACGAGCTACGGAGGGTGCTTTCGCGCTGAGGTCGCGAAATGCTCCACTATCCGCGCGCACCGCTCTAGTCTGCGCGCCAGGACGAGCTGGAGGAACTTCCGTGTTCGAACTCGTTGCTACCGCGTCGATCATCAGCGCTCTAGTGTTTTTTGCTTCGCGGCGCTTCCAATCTCGGGGCAGCGCCTTCGCCTTCGACACCAGGGGATGGCATGAGGATTACCTCGAAACCGGCGATCTGCCTTGCCCGTGGTGTCATTCGCCCACCCGGGAGACCGATCGGGCCTGCCCTTCGTGTGCTCGGGCATTTGGGTCCCCGTTACGTGGTTCAAGCGACTCGGACGTACGACCGGTCGATATGATCTAACTCAAAACCGATTCGCTCGTACATCCCCACCGCCGAGCGGTTGGCTGCATCGACGTACAGCATGGCGGTTGTCGCGTTCCGGCGCCGGTGTAGAAACCAGAGCCCCTCAAGGGTGAGCCACGTACCCAGCGACTGGCCCTGGTAATCGGGGTCGACCGCGATCACGTAGATTTCGCCCTGGTTGCCGGGGTGGAGTTTGGTCCAGCAGAACCCGGTTAGATCGGTTTCGTGCCAGGCCATCAACAGCCCCTCTGCGTCGAACCAGTCCTGGCGGATGCGATCTGCCAGGATATTCGGCGTCCATGCCCCGTTTTCCGGATGGTCGGCGAAAGCCCGGTTGTTGACCCGTATCCAGAGTTCTTCGTCGCTTCCCACCTGAAAAGGAGCCAAACGCATCCCGGCGGGTAGTGTCGGCGTCCGCCGAGGGGGGAGCGGCATCCGCATCTGCAAGAGTTGCCGTTCCCGATGGAAACCGAGTCTTCGAAGGGCCTCGGCCACGGCCGGGTGGTAGATCCATGCGCGGATGGTGCCACCGCCGGCTCCCGTCGTCAGATCGAGAGCCGACTGTAGGACGGCTCTGATCGTGTCGGGATGCCGGTGGCGGGGATGAATGGCAGTTTCGAGCACCCAACCGTCGTCATCGCGCCGCGGGCTGAGATGGACATAGGCCACAAGCTCGTTACCGACCTCGAAGATCCGGGCGACCAACCCCTTGGAGGTGCCGGACACCAGGTCGAGATACTTGTGTTCTCCGATGGGGGCATGCCCGTCGGCAATCCGGCACTGCTCGAAAAGCCGGAGAAGATCATCCAGGTCTTCAGGATGACGCACAGACCGCAATCTCATGGAATAACCCTAGGAGCCCGCTGAAGAGGTAACCTGACGCTCCGTGAGCAGAGTAGGTCTCGTACTCGGCGGTGGGGGCATCACGGGTGCTTCGTACCACCTGGCTGCGCTCCTCGCCATCAACATGGCCACCGGATGGCATCCGAACGACGCCGAAGTCGTCGTAGGTACCTCGGCGGGGTCCTTCGTCGCCTCAACGGTCCGGGCCGGAGACCTCAGCATCGACTCGATTGTCCGCCCCCACGAGGGTCGCGAGCAAGTTGCCGAACGGATACGGAAGCAGCTCTACCAGCGACAGCGGCCCGGCGGGGTCGTCCGTTGGGTCCGGCGTGGATTGCTGCCCGGTCTGCGCAGCCCCGGGGTCAAGATGTTGATGGGGACTCCGGCCCTCCATCATGCCGGCGGCATCGCCGATTGGGTGGAAGAACAGGCCGGGATGATGTCCAACGAATGGCCTGACCGACCCACGGTGATCGTCGCTTACGACATCGCCGGCGGTACCCGGGTTGCCTTTGGCACTGACAATGCCCCCGATGTGGCTCTCAAGGATGCCGTCGCCGCCTCGTCGGCCGTGCCGATCGTTTTCAGCCCCTACGAGATCGACGGCCGCTACTACGTCGATGGTGGGGTCGTCTCCGGCACTCATGCGGATCTCCTCCTCGGCAACGACGAACCGCTCGACCTAGTGCTCGTGCTGGCCCCGATGGCAGCCGAAGAGGCTCGTGACGGAGCGCGCTTCTACGAGGGAGTCTTCGATCGAGTCGGCCGCACCGCGCTCCACGATGAGTTGTTGGCCATCGAGGCCGCCTGGCCGGACACCGACATTCTGGTGCTCAGACCCTCCCCGATGGTGCTCGAGGTCATGAGGCCCAATCCCATGGAACCGGCCGGAGCCGTCCCCACCTTTGTGCGGACCCTTGCCTCCCTGCGCAACAAGCTGGCCAGGCCGGATGTGTGGGATGTTCTCGACCGTCACCTCAGCACCCGCACTCGTCAGTGAACATAGGGAGGTGATTCGCATGCCGGTGAGCTTGGCGCTGATCGGGGCGGGTCAGCGTGGTACGCACGCTTATGGACCGCTGGCCCTCGAGTCGCCTACCGAGCTTCGCTTCGTTGCGGTTGCGGAACCCGTTCCGGAACGGCGACGCCGGTTTGCATATCTCCATGAGATCCCGCCGAACCAACAGTTCTCGTCGTGGCAGGATCTGCTCGCCGCTCCCCACCTCGCCGACGCCGTCCTGATCGCCACCCCGGATCAACTCCATCACGATCCGGCCATCGCGGCGCTCGAATCGGGGTACCACGTTCTCGTCGAAAAGCCGCTGGCCACCACCGTCACCGATCTCGCGAATCTGGTGGCAACGGCGGATCGCACCAGTCGGTTGCTCCAGGTGTGCCACGTGCTGCGCTACACGCCGTTCTTTCAGACGTTGCACGAGACGGTGTCCTCGGGCCGCCTGGGCGAGATCGTGACGGTGTCGCACCAGGAGAACTTCATCTACTGGCACATGGCACACAGCTTCGTGCGTGGCAACTGGCGCCGTGCCGCGGACTCGGCGCCCATGATCCTCGCCAAGGCCTGTCACGATTTCGACATTCTCGCTTGGGTGCTCAGCGATCCGGCGGTCACGCTGCAGTCGTTCGGATCGCTGATCCATTTCCGGCCCGAGAATGCACCACACGGGGCTCCCGCCCGATGCACAGACGGATGCCCGGCAGCCGAAGATTGCCCGTTCGACGCCACCCGGTTGTACCTGAACGAGTCGCTGACCGGTTGGCCGGTTCATGCGATCACCGATGATCTGAGTCGCGCCGGGCGCCTCGCCGCTCTCCAGGAAGGCCCTTACGGAAGATGTGTATACCGGTGCGACAACGACGTCGTCGACCATCAAATCGTCGCCATGCGGCTCCACTCCGGGGCAACCGTGTCGATCACCGTGCAAGGCCATTCACATGAGGAAGGCCGGACCATGCGATACGACGGCACCCGGGGGACCTTGCGCGGTAAGTTCGGGTTGAGGAGCGAGATCGAGTACCACGATCACCTGAGCGGCCGACGTTCGTACCTGCCCATACCTCCCGCCCGGAGCGGGCACGGCGGAGGCGACTTCGGCGTGGTGCGGGCCTTCGTCGCGGCCGTCCGGGGCAATGCCTCCTCGATCGCAACCGCCGGGGCGGTTCTGGAAAGCCACTTGCTCGCCCTGGCCGCTGAGCAGTCGCGGCTGAGCGGTACCCCGGTCGACATGGACAACTTCCGGGGTAACTAGTCCTTTTGGGTTCCGCCGGAACCATCCTCTAGATCGAAGGACCTCCGCGCCGACATTGATGGAAGGTGGTTAGGAGACCCAGCGACATGCAAGAAACCAGACGAGGGAGACACGAGCGGCAGCGCCGCAGCGTGATCGAGGTCCTTCATATGGGGCGAGATGCGGCCGCTCGGCGGTTGCGACGCCTCCCGTCGATCGTGACCAGAGAGCGCGTGCCGATCGGAAAAGAACGCGCCTGAGTTCGATTCAGGCGCCGGTACTGATTTCGTCGAGCGCACCCATCAAGCGGGCCAGCTCGGCCATGGTGTTGTAGTGCACGAACCCGATCCTCACCAGACCGCCCGCCGCTAGGACACCCAACCGCTGCATGACCTCCACGGCGTAGTGATGCCCCGCCCACACAAAAACCCCTCGCTCGCCGAGCCGCTGTTGAATCTCTTGGGGAGTTAGACCGGCGATCGCGACCGCAAACGTGGGGGTGCGGTTGGCGCCCCCCGGGCCGTAGACGGTGATGAAATCCCGGTCGGCCGATGCCGCCAGGAAGGCGTCGGCCAGACCTCGTTCGTGGACACCAATGGCTTCCATGCTCGACCGGAGCGCCGTCCGGCGGGGGGAAGCGGCCCTCCCACCACCCAGCGAGGCCAGGTAGTCAATCGCGGCAGTAACCCCGGCGAGGCTCTCGAAGCTCTGGGTCCCCGTCTCCCACTTCCCGGGCGGATCCGACGGCGCCGGCCGCACCTTATACGTTTCGAGCTCGGCCAGCAGCATATGTCGGCCGTAGAGGAACCCGGTGTGCGGACCAAAGAACTTGTACGCTGAGGCAACCAGGAAATCACAATCGAGCGATTGGACGTCCACCAACCCATGCGGCGCGTAGTGCACCGCATCGACGAATACCAGGGCGCCCATCGAATGCGCCGCCTTGACCACCCCGGCCACATCCACCACGGTGCCCACGGCATTGGAAGCATGCGTGACCGCCACCAGCCGGGTGCGCCTGGTCAGCAGTCGCTCCAGGGCCGCGTAGTCGAGGTTGCAGTCGTCTTCGGGGAGGAAGTCGAGCCAGCGAACGGTGACTCCCCGCTCCTCGGCGGCGACCACCCACGGAGTGATGTTGGCGTCGTGGTCGAGCCGGGTGACGATGATCTCGTCGCCCGGCCCCCAGGTACGAGCCAACGCCCGGCTGGCGGCAAAGGTGAGGCTGGTCATGTTCTGTCCGAAGGCAATCTCATTCGAATCGCTCGCGTTGATCAGATCCCCGACGGCGTTCCGGGCGGCCGCCATTATCTCGTCGGAGTCCCGACTGGAGGCGAACCGTCCCCCGATATTGCTGACCCCGCCGTCCAAAACGGCCGCCATCGCAGCACTCACGGCCCGGGGGGTCTGCGTGCCCCCCGGGCCATCGAGATATACGACCGGATCCCCACCCAGCGTCCGTTCCAGGGCGGGGAAGAGGGGACGAACATCGAGCGGGTCAAACACGCATTCTCCGGGAGTGGAGGCCAGGTTACCGAAAAGCGAGATCGAGGGGTGGGCCGCCCGGTTCCCGTCGCTGCTCCCTGCGCCCGATGCCGTCAACCGGACGCCTCCACGTAGCGATCGAGCTCAGCCAGGAAAGCACGGCGTTCCTCGACGCGCAGAAAGGCCGCCTCAAACGAGTTCTTCGCCAGCACAATGAGTTCTCCGCGAGTGAGCCCCAGCGCCTCAGACGCCGCCACATAGTTGTCGCCGACATACCCACCGAAGTAGGCCGGATCGTCCGAATTGATGGTCACCACCAGACCCTGTTTCAGTAGTCGTTTCAGATTGTGTTCGGCGAGTGACGGGAAGACCCGGAGTTTGACGTTGGACAGCGGGCACATGGTGAGCGGGATCCGCTCCTCGGCCAGCCGGAACAGCAGGTCGGGATCTTCTTCCGCCCGGACCCCGTGGTCGACCCGGCGGGCATGCAGGACGTCCAGCGCTTTCCACACGTAGTCGGGTGGTCCCTCCTCGCCGGCGTGAGCGACCACCAGCAACCCTTCGCGCCGGGCCCAACCAAATACCGCATCGAATTTCTCGGGCGGGTTGCCGACCTCCGAAGAATCCAGGCCGACTGCCAGCAGTAAGGGCCGAAAAGGAAGCGCCATTTCGAGAGTTTCATGGGCGGACTCGGCGCTCAAGTGGCGAAGGAAGCACATGATCAACCCGCTCGAGATACCGAATTCGGCCCGCCCCGCCTCGAGTGCCCGGTTGATACCGGTTATCACGGTTTCAATCGGAATCCCGCGCCCGGTGTGGGTCTGCGGATCGAAGAAAATCTCGGCTCGCCGGACACCGTCCCCAGCGGCTCTCTGCAAATACGCGAAGGTCAGATCGAAGAAGTCCTGCTCCGCGTGCAGCACCCGGGCACCCTCGTAGTAGATATCGAGAAACGACTGCAGATCCGAGAACTCGTAGGCCGCTCGTATCTCTTCGACCGACCCGAACCGCAGGGGCACGTTGTTGCGCCGGGCCAAGTCGAACATCATCTCCGGTTCGAGGGTTCCTTCGATATGCACATGGAGTTCGGCCTTAGGCAAACCCCGGATGAACCCTTCCATCCCCACATCCTCACGGCGCTGTTCTCCCCACAATATGGCGCGCCCGCAGGCTTTGCGCAGGGGCATAGGTCCTTTGGCGTGGGTCAAAAGGTCGCGAGGAACTAGCTTTCCCATCGAGAGCGAGAAACGGAGGCACACCGGTGGCAACCCTCCTGGCCCGGAATGCAACGATATTGGTGACCATGAACGAGCGACGGGAGGAGATCCCCGGTGGCGGATTCTTCGCTCGCGACGGATGGATCGAACGGGTCGGGCCTTCTGAGACGCTGCCCATCGCTGCCGACAGGGTGCTGGATCTCAGCGGTCAGATCGTTGTTCCCGGATTGGTCAATACCCACCACCATTTCTATCAGACCCTGACCAGAGCGATCGCTCAGGACGCTCCTCTCTTCGAGTGGCTGACCACGCTGTATCCGATCTGGGCTCGCATGACCCCGAGCGACATCCGGGTATCGACCAAGACCGCGCTGATCGAACTCGCGATGTCCGGTTGCACATCCTCCTCCGATCATCTCTACCTCTTCCCGAACGGCTCCAGACTCGAAGACGAAATCGAGCCGGCGCGGGAACTGGGCATGCGGTTCCATGCCGCGCACGGATCGATGAGCCTCGGCCAAAGCGCCGGGGGATTGCCACCCGACTCCGTGGTCGAAACCACGGACGCCATCCTGGCCGAATCAGAGCGACTAATAGCCGCCCACCATGACCCGGCCCCTGGTGCGCTGACCCGGATCGTGCTCGCCCCCTGCTCACCTTTTTCAGTGACTGCGGAGGTCATGCGTGAGAGCGCAGCCCTGGCTCGCCGGCATGGAGTTCGGCTGCACACCCATCTGGCCGAAACCAGGGACGAGGAGGATTTCTGCATCCGCGAGTTCGGCAGTCCTCCGTTGCAGTACGCAGAGGAGCTCGACTGGACGGGGAACGACGTATGGTTCGCCCATGCCGTCCACCCGGGACGGGGCGGCGTCGAGTGGATGGCCCGCACCGGTTGTGGCGTCGCGCACTGCCCCTCCTCGAACATGCGGCTCGCCTCGGGCATTGCCCCGGTCTCCGATTACCTGGCGGCCGGGGTGGCAATCGGGCTGGGAGTGGACGGGTCCGCCAGCAACGACGGCGGTCACCTGCTGGGCGAAGCCCGCCAGGCGATGCTGCTGGCGCGGGTCGCGGCCTCACCGGGTTTGGTCCGTCCCCAAGAACAGCCGCAAATGACCGCCCGGTCCGCATTGGAGCTGGCCACGCTGGGAGGTGCGGCCGTGCTCGGTAGAGACGACATCGGCTCGCTCGAACCCGGTAAGGTCGCCGACTTCGCGGCGTTCGACCTCGACCGGATCGAGTATGCCGGAGCCCTCCACGATCCGGTGGCCGCTCTATTGCTGTGTGCTCCCGTAGCCGCCCGCCACACTTATGTGCACGGGTCGCCGGTGATTTCCGATGGCCGGCCCATAGCGTTCGAACTGGAGACCCTGCTCGAGGAGCACAACCGGGCCTCGCGCCGGCTCATTCAATAGTGCCGGGCCCTCCGAGGGCAATGTCCTCCGGACGCACCGGGACTCTCGTCAGAGCTTTGCCAGTGGCTGCCCGGATGGCTGCCACGACGGCCGGAGCGGAACTGATGGCAGGCAGTTCAGAGAACCCTTTGGCTCCGAAGGGCCCCCAACTCCCGGGTTCCTCAATGAGGATCGATGCAACCGGCGGCGCGTCGAGGAAGGTCGGCAGCAGATAGTCGGTGAAGTTGGCGTTGCGTACGATCCCCCTATCGAAGATCAGTTCCTCCATGATCGCCAGGCCGACCCCTTGCATAGTCCCCCCCTCGATCTGCCCGACCACCGATTGAGGATTCAGCACCGTGCCAACATCCTGCGCCGCGTCGATGCTGACCACCCGTACAAGACCCAGCTCGGGATCGACGTCGACTACGGCCCGGTGAGCGGCAACGCAGAAATCAACGTGCACGTTGCCCTGGCCGTTCTCATCCGGCTCTTCGGTTTCGGGATGTCGGAAGCGCACGCTCTCCTCCACGGGACCGGCGGCACACAGATCTTTGAGAGAGGCAACCAGGCTCCCGTCCCTCCACACACCTTGCGCATCCAGCTCGTCACCATCAACCCGCGCCAGGGCCGCTCGCCGCACTGCCGACGCAGCTTGGTACACAGCGCCGCCGGCCATCTGGGTCTGTCGGGAGGCCGAGGTCGAGCCGGCCGATCCGATCTTCGACGTATCGTCGAAGAGAACGGCAACGTGTTCGAGCCCGAGCACCGACCGGGCGATTTGCTGAAGGATCGTGACCATTCCCTGTCCGACCTCGATGGCGGCCGTGTGTACTTCAACACCTTGAGGGGTGAGCACCACCCTGGCTTCGGCGTAGTCATCGAACCCCTCGGCAAAGGCCAGGTTCTTGTGACCGACCGCATAGCCCACGCCGCGTACGACACCGTCGCGGGGCGTGGTGAGACCGGTACCGCCCGGGAGATGAAAGGGGTCGTCGAGAACGCCTGCCGCAGGGGACGGCAACGTCATAATGGCTCGAATGACCTCCGCGGTCGGCAACGGCTCGGTGATGACTTGACCGCTGGTAGGTAGTTGATTGCCCGGTCCCAGGGCGTTGCGAAGCCGGAGTTCCAGCGGGTCGATACCGATCCTGGCGGCCAGCCTGTCCATCTGGGCCTCATGGCCAAAGCAGGTTTGCACGGCCCCAAAGCCCCGCATAGCTCCCGACGGTGGGTTGTTCGTGCGCACGGCATAGCCGTCGATGATCACGTTGGGACACCGGTAAGGGCCGATCGAGAAATACACGGCGTTGGCGATCACCGCCGGAGAGGTCTCCGTGTAGGCACCCCCGTCCAGCAGCAGCTTGGCTTCGACTCTGACCAGATTCCCTTCGGCATCGGCTTCGTGCCGATACCACATCCGGGCTGCGTGACGGTGCACATGCCCGGCGAAGCTCTCCTGGCGATCGTAGACCATGCGCACCGGCCGATCCGTGTACAGCGCCAGCAGGCACAGATGCACCTGGAGGCTGAGATCCTCACGAGACCCGAAAGCTCCCCCGACCCCGGTCGGATGGATTCGCACCTGCTCGTCTCGCAAGCCAAGACTGGCAACGATCTGCTCGTGATCGACATGGATCCACTGCGAGGGGGCGAAGAGGTCGACTCCCCCCTCCCCGTCGGGAAAGGCAATGCCGGCTTCCGTACCGAGAGCCGCCTGGTCCTGGGTACCCATCTCGTAGTAGCCGTCGACCACGACCTCGCCGTGCGAGTTGGAATCGCCTCGCACGACCCGTACCCGGCGGAACACGTCGCCCTGTTCCTGGGCTTCGACCAAGTCGGTAAGGGGGTCGAGCACTTCGTATTCGATGACGATGGCCTCGGCGGCTCGCCGGGCGGTTTCGGCGTCTTCAGCTGCTGTTACGGCGATGGGCTGCCCCCAGTACCGGACCTCACCTGATGCGAGCACGGGACGGTCGGGGTCGATTTGTCCGACGGTCGGTCGCCCGGGAACGTCGTCATGGGTGAGAACGGCATGCACACCGGCGATTCTCAGCGCCGGAGCGATATCGATGGTGATGATGCGGGCGTGGGGGTGTGGCGACCGTCGGGTCGCCCCCCAGAGCATCCCCTCGGCCTGGAGATCAGAGGCATAGGCAAAATCGCCTTGTACCTTCGGGATGCCGTCCGGACGGGCAACCGACGAACCGATACCACCCCGTATCCGGGTTTGCGTTTTCGAGGTCATGACCGGCCCTCCCCCACCATCGACTCAACCGCCCGCAACACCGCCCCATATCCTGTGCACCGGCAGATGTTGCCGGAGAGTGCTTCGCGGATCTCGTCGGCAGTCGGCGTGGGATTGTGCTCGAGCAGGTGGGTGGTCGAGATGAGAAACCCCGGGGTACAGAAACCGCACTGCACAGCTCCGTGTTCGACGAACGCCTCCTGGACCGGGTGCAACTCGTCTTCGGTTCCCAGCCCTTCGACGGTTGTCACCTCGGAACCGGCGGCGTCGGCCGCCATTACCAGACAAGAACAGACGAGATCACCGTCGAGGAGCACCGTACAGGAGCCACATTCGCCCTGGAGACAAGCATCTTTGGCGCCCAGCAGACCGAGCCGCTCGCGCAGCACGAACAGCAGACTCTCCGGTCCGTGCACGGCCGCTTCGCGTTCTTCGCTGTTGACAGTCAGTGTGATCTTCACGTTGCCAAACACCTTTCGAGCAGCCGGCGGGAGAGCACTCCAGCGGCGTGCCGCCGGTACTCCTCGGTGGACCGGTGGTCGGTTATGGGCTTCACCTCTTCAGACACCAGGCGGCCGAACTCGGCCAGCACCCCTGCGGTCTTTTCCGATTCGGAGTTGATCATCTCCTCCGCCCGCCGGGCCCGCAGAACTGTTGGGCCGACGGCTCCCAGCGCCACCCGGGCTCGCCCGTCGTCGTCGAGCATGACGCAGGCAGAAACGGTCGAAATGACCATGGCCGACCGGACTCCGATCTTGGCAAACTCCTGGCGCGGGGGTAGCGATTCGGGAAGCATCACCGCCGTGATCAACTCATCATCTTCACGACTGGTCCGCTTCACTCCAACCAGAAACTCATCCCACCGCACGGTGCGAGTACCCCGGCGGGATTGCAGCTCGATGTGAGCGTCGCACGCCGCCAGAAACGGGTGACTGTCCCCGGCCGGGCTGGCGGTGCCGAGGTTGCCGCCTATCGTGCCGGCTGCCCGAATCTGCGGTGATCCAATAGTGCGAGCAAGTTGCGCGAGCGCCCGGAAGGGACCATGTTCCATTCGCCGGAAAGTGACTCCGGCCCCCAACCTCCGGCCCTCCCACTGTTTCAGTTCCTCGACCCGCCGGAGAGCGATCACGTGCTCAGGTCGGCGGGAATGGTAATTCACCTCGACCATCAGATCCGTGCCTCCGGCCAGCAGCGTCGCTCCCGGCGCGGCGGCCAGGGCCCCGCGCGCATCCGCGAGATTGGACGGACGTTCTATGTCCACAGCGCACCCTTTCTAGCCTGTTGTTCACGCTAGCGACCTGCGATCCCCCTTGGCCCGGGAGGCGGATCACATCTCCAGAACGGCAGCTCCGTTGACCGCTCCTGATTTGACGTCGGCCAGGGCCTGGTTGGCCTCAGAGAGCGGATACCGATCAACCACGGTGTAGATGGGTAGCTCGGTTGCGAGGTCGAGGAACTCGCGGGCGTCGGCCCGGGTGAAGTTGGCCACGCTTCTGATCTGGCGCTCCCACCAGAGATGTTCGTAAGGGAAAGCGGGAATCTCATCTAGATGGATGGCGTTCACGGCCACCACCCCGCCCCGTTCCAGGGCGGTGAGGGCCGCAACGACCACAGACCCAACCGGAGCAAAGGTGACTGCAGCCTGGAGGCGAACGGGTGGCACCTCACCATATCCGCCGGCCCAGACGGCACCCATCTCGAGGGCGCGAGCCCGTTCCGCGGCCGACCGGGTAACGACGAAAACGTCACACCCCCAGTGGAGCGCCACCTGAATGGCGAGC
>Ga0224512_10001113_pt1 | contig 26698 bp, 18 predicted proteins | sample SF_May12_sed_USG_4_FD_169103 | JGI IMG/M metagenome (GOLD analysis project Ga0224512, IMG submission 169103) | Sediment microbial communities from San Francisco Bay, California, United States - SF_May12_sed_USGS_13 | ecosystem: Environmental > Aquatic > Marine > Sediment | place: USA... | reverse complement strand
GGCGACCTTCAAGTTCGTCGTCCGCCGGGTGGCGCAGGACCACGGCCTGCACGCCACCTTCATGCCGAAGCCGATCTTCGGCGTCAACGGCTCCGGGATGCACGTCAACCAGAGCCTCCTCAAGGGATCGAAGAACGCCTTCTACGACCCCAAGGCGCCGTGGCAGCTCTCCAAGGTGGCGCTCTCCTACGTGGCAGGCATCCTCGATCACGCCAAGGCCTTCGTGGCGGTCACCAATCCGCTCGTCAACTCCTACAAGCGGCTGGTGCCGGGCTACGAGGCGCCGACCAACATCGCCTGGTCGGAAAAGAACCGCAGCCCGCTCGTCCGCATCCCGGCGAAGCGCGGCATGTCGACGCGCTGCGAGGTGCGGGTGCCGGATCCCGCCTGCAACCCCTACCTCGCGTTCACGGTGATGCTCGCCGCCGGCCTCGACGGCATCGACCGCAAGCTCGACGCCGGCGAGCCCGTCAACAAGAACATCTTCGGCATGAGCCAGCGCGAGAAGCGGCGCTTGAAGATCGACGAGCTGCCGCCGGACCTCTCGTCGGCCCTCGACAACCTAGAGAAGGACCGCCTCCTGCGCGCGGCGCTGGGCGAGCACATCTGCCAGCACTTCCTCCGCGCCAAGCGGCAGGAATGGCACGAGTACCTCTCCCACGTGCACCCCTGGGAGCGCGACCGCTACCTGCATCAGCATTAGCTCGGCTCCCGCCAAAGACTGCCAAGCGCCCGTTACGGCTCCTTTCCCGCACGGGTGGAAGCGTCAGACGGCTCGGTAGCGATCCTGCGCGCGCGTGACCTCCAGAGAGTCTCCTGCAACAGGGCATGTTATCATCGAACAATGATCACTGCCTAGGAATCGATTCCGAATGACAAGTTGATCTGTTGCCGATCGGGGGTAGTCGTGAGCGATGTCGTGCAGACTCGACAACACGTGCTGGTGCTGGGCGATTGGTTCGTCGATGATCATTGGGTTGTAGGGGATGATCGCTCCACGACCTCCAGCAGAATCGGTCGCCGCCATCTTTCGTCCCTGCAAGATGTCCACAGCGCGACGGAGTCACTGTGTGGTGCCGGGCGCACGGCGGCGGTGCTCCATGGCGCCGGGTTTGACCTGACAGGAGTTGGTGTCTGCTCGCCGAGAGACGAAGAGGTGCTCCTGGAGCTGCTCAACCCCCGGGGTGTGGCCGAGCGCAATCCGCATACTCTCAGAAGGTGGACGGACTTCCCGAGCGGCGAGTCCGGAGCGAGGGGATCCGCCACAGCTAGATTCGTCAACCTGGGGACGCCTGATTGCGGCACTTGGCGAGCTATCCGCTTCTACGAAGTAATCGATGATCGTATCGAGCTCACGCAGCGGGTCGACTGGGAGACTGAGCTCCCTGGAAGGCTCGAGACCGAGAAGCTCGCGGCGATCCTGGAGGATCGCTTCGACGCCGTGGTGATCAAGGACCTGGGCAAGGGGCTCCTTGATTCTGTTGTGCTAGGAATGGTCGCCGCCGCTCTGCGCGACGTTCCTTGGTTTGTCTCAACCAAGGTGTGGCGTCCTCATTGGAGGACCCTGCTGACAGGTGTCGATCTCCGGCTACTGCTGATTCCGGACATGGCAGCTCGAGCCGCTCTCGGAGACCGACTCGACCACAAGAGCGACGTCGACCGACGCTTGGCATCATGGATGGTGGGGAGGGTGACGCCATCGAAGGGTGCGCTTGCAATGGTCGACAACCGGTTGCTTCGGTGGCTATCTCCGGACGAAGATGTCCAAGTAGAGCCGACGATTGTGGTGGTCGTGCCCGACGACCAGACCGTTCTCGCTTTTCACCAAGACGGATCGGCCTGCCTATTCGTCGACGAGAACACGCGAGAGACTGTCCCCTTGCCTTTGGCGAGCGTTCTTCTCGGATCCCTCACGGCCCGTCTTCTTGGTCGTCAGTCGAGCGGTTTCGATGAGAGCATCCGTGGGGCTGTGGGCTTCGTTCATCGTTGGCGGGAGTTCGAGATAGGCCGAATTACCCATCATTCGGCGTGGAAGCCGAGCGAGGAGCCGAAGGATGATCTGGCCAGCGCTACCGACCGCCTTCTCGGGGAGCGTAGCTTCAATTGGCCCGAGGCTCAGACTCAGTGGGTAGAGTCGTTCAACACGTCGCGACGAGGCGTCGTGATGCGCAATGGAGAGCATCGGCTGGAGCTTTGGAGGAGCATGACCGAGCTCGACGGGTATGTTTGCATTGTGCGAACGAAGCGGAGCGCGGTTGCCCGGCTAGTCGACATGGTGCGGTCGTTCGACGGTTACCAAGCACGATCGCAGGAGAGCTGTCTGATCAAGGCGAGCTCTGGGGCCGGAAAAACTCATCTTGTGAAGTGCTTGGCTCGCGTAGGTGGTTTTCGAGTATTGGAATTCAATCTGACGCAGCTCTTGGAGCCCCGCGACATTGTAGAGTGCTTTGAAAGAATATCAACGGCGCAGGCCGATATACCGGACAACCGACTCCTGGTTTTCTTCGACGAGATCAACGCTCCAATTGGCGGGAGGGCCTACTATGGCTCTTTTCTGACGGTCCTTGAGCAGGGCGTCTACCAGGTGTCTGGCAAAGCGTTTCACCTCAGACCAGCCCTGTGGCTGTTTGCCGGTACGGAGTTTGACGAGAGTAACGCAGCCTCGAAGGCTCCGGATTTCAAGTCTCGTCTAACCCGAGGAGTCGTTGATCTGCAACCACAACAAACCGATCCCGAAGGAGGGGCGGAAGCCCTCGAGCGCGTGTACCTTGGGGCACTTCTACTCAAGCAGTGCTTCCGTGAGATCGAGTGGATCAACGAAGACGTGCTTGATGTGTTCAAGAGACTGCCCGCCACGATCTCCGCACGCAAGCTCCGGGAGTTTGCCAGAAAATTCAGCGATGTCCGTCGCCGGACGGTCGACGCCGACTGCGTGCCATGGCGGTGGATCGAAGAGAACGCCGGGAACGAAGTACGGAAGCAGGACTGGGAGGACGTCTGGAGAAACAGGGAGGGCGGCGTGCCCAAGGTCCGGCTACTGCTGAGAGACGAATGAGGCGCGACGCCGCGGCACGTGCCGACCGCGGCAAGAAACCTCCCTCACAAGGGAACGAGGGATAACGCAGCGGGTGCGTATCGATCACCTTGATCGGACAGGGTGACCGATCAGGCTTCAAGGGATGGTCCCAGACCAGGCCGAGGTGTCGCCGCTCTCGAAGCCGTCGGCGAAGATCTCGGAGCCGCCGATGCGGGTGTAGTAGACGTCCTGCTCGTTGTTGAAGGTGGCGGCCCAGGCGAGATGGGCGGCGTCGTTGTAGGAGACCATGTGGTAGTAGTCGCCGAGCTTGTTCTGCTGCGGGTAGCCGACCGAGGGATCGAACGGCGGTGAGAGGGCGACGTTGGGCTTCCAGGTGACGCCGCCGTCGGTGGAGTAGCTGTAGAAGAGCTCCGAGACGAAGCCGCCGCTGTTGCGGGTGTCGTTCCAGATGACGTCGATGCGGCCGTTGGGGGCCACGGACATGGTCGCGAACCATTGCCAGCTGCTCGTGCTCGCGTCGTCGTTGACGCGGACGGGGGCGCTCCAGGTCGAGCCACCGTCGGTCGAGCGGCTGAAGTGGACGTCGAGCGGGTCGAGGCCGGGAGGGTCGACCGAGGCCAGGGCGTAGAGGTCGCCGTTGGCCGGATTCGTGGCGATCCAGGCCTGGCCCGAGAGGCCGCCGGGGTTGGGGCCGCCCCCGAAGGCGACGAGATTGCCGCCCAGGTCGACGCTGGTCACGGCGTCGAAGACGACGGCCTGGCCCTCGTCCTGGGCGTTGCTCGAGCGCAGGACCGAGATGCCGACGTTGCCGGTGCCGATGAGGTAGAGGTTGCCGTCGGTTGCGACGTCGAGGGTGCCCCAGCGGATGTCGTTGGGGGTGAAGATCTCGGGATCCCAGTTGAAGCCGCCGTCCGTGGAGCGGTTGAAGTTGCCGGTGGCGCCCGGGCAGCCGAAGGAGCTCGTCCAGAAGGCGTAGGCGTGGCCGTCGCCGATGCCGCCGGAGCGGTCGAGGGTGAACCAGGCCTTGTCGCCGCCGCAGGCGTAGAACGGCGCGCTCCAGGTCATGCCGCCGTCGGTCGAGCGGAACATGTCGTTGACGAAGCCGCCGCCGGGCGTGCCGAGGCTGTAGTAGTAGAAGACGCCCTGGTTGTCGACCCCCACCACCGGATCGGAGCGGAAGATGCCGGGCTCGAGGACGCCCGGAAACGTCCACGAGGCGCCGCCGTCGGCCGACCATCCCCAGCCTGCCTGGCGGAAGTTGCTGCTGACGGTGTCGAACTGCCGCCAGCCGATGACCATGCGCGACGGGTCGGCCGGATCGACGGCGATCGACGGCTCGTTGGCCGCGTCGCCCACGATGTTGTTGCCGAGCGCGTCGACGTTCACCTGCACCGTCGTGAACGGCCCGCGGGTGACGACCCGGCCGGGCGTGCGCGGCAGCGCTGCGCGATCGACGGCGACGAACGGATCGTCGAGCTTTTCCAACGGCTCCTGCGCCAGGGGCGAAGGACCAGCATCGTCGGCGGTGGCAAGACCTAGAGCGAGGCCGAAGGCGAGTGCCAGGGCGAGGGCGAGACCGGGAATGAGGGCGAGGGTCTTCGAGTGAGCGCGCATGGCCCGAAACTATCAGGATGCCGGCCCTTCCTGCCGCCCGACACGGCGCTCGGACGGCTCGGCTCGTGGGTCCAGGAACCCCGGACCTCGCAACGGAGCGAACGACTAGACGACGATGTTCACTAGCCGCCCCGGGACGACGATCACCTTGCGGGGCTCCTTGCCCTCGAGGTGGCGCTGCACGCGGTCGGAGGCGAGGGCGAGCTTCTCGAGCTCTTCGCGGGGGGCTTCGCGGGGCGCGGTGAGCTCGTCGCGCTTCTTGCCGTTGACCTGGACGACGAGGGTGATCGTGTCGTCGACGCAGAGCGCTTCGTCGTGCTCGGGCCAGGTCGCGTGGGCGATGAGGCCTTCCATGCCGAGGCGGCTCCACAGCTCCTCGCAGAGGTGCGGCGCGTAGGGGGAGAGCACCCGCAGGAACGCCGCGGCGGTCTCCTTGGGGAGGGTCGCGGCCTGGGTCGCTTCGTTGACGAAGATCATCATCTGCGCGACGGCGGTGTTCATCTGCAGGGCCTCGGTGTCGTCCCGGACCTTCTTGATCGTCCGGTGCAGGGCCTTCTCGAGCGCCGGCTCGCTGGCGGCCGGCGCGTCCGTGAGGCGGGCCGAGAGCTCGCCTTCGTGCTCGTCGACGATCAGCCGCCAGGTGCGCTGCAGGAAGCGGTAGACGCCCTCGACCCCCGTCGTCTGCCACGGCTTCTGCTGTTCGAGCGGTCCCATGAAGAGCTCGTAAAGGCGGATGGCGTCGGCGCCGTACTCGCCGATCACGTCGTCCGGGTTGACGACGTTGAGCTTCGACTTCGACATCTTCTCGACTTGCGTCGTCAGCTCCACGTCGCCGGCGAAGTGGCCGCCGTCCCGCGCGGTGACCTGGTCCGGGTGGTAGAACCGGCCCTGGGCGTCCTGGTAGGAGAAGGCGAGGATCATGCCCTGGTTGAAGAGCCTCGGGAACGGCTCGACGGTCGACACCAGGCCGCAGTCGTAGAGCACCTTGTGCCAGAAGCGCGCGTAGAGCAGATGCAGCACGGCGTGCTCGACGCCGCCGATGTAGAGATCGACCGGCATCCAGTACTTCTCGGCCTCGGGCGCGAACGGCAGGCTCTCGTTGTGCGGGTCGAGATAGCGCAGGTAGTACCAGCAGGAGCCGGCCCACTGCGGCATCGTGTTCGTCTCGCGGGTGGCCCGGCGGCCGTCGGGCAGGGTGACCGCGAGCCAGTCGGAGCCGGCGCGGGCTAGCGGCGGCCGGCCGTCGGCGGTGGGCCGGTACTCGTCGACGGGCGGCAGCTCGACGGGCAGGTCGTCGTAGCCGAGGGGGACGACCTCGCCGTCCTCGGCGTGGACGACCGGGAACGGCTCCCCCCAGTAGCGCTGGCGGGAGAAGAGCCAGTCGCGCAGCCGGTACTCGACGCGGCCCGCGCCGGCGCCGTGCTCCTCGAGCCAGGCGATCATCTTCGCCTTGGCCGCGGCGATCTCGAGCCCGTCCAGGAAGTCGCTGTGGATGGCCGGGCCCTCGCCCAGGTAGGCCTTGCCGGCCCAGTCCTCCGGCGGCTGGACGGTGCGCACGATCGGCAGGTCGTGGATCTCCGCGAACTCCCAGTCGCGGTCGTCCTGGCCCGGCACGGCCATGATGGCGCCGGTGCCGTAGGTCATGAGCACGTAGTCGGCCACCCAGATCGGCAGCCGGGCGCCGGTCACCGGATGCAGGGCGTCGGCGCCGGTGTAGACGCCCGTCTTCTCCTTGGCCAGGTCGGTGCGCTGAAGCTCGGTCTTGGCCGCCGAGTCCGCGACGTAGGCCTCGACGGCGGGGCGGCGGGCGGCGGTGGTGATCTCGGCCACCAGGGGGTGCTCGGGCGAGAGCACGCAGTAGGTGCAGCCGAAAAGCGTGTCCGGGCGGGTGGTGAAGACCTCGAACGCCGCGTCCGTCCCGGCGACCCGGAACTCGATCGCGGCGCCCTCGGAGCGCCCGATCCAGTTGCGCTGCATCTCCTTGACGTGCTCCGGCCAGTCGACGAGCTCGAGGTCGTCCAGCAGGCGCTCGGCGTAGGCCGTGATCCGGAGCATCCACTGGCGCATGTCGCGGCGCTCCACGGGATCGCCCGTCTCGACGTACTTGCCGTCCTTGACCTCCTCGTTGGCGAGCACCGTGCCCAGGGCCGGGCACCAGTTGACCGGAACCTCGGCCATGTAGGCCAGCCCCCGCTCGTGGAGCTTCAAGAAGATCCACTGCGTCCAGCGGTAGTAGTCGACCACCGAGGTGTCGACCTCGCGGTCCCAGTCGTAGCTGAAGCCGAGGCGCTGGATCTGGCCCCGGAAGTTGTCGACGTTGCGGCGCGTGATCTCCGCCGGGTGCTTGCCCTCGCGCACCGCCGAGCGCTCGGCCGGCAGGCCGAAGGCGTCCCAGCCCATCGGGTGCAGGACGTTGTAGCCCTGCATCCGCTTCATCCGGGCGATGACGTCGGTCGCCGTGTAGCCCTCGGAGTGGCCGACGTGCAGGCCGGACCCCGAAGGGTAGGGGAACATGTCGAGGACGTAGAACTTCGGCCGGGCCGCCAGCTCGGCGGGATCCGAGGGCGTCCGGAACGCCTGGCGCTCCTCCCACACGGCCTGCCACTTGGGCTCGATGGCTTGCGGGTCGTAGACGGTCTTGGCCATGCGCGTGCTTCGCGAAAGAAAAAGCCCCGCCGGGGGGCGAGGCTTCGACTCCGGGATCGGTCGTCGCCTCGCTAGGTGCTCGTCTCCAGCAGGAGGGAGAAGGTCCTCGACATGGCCTCGAAGCCTAGCCGGGAAGCGGAACCATCGCAACAGCGCCGGATCGCCGGAGGCGCTTAGACGCTGGAGAACCGGCCGGGGCGGGAGACGGCCTACCGACCGGCGTCGTGGGTGAGGAGGGCACCGCTCCAGTCCAGGATGTTCCGGTCCGCGGTGACGAGCCGGTGTCCGCCGAGTGCGGTGGCGACGATCAGCCGGTCGGCGGGATCGCCGTAGAGGCGGTCGAGACGCGCGGCGCGGATGCCGATCTCGCCATCGACCGGGATCTCGAGCAGGCCGCGGTCGCGGAGGTCGCCGCGCCAGCTCGCGGGCTCCTGGTGCAGGCGCAGGCGCCCCTTGGATCTCGCCCGACGGCCGCGGGCTCGGTGATCGAGGCCTCCCCTTGCCGCCGGCGTCGCGATTCGGCCATCATCCGAGGTCATGACGATCAGCGTCTTCGATCTCTTCACCGTCGGCGTCGGTCCCTCGAGCTCGCACACGGTCGGTCCCATGCGGGCCGCGAAGCGGTTCGTCAACGGGCTGGCTGGCAGCGCCCGGCTGCCACAGGTCCACCGGCTCAAGGTCGAGCTCTTCGGCTCGCTGGCGCTGACCGGCAAGGGGCACGGCACCGACAAGGCGGTGTTGCTGGGGCTCGAAGGCGAGGAGCCGGAGACCGTCGACCCGGCGGCGATCGGCGAGCGGGTCGAGGGGATCCGCGAGCGGCTCGAGGTCTCGTTGCTCGGCCGCCACCCTACGGAGTTCGACGAGTCGCGGCACCTCCTGTTCCACAAGCGCCGGTCGCTGCCCCACCATCCCAACGGCATGCGCTTCACGGCGTTCGACGAGAGCGACGAGGTCCTGGCCGAGAAGACCTACTACTCGATCGGCGGCGGGTTCGTGGTCAACGAGGATGCCGCCTCCGAGGACCAGATCGTGCCGGACACGACGGTCGTCGCGCACCCCTTCGCCAGCGGCGAGGAGCTGCTCGCGATCTGCGAGGAGAGCGGGCTGGCGATCTGGCAGGTGATGCTGGCCAACGAGAAGTCCTGGCGCCGCGAGCCCGAAGTGCGCTCCGGGCTGCGGGCCATCGGCCGGGCCATGCACGACTGCGTCGAGGCCGGCTGCCGCAACGAGGGGATCCTGCCGGGTGGCCTCGAGGTCGCGCGGCGGGCGCCGAAGCTCCACCGCGAGCTGGCGGGCCGGTCGCCGGAAGCCCTGCGCGACGACCCCCTGGCGATCCTCGATTGGATCAGCATGTTCGCGATCGCGGTGAGCGAGGAGAACGCCGCCGGCGGCCGGGTCGTGACGGCGCCGACCAACGGCGCGGCGGGCATCCTGCCGGCGGTGCTCGAGTACTACCTCCGCTTCGTGCGGCCCGACGACGAGGAGGCCGTCGAGCGCTTCCTGCTGACGGCGGCGGCGATCGGCATCCTGTTCAAGGAGAACGCCTCGATCTCGGGCGCCGAGGTGGGCTGCCAGGGAGAGGTGGGCGTCGCCTGCTCGATGGCCGCCGCCGGCCTCGCGGAGCTGCTGGGCGGCACGCCCTGCCAGGTCGAGAACGCCGCGGAGATCGGCATGGAGCACAACCTCGGCCTGACCTGCGATCCGATCGGCGGCTTCGTCCAGATCCCCTGCATCGAGCGCAACGCGATGGGCGCCGTCAAGGCGATCAACGCGGCGCGGCTGGCGCGCCGCGGCGACGGCGGCCACAAGGTCTCGCTCGACGAGGTCATCGAGACGATGCGCGACACCGGGGCCGACATGAAGACGAAGTACAAGGAGACCTCGCGGGGAGGGCTCGCGCTCAACGTCATCGAGTGCTGAGGGCGCCATGGCGATTCCGCGCATCGGGATCCTGACCGTCTCGGACCGGGCGAGCCGCGGCGAGTACCCGGACCGCTCGGGTCCGGCCGTGCGCGCCTTTCTCATGGAGCGGCTCGCGGGCCGCTGGGAGGCCTTGGAGCGCGTCGTGGCGGACGAGCGCGAGGCGATCGAAGCCGCCCTCGCGGAGATGGCAGACCGCCAGTCCTGCTGTCTCGTCATCACCACGGGCGGCACCGGCCCGCATCCACGGGACGTCACGCCGGAGGCGACGGCGGCGGTCTGCGATCGCCTGCTGCCCGGGATCGGCGAGCGGATGCGGGCGGTCTCGGTCGAGAGCGTGCCCACGGCCGTGCTGTCGCGCCAGGTCGCCGGCCTGCGGGGGAGCTGCCTGGTGGTCAACCTGCCCGGCAGCCCGCGGGCGATCCGCCAGTGCCTCGACGCCGTCTTCGCGGCCTTGCCCCACGCCATCGAGCTCGCCGGAGGCCCCGAGCTCGAGCTGGCGAGCCCGCCCGAGCTGCCGCACTGAGCGCCCCGCGCGCCGTGCTTCCTCCCCGACGGCGGCCGGGAGAGGCTTCTCTGCCACCTTCTCTTGGAGGAAGAACCGGTGGTCTCGGCGTTTGGGAACGGTCCTCGTACGATGACCAAGAAAAGACTCCAGGTAGGGCGGCCCGACCCCGACGGTGGCCTCCGGGCCTCCTTACCTGGATTCCTTTTCGACGGTCGCTCGCAGACGGCCCCGAGTCGCGGTGCAGCCTCGTCGGTGCCGTCGGCCGGACGATCCGGAGGCGGGTCCCGACGGCGGTCTCCGGGCCTCCTTACCTGGATTCTTTTTCGGCGGTCGCTCGCACGCGGATCCCCGAGTCGCGGTGCAGCCTCGTCGGTGCCGTCGGCCGGACGATCCGGAGGCGGGTCGGTGTGACCCGCTGGCGGCGATCCCGGCGGGTGGAAAACCGCTTGGGGGTTCGTTAGGATCCCGCTTCGCCTCGCGAGACGTGCCCGGCCCTGAGGGCGGCGAGCTCGCCCGCGGTCGAGGCCCACGAGCGCATACGACTCCAGGAGGGAGCACATGATCGACAGGAATCTCAACGATGGCCGGCTGGCCGTCCTCGGTGCCGGACTCGTCTTGACGTTGGGTGTGTTCTCCGCCTGTGGCGGGGGCCACGAGGCCGGCGAGCACCTCGCCGCCGCCGACCACGAGGCGGCCGGCCACGAAGCCGCCGGCCACGAAACCGCTGCCGGCGCGGACGCCGCCGCCTCCGCCGACGCGACCGGCGGCGCGCCGCGGGTCTTCTTCACCAACGTCTCCGACGGCGACGAGGTCACCTCCCCCGTCCGTCTCGAGTTCGACGTCGAGAACTTCGAGATCGTGGCGGCCCACGACCCGGCCGTCATCGAGGCGGGCAAGGGGCACCATCACCTGGCCGTCAACGGCGACTGCGAGCCGCCGGGCGTGGTGCTGCCGAAAGCGGCGCCCTGGATCCACTTCGGCGACGCCAGCAGGACGATCGACGTGCAGCTGCCGCCGGGGCCCGTGCATCTGACCCTGCAGGTGGGCGACGGCGAGCACCGGACCCTCGACGAGCCCGGTCTGTGCACCAGCATCGACCTCACGGTGGTCGAGGGGGAGACTCCCGGCTAGCCGCCATGGACACGATCTTCGACAGGATCCTCGACGGCGAGATTCCCTGCTACAAGGTCTACGAGGACGACCACGTCCTCGCCTTTCTGGACGTCGGCCCGCTGTCGCGGGGGCACACGCTGGTCATCCCGAAGGAGCGCAAGGCCTTTCTTCACGAGCTTTCGGACGAGATGGGAGCCGCGATCGGCAGGGTCCTGCCGCGGCTGGCCAAGGCGATCGTCCGGGCGACCGGAACGACGGCCTACAACGTGCTGCAGAACAACGGCTCGGAGGCCCACCAGGCCGTGTACCACGTGCACTTCCACATCATCCCCAAGGACGCCACGGGCGGTCTGGGGATCGACTGGCCGGCCGGCGGGCTGCCGGCGTCCGAGGCGGAGGAGCTGGCCGCGCGCATCCAGGCAGAGCTGGAGTCTCTCTGAGCTCGGCCTCATGGGCGCGGCGACGCCCGGCCGCGGGTCGTGGACGCGGTTCTGAGGGTGGTCGAGCAGGCCAGGGTCGAGCAGTTCAGCGTCGAGTAGGTCAGCGTCGAGCAGGTCAGGGTTCCGGGTCATGCCGGCGCCCCGCCCGCGGCCGCGGGTAATGGACGTGGACGCCGCCGGCGTCGGACTCGGCGCAGCCGACGAGCGCCGCCGCGACGTCGGCCGCGGGGACGGCGCGGTAGCGCGCCAGGGGACCGACGAAGAGCGGCCCCGCGAGCCGGCCGAAGAGCTGGCCGACGCGCTCTGCCGGCCGGCTCTCCTCGCGGGCGCCGAGCAGCAGCGACGGGCGCAGGATGTGCACGGCTTCGAAGGGCAGCTCTCCGACGGCCTTCTCCACCTCGCCCTTCACCCGGCTGTAGAAGACCCGCGACCCGGCATCGGCGCCGAGCGCGGAGACGAGGAAGAAGCGGCGCACTCCCTGCTCGTGAGCCAACCGGGCGAGCGCGACGACGTAGTCGTGATCCACGCGCCGGAAGGCCTCCCGGGAGCCGGCCGCCTCGAGGGTCGTTCCCAGGCAGCAGAAGAGATCGTCCCCGCGCAGCAGCTCCGCCTGCTCTGCGAGCCGCTCGAAGTCGACGACGTGCTCGGCGAGCCGCTCGTGGGCGGGAAACACCCGCCGCCGGCCGAGCGCGACCACCCGCGCGTAGCGCGCCAGCAAGAGAGGCAGGCACCGCCGGCCCACGAGACCCGACCCGCCGGCGAGAAGCGCGGTCCTTCGACTCGACACGGGAGGCCAGAATACCCCGAATTCACCAAAGCCGACGCGATCTCCGCGGGGCGGCCGCGAGACCCGGTGTAGACTGGGGCGGAACTTCACGCTCCGCCGGCTGGCTTGTCGCGCTCGGCGCCATCGCGTGGCCGGTCCTCGTCAGTCCGTTGCGGGCCGCGTCGCCGATCGCCGAGGTCCGGGAGGCAGCCGCCATCAGAGGGGCCAAGGGCCCCGGAAGGAGAGCAACTGGATGGCCACGGGACCAGAAACAGAAATGCGGCGACTGTTCTACGTCGCCAAGAAGCAGCACCATCGGGACGAGCGGTACTCGCCCACCAAGCTGATGACGGAAGCCCGGAAGGGCTTCGACCCGCCCGGCTCCATCGCCCGCGCCGGGTCCACGAATCATGCGGCCACCTGGGCGGCTTGCGCCGGGGTCCTCAACAACCAATGGGACCTGGCCCGCGAGTTCCTGGCGCTCATGCGGACCCGCGGCATGACGGAGTGGGGGCCGCTCTACTGGGTCCTGACGGTCTACTGCGTCCAGAACATGGCCGAGCACGGGCCGGCGGACGTGAAGCGCGAGGCGCTCGGGTTCCTGGCCTTCCTCGACCGGCTCCACTCGCGCGGGGCCGTGCCGTACCCGCAACGACTGGAGCTGGTGCTGCCTGACAACGAGGTCGTCCTCCACGGGGGCAAGAGGTTCCACAAGGTCGGCAACCGCTTCATCCTGACCGCCGGCCCGCGGGCCGTGTTCAACAAGGCCGTCGGCTGGCAGCTCGCCAACGTGGCCTCGGCCATGTACCACGGGGTGGACACCCCGGAGACGGCGGCCGTCAAGCGAGAGGAGCTCTCGTTCACCAAGAACGACTCCAATTTCCGAGGATGCGTGGCCTACAGGCTCCCCCAGAACCTGACCGGCGCCGACCCGACGGGCTTCCACCTCAACACGCAGGTCGATTGGGTGCGCTTCGGGGACGACTCCGTCCTGCTGGCCGCGGGGGACGGCGATCACTCGACGAAGCCGCCGATCCGGGTCGTGGACGCCGTCGGCGGGGTCTGCCGGTTCTTCAGCCCGGTGCCGTACAAGGGGGACAAGCACGCGAAGCCGTCGTCGGGCCGGATCGTGGTCGAGGGGTCGGAGATCTGCGCGATCGCCGAGGGGCCGGGCGTCGCCGCCCGCTCCCGAGCCCGCCCGCTCTCCGCGGTCAAGAGCTGGACCCGGCTGACGAAGAAGGGGGAGTGGCAGGAGATCGACCCCGCCACCCAGCAGCCGAAGGACCAGGTGGCCCCGCCGCCTCCGGTGGTCCCGCCGGTCGAGCCGCCTCCGGTGGTCCCGCCGGTCGAGCCGCCTCCGGTGGTGGTCTCGCCGGACTGGAACCCCGACCCCGCGCTCAACGAGGCGTGGGGCCGCCGCTGCGCGTGGTTCAAGCGGCTGGCCGACAATCATCTCCGCCTGGGCTTCACCCTGGACACCGCCGACCTGAACGAGGATCTCGAGGCCCGTCGGGTCTTCGAGGCCGAGATCCGGGAGATCCGGAAGATCCGGTAGGCGCGGGCCCCGGCCCCGGCTGGCGGGCAGGGCCGCCGGCCAGTGCTACCAGACGGGCTCGTAGCCGTCGGCGGCCAGGTTCCAGCGCGGGCCGTACACGTGGACGCGCCGGGTCGGATTGCCCTCCGGGTCGACGAGCTCGCCGCCGGCGTGCGACCAGGCGAGGATGCTGCCTGCCATGTTGAGCACGTCCCAGCCCTGGGCCGCGAGCTCGTTCGCGTAGCTGGCGCTGCGGTAGCCGACCGTGCAGTAGGTGACGACCTTGGACCCCGAGAGCTCCGCGGCGCGGCGCTCGAACTCCTCGCGGCCGATCGCGCCGGGGATCATGGACACCCGGCGCTCGTTGGCCTCGCGGACGTCGACGAGCACGACGCCGGGCTCGGCCAGGACGGCGCGCACCTCGTCGACGGTGCCGCTCGGCACGGCCGGGAACCTCTGCCGTTGCTGGGCTACGAGCTGTTCGATCTTGGCGCGGCGCTCGGCTTCGGACATGGTGGCCCCCGGGGCGGGTTGGCAGGCCGTCAACGCTAGCACGCACAGCAGTCCGAGCTTGACGGTAGAATCGAGGGGGCGCATCGGCTCCGGCGCCTAGTTCAACACAAGACGCGCGATGAAGCACGGGCCGAGCACGGCACAGCGACACCTGATCCTAGTCGGCGGCGGGCACTCCCACGTCCAGGTCCTGCGGCGCTTCATGATGGAGCCCCCTGGCGGCCTGCGGATCACCCTCGTGGTCGACACGCCGATCGCCATCTACTCGGGGATGGTCCCCGGCTACGTGGCGGGCGAGTACGCCGCGCGCGAGCTCGAGATCGACGTCGTCCCCCTCGCCCGTCGCGCCGGAGCCGAGGTGGTGCTCAGCGCGGCGACGGGGATCGACGCCGCGGCGCGGCAGATCCACGTCGTGGGCCGGCCGCCGCTGGCCTACGACCTCGCCTCGGTCGACATCGGCTCGACGGTGCTCGGCCTCGACCTGCCGGGAGTCCGGGCGCGGGCGATCCCGACGCGGCCGATCTCGCACCTGGTGCGGCGGGTGGAGGGACTGGTCGACGACGCTTGCGCCCTCGGCCGCGCGCCGCGCGTTCTCGTCGTCGGCGGCGGCGCCGGCGGGGTGGAGCTGGCGTTCACCCTCGACTGGCGGCTGCGGCGGGCGGACCTCGAGCCCGAGGTCGAGCTCCTCCACGCCGGCGAGACGCTGCTGGCGGGCTTCCCGCCCGGGCTCGCGGCGCGGGCCGCCCGCCACTTCGCGCGCCGCGGGATCGCCGTGCGGGGCGGGGCGCGCGTGGCGGCGGCCACCGACGACGGCGTGCTGCTCGAAGACGGCTCCGAGGTCCGCGGCGACTTCCTCGTCTGGGTTGCCGGCGCCACCAGTCACGGCATCCTGCGGGCCTCGGGCCTGCCGACGGACGACCGCGGCTTCGTGCTGACGCGCTCGACGTTGCAGGTCGAGGGCTACGACGACCTGTTCGCGGTGGGCGACTGCGCGACGCTCGAGGACTACCCGCGCACCCCGAAGGCCGGAGTGTACGCGGTCCGCCAGGGTCCCTACCTGACCGCCAACCTCCTGGCCGCGGCCGCCGGCCGGCCGCTCTCCCGCTACAAACCGCAGGGAGACTTCCTCACCCTCCTCAACATGGGTGGCGGCACGGCGCTGGGAGCAAAGTGGGGCGCTTCCTTCGAGGGCCGCTGGGCGATGCGGCTCAAGGACCGGATCGACCGCAAGTTCATGACCCTCTTCCAGGTCCTCGACGAGGCGGGCGCGGAGCTGGGCGGCTTCGCGTCCATGGCACCGATGGCGGGCGCCGACACGATGATCTGCGGCGGCTGCGCAGCGAAGCTGGCGCAGGAGCCTCTCGCCCGGGCCCTGGCACGCCTCGAGCCGGCGGCGGCCGAGGATCCGGAGGTGGTCTTCGGCGTCGAGGCCGCCGAGGACGTGGCCGCCCACCTCGTCGCCGAAGGCGCGGTCGACGTCTCGAGCGTCGAGCTCTTTCGCTTCTTCAGCGACGATCCGTTCCTCGTCGGGCGGGTGGCGGCCGTCAACGCGGCGTCGGACGTCCTCGCCAAGGGCGTCCGGCCGCGCTACGCCCAGGCGCTGGTGGCGGTGCCGGACGGGCTCGACGACGCGGCGCGCGAGGAGCTCCTGTTCCAGGCGCTGGCGGGAGCGCGCGCCGCTTTCGATCCGCTCGGCGTGCGCCTGCTCGGCGGTCACACGACGACGGCCCCGGCGCCGCTGATCGGCTTCCACGTCGAGGGGACCGGCGCGCGCTCGCTCCTCCTGGCCAAGGCCGGGGCGCGGCCGGGCGACGCCCTGGTGCTGACCAAGCCGCTCGGCACCGGAGTGCTGCTCTACGCGGACAGGAAGGGGCGCGCGCGAGGGCCCTGGCTGGCGGCGGCCCACGAGGCGATGACGGTCACCAACGCCGCCGCCGCCCGCGCGGCCCTCGAGCTCGGCGCCTCGGCCGCCACCGACGTCACCGGCTTCGGCCTGGCGGGGCACCTGGCGGACCTGCTGCACGCCGCGGGCTGCGGCGGGGTCGTGGAGCTCGCCGCCCTGCCGCCGCTGCCGGGCGCGCTCGAGCTGCTCGCCCGCGGCGAGCGCAGCACCTTCCATCCCGAGAACCGGAAGGCGCTGCGCGGCCTGGCCCTCGCCTCCGGAGCGGCGGGTCCGCGCCTCGAGCTGCTGTTCGACCCCCAGACCTCCGGCGGCCTGCTCGTCGCCCTGCCCGAGTCCCGGGCCGCCGAGCTCGCGGCGAGGGTCACGGCGGAGACCGGCCTGGCGGCGGCGCGGATCGGCTCGGTGAGCGAGCCGTCCGGCGACGCCGCGTTCGCGGTGAGGGCGTAGCCGCGCCCGAAGCGTCATACTAGGCGCGCCTCAGCGCCCGCGCCGGAGGTCGCGCGGCCGGGGCGGAGCAGCCGACGGTGAGCACCACGACAGAAGAGCCCAGGCCCCGGATCGTCGTCGCCCTGGGCGGCAACGCCATCACCCGCCAGGGGGAGGAGGGGACGGTCGAGCAGGACTACGCCAACCTGCGCCAGAGCCTCGACCGCATCGTGGCCCTCGTCGGGCGCGGCTACCAGGTCGTGCTCACCCACGGCAACGGCCCGCAGATCGGCAACCAGATGATCCGCGTCGAGCTGGCCCGCGGCCAGGCGCCCGATCTGCCGCTCGACGTCATGGTCGCGGACCTCCAGGGAGGCATGGGCTACATGATCGAGCTCGTGCTCCGCAACCGGCTGCTCAAGGCGGGGCTGGAAGTGCCGGTCTGCGCCCTGCTGACCCAGGTCGAGGTGGCGGCGGACGACCCTGCGATGAAGGTCCCGACCAAGTTCGTCGGGCCGTTCTTCGACCAAAAGGACATCGAGCGCCTGGCCGTCGAGCGCGGCTGGATCGTGCGCGAGGACCCCGGCCGCGGCTGGCGGCGCGTGGTGCCGTCGCCGCGACCGATCCGGATTCTGGAGGGTCGCCTGATCAAGACCTTGATCGAAGCGGGGACGCTCGTGATCGTCGCCGGCGGCGGCGGGATCCCCGTCACTCGCGACGAGGAGGGCGAGCTGCGCGGGGTCGAGGCGGTCATCGACAAGGACCACGCGGCGGCGGAGCTGGCCCTCGCCGTCGATGCCACCTACCTCTTCGCGCTCACGGGCGTCGCCAGCGTCTTTCTCGACTACGGCACGCCACGGCAGCGCGCGGCCCGTTTCCTCACCGTGGACGAAGCGCGCCGGCACCTGGCCGCGGGGCAGTTCCCGGCCGGCTCCATGGGTCCCAAGATCGAGGCGGCATGCCGGTTCGTCGAGGCGGGCGGCAACCGAGCGCTGATCACCGACACCTACACGCTGCTCGAAGCCATCGACGGCAGCGCCGGGACCTGGATCACGGCCTGACGGCCGGAAGGCAGCACGTGGGCAGGCATCGGCGCGCGTCCTGGCTGGCGCTGCTCGCGATCGCGGCCACGAGCTCGGCGGCGGATCCGGGCGACTACGAGGCTCTCTCGGCATGGCGTTTCTCGAGCGTGCCCGTGGCCCTCGCCGGAGAGGTCTCGTGGCAGCGGGACACCGCGATCTGGACGCTGTCGTCGGGGCGGATCCAGGTGCTCGAGCCCACCGCGGACGGCACGGCGACCGGCTTCGTGTTCGAGGGGCAGGGCCGCTTCGAGATGACGATTCCCGATCGGTTCGAGCTGGCTCAGCTGCGGCGCTTCGCGGGCGACGAGGGCCTCGAGAGGCTCGAGTACTCCTTCTCGAAGCTGGTGGTGCGCGGATCCCGCCTCCAGGAGCTGCCCCTCGATCTCGCGCCGCCGGCGAGCTTCGACGCCCATGCGCTGGCCCGCAGGCGGCACGAGAGCTGGCTGCGCCAGGCTCTCGTCGACGTCGACGCCCGCGTCCTCGAGGCCCTGGCCAACCCCGGAGCGGAGTACCTGCGCCTCGACATGCTGACGGCGCAGGACGGCTGGGTCTGCTACGAGTACGACAGCGAGCGCCTGGAGGAGATCCGGATCCAGACCCCTCGCCAGGGCGGGGCGCGCGCGGTGCGGCGGCCGGGCGACGATCGGGACTTCCAGACGCGGGACCTGGTCGAGTCCTGGGTCAGCCTCGACCGGCCGCAGGACCGGGCCGCGGACGGACGGCCCACCTACCGGGAGCAGGGACCGCTGGACCTCGCTCACGTCGAGGTGGCCGCGACTCTCGGCGGCCTCGGCAAGGGCGTCGGCGGAGCTCGCGGGCGCACGCAGACGCATTCGCGCAAGACCCGCTTCGAGGTCGTTGCCGCCTACGAAGCGCGGCGCTCGAACCTGCGAGCGCTGCGCTTCTTCCTGCACCCGTACGCCGCGGTCGAGGAGGTGCGCGACGGCGAAGGACGGCCGCTCGAGCTCCTCCGTCGCCACATCGGTGCGGCCGGGGGCTTCGACGAGCGGCTTCACGATCCCGCGCTCACGGTCTTTCTAAACGAGCCCACCGTCGCCGGGGAGACCGTCCGCCTCGAGTTCGCCTACGAGCTGGAGATCTCCAACTTCGTGATGGGCGCCAGCTGGTACCCGACCTCGCGCGCCGGCGGCTCGGGGCTCGTCGACGTGCACACCGCCCGCATCGCGGTGACCGGCCCGGAGGGCGTGGCGGTCCTGGGGATGGGACGCCGGGAAGGCGAGAGCGTCGAAGGCGACCTCAAGACGACGATCTTCCGGGTCGAGCGGCCGGCGAAGATGGTCGCCTTCACCCTGGCCGAGCGGCCACTCGAGGAGCGCATCGCGGTCGCGGGAGTCCCCGAGGTCGTGGTCGTCTCCTCGGGCCAGGGGATGCACGAGGACATGCTCCACGACACCGGCGCCAACCTCGCCTCGAGCCTCGGCTACTTCCAGGACCTCTTCGCCTCGCCGCTCCCCATCGAGCGGCTGACCGCCACCCTGATCGCCGCCGGCCACGGCCAGGCGTTCGACGGCATGCTCCACCTGTCCGACGCCACCGGCCTCGACAGTTCCGCGACGGTGCCCTTCTTCCGGGCGCACGAGGTCGCCCACCAGTGGTGGGGTCACCTGGTCGGCTGGAAGACCTATCGCGACCAGTGGCTCAGCGAGGGGTTCGCCGAGTACTCGGCGATGCTCTACATGGGCGCGGTGCTCGATGGCGGGGACAAGCTGTTCCTCGAGGCCCTGCGGGTGAGCCGCGACGAGATCACCGGCTCGTTGAAGACGGCCTTCAGCCGTTTTTTCCGCCCCTACCAGGCCCTGCTCAACCAGCAGGCCGCAAAGCGCATCGGCCCGATCGGGCACGGCTCGCGGGCCAACGTCGCCGATTCGCCGGGCGCCTACTCGTCGCTCGCCTACAAGAAGGGCGCCTACGTCCTGCACATGCTGCGCGGCACCTTGCGGGGGCGGACGGGAAGCGACGACGTCTTCTTCGACGTGCTGCGGGACTTCCTCGCGGCCTATCGCGGCAAGCCGGCGTCGACGGACGACTTCAAGGCGGTGCTGGCCGCCCGCGCCCCCGCCGACTGGGACTGGTTCTTCGACCAGTGGGTCTACGGCGCCGCGGTCCCCACCTACTCCTGGGCCTATGGGCTCGAGGGCGGCACCGCCGACGGCCAGGTCCGCGTGGTCCTACGGGTCCGCCAGACCGAGGTGCCGGCCGGCTTCAAGATGCCGCTGCCGGTGCGGGCCGAGCTCGCCGGCGGCCGAACGGTCGAGATGATGGTGATGGTCGACCGTCCCGAGATGGAGATCCCCCTGACCCTGCCGGCCAGGCCCAAGAAGCTCGAGCTCAACCCGGACAACGCCGTCCTCGCGCGGATGAAGAAGCTGTAGCGCGCCCCCGTCGGCCGCGCCCGGTCGTCAAGTCACGGAACGTTGGAATAGTAGTCCTGCAGCCAATTGTCCCAGGTGGTGTAGGTCACGAAGTCGACGGGCATGAAGGTGTTGGATTCGTCGTAGGCGGAGTGATCCGGGTCGGCGTTGAACTGGGCCTGGGTCCCCGGAAAGTAGATCGCCGCCCCGTACGACCCGGCCATGTCCGCGCTGTGAGCTTCGTGGATGACGAAGTCGTCGACCGCGTCCCTCAGCTCGAGCGCCGCCGCCTTGATCGTCGGTGAGACCGCGGCGCCGTGAACGCGGTCCGCAAAATCCCGAAGGTCCACGCCGAGCGAATAGGGGTAGTCGCGCGACGCGAGCCTCTGAGCCTTGAGCATCGCCCATTCGCTCGTCGCCGCGGACGTAAAGCCGTCCACCTTCGTCACGAGATCTCCCAGCTTGCCGATCTCCACGGCGGATTGCGTGATCCCCGAAGAATAGGCAGCGCCGTACTTGGAGACGATGACACCGGCCAGATCGCTCGGGGTCATCCCCGGATTGAGATCCAGGGACTGCAGAATCGTGTCGTAGGGCCAGCCGTCGCCAGGCTCGAGCTCCTCCGAGGCAACCACGTAGTTCGCGACCTTGCGCACCGCGTAGGCGACTTCCGCCATCTGCATCAGACACGCGTCGAAGCCCAGGACGTCGAGCTTGATCAGGGTGTTGGATCGGTCCTTGGCGCCCTCGAGAGCGGTTTGCACCTCTTTCATGTACAGAGAGTCGTTGTCGGTGTCGTCCCAGGCCACGGCGCGGGCCACCGGTACGGCGGAGTCCCCGCGAGCCCGCGCGGCGGTCCGCGCATCCATGATGTCGCGCCACCCGCCGCCGTGGTTCCAGATCACCAGGGCGTAGTGCTCCGACGGGTAGTTGGTCACTCCCCACTCGACGAAATCCTGGAGCACCGCGGGATCGCCCATGTTCTGCTCTCCGAGGTCCTGGACCGGAGCCATTCCCGGATTGTCGCCGGGCTGGACGAGGAAACGTCGAGTGCCGGTCCAGTTCCCATGCGAGCTGGTGAACCCGGGAACCCGATCCATCTGCACGACGATCTTCATCTGGGCCGTCGACCCGACGCTGGCCATCTCCAGAAAGTCATCGATCCCGGCGGACTCCAGGTTGTTGTCGGCGTCCAGATAGATCATGAACGTCCACTTGCTCGTGCTGGGAACGACGAAGTTCTTCTTGCTCTGTCCCGTGCCTTTCGAGTTGGACACGGAGATCAGCCCGGTCTTCGCCGCGGTCGGAACCAGGACTTGGAGCTCGGTCGCGGTCGCCGACAGAACGTCCGTGGTCGGAACCGGCTCGCCGCCGAACTTCACCGTGTTGCCGGCCGGGTCGGGCTTGAAGCCGGAGCCGTTGATCGTCACGGCCGTGCCCGCGTTGCCCGTCTCCGGGTTGAAGCTCGTGACGCTGACGCATCCCGGCACTACGAGCACGGCGACCAGGGTCAGCACCGCCGCGGTCGCCTTGCCGAGGAAGCGCTCCTCGAGAGTCCGCACCATGGCTTGGTCCTCCTTGAGTTGATCGAATTGTCTGGGCTGCAGGGTCCGGCTACGTCCGCCGGCCCGGGGTGATCGCGATCGGCCGAACCCGATCCGTAGCACCTGGAGATCTCGCTCGCAAGGTGTTTCGGGATAGGGACCTACCTGCCCACAGGGGCAGTCGGAAGAGATCCGCGGAGAGGCTGTCGGGATCGGGCATTCGTGTTCACGGGTCCGGCCCCGCCCGCCGAGATGGGTGCCGCCCACCTCCCCGCGGCTTGCGGTGGAAGCGCTGGCCCGTCATAAACAAAGGTTAGCGCGAGCTGGATCGCCTCCAAGACCTCGGAGGCGGCGAGAAGACAACCGCAACGATAAGGAGGACCCGGAGATGACTTGCTGCGGCAACGGAAATCGGAAAGCCCTCTGCGTCGGTATCGACGACTATCCGACCAGCCCCCTGGGAGGCTGCGTCAACGACGCGGAGCTGTGGGCCCAGACCCTGGAGGGCATCGGCTTTGCGGAGCCCGTCCTGCTGACCGACGCGGATGCCACGCGCGAGGGCATTCTCACCGCTCTCGGGGACCTCGTGGACGGTGCTGCGCCGGGGGACGTCCTCGTCTTCCAGTACTCCGGGCACGGCACGCAGCTCCCGGATCTCGACGGCGACGAGGACGATTCCAATGATGAATCCCTCTGTCCGGTCGACTTCGACGAGGGCGCTTTCGTGATCGACGACGACCTCTGGGCGCTGCTCGGCCGCCTGGGCGAGGGCGTCAGCCTCACCGTCTTCCTCGACTGCTGCCACTCGGGATCCGCGACCCGCGTGGCGGCCGGCCGCGCGGCGCGGCCGCGGGCCTCGACCGCGAAGGCCCGCTTCCTGCGGGCGACGCCCAAGATGAAGAAGGCGCACGCCAAGTTCCGCGCGGAGCTCGGCCCGGTCGAGCACCCGGTCGAGCTCATGACGTGGGTCAACTTCTCCGCCTGCCAGCCCCACGAGGTGGCTTGGGAGCACGCGGGGCAGGGCGACTTCACCCGCCACGCCACGACCGCGCTCCTCGGCGGCCTGGCGGGGCGCACCAACGAGGCCTTCCACCAGGAAGTGGTCTCGGCGTTCGGCCCGACGCCGCAGCAGCGACCCTATCTCGACTGCCCTGCGGAGGCGCTCGGCCGCGGGCTTCTGGAGCCGATCACCGCCGGCCCGCGGACGCCGGCTTCTCGCTCCTCGGGGGACGTCGCCGCGCTGCTGGAGTCGGTGGCCAGGCTTCTGCGCTCGGGAAGCTCCGGGGGATGAGCCGGGGCACGCGGGAGGGCTCCCGGTAGGCACCGCCGCCCCCTGAGCGGAGGCCGTCGTGGCGCCGGCTAGGCGAAGTCGGAGCGGGCGAAGAGGCTCACGAGCTTCAAGCCGGCCGCTTCGACGGCTTCGCGGCCGCCTTCCTCGCGGTCGATCAGGGTGACGAGGGTGCGCACTTCGAAGCCCGCCTCGACGAGCCGCCGCGCGGCCGAGAGGGAAGAGCCGCCGGTGGTCACGACGTCCTCGATCACCACGACGGCGCTGCCCGCCGGCACCAGCGCGGCCCCCTCGATGGCGGCCCGGGTGCCGTGCCCCTTCGGCTGCTTGCGGATGACGAGATGGGCGAGGGGGTGCCCCGCCTGATGGGAGATGACGCTGAGCGCGCCGCCGATCGGCACGGAGCCGAGCTCGAGCCCGCCGAAGGCGGCGAGCGCCTCGAACTCCGGCAGCCGCGAGATCGCGTGGAAGAACTCGCGCGCCGTCAGCTCGGCGCCCTCGGCGTCGAGGACGGTCTGCTTGCTGTCGAAGTAGAAGTCCGACTCGCGGCCGCTGGCCAGCGTCACCCGGCGTTTCCGGTAGCTGCGCTCGGCCAGCATGCGCCGCAGCCGGGCGCGCTCCGGCCGCTCGGGCTCCCGCCCGGGATCCGGCGCGCCGGCCTCCCCGTCGAGGGCGCCCTCGGGGATCTCGACGACGCAGTTCAGAAGCTCGCGGACCTCTTCCACCCGGTCGCGGGGCACCAGGAGGCGGGCGCCGGCCGGGGAGGTGCCGATCATGCCGGGGCCGAACATCCCCACGTCGGGGCTCTGCACGAGAAAGGGGATGTCGTACGGGTCGAGGGCGTGGCCGATGCTCTCGGCCTCGAGCCGCGAGTTGAAGCGCGCAATCTCGACGAACTCCATGCCCGCGAGTCTACGCCGGACACCCGGACTGCGGTAGGGACGGTGGCGGGCCGCGCAGCGATCGGGCATAGTCTCCGCCATGGCGACGTTTGCCATCGGCGACATCCACGGATGCTACCGGGAGCTGCGCCGTCTGCTGGCGGTGCTGCCGATCGACTGGGAGCGCGACACGCTGTGGCTGGTGGGCGATCTCGTGAACCGCGGGCCTTCGTCGCTCCGGGTGCTGCGCTGGGCACGCAAGACCTCGAAGGCCATGGGCGAGCGCTTCCAGGCCGTGCTGGGCAACCACGATCTGCGCCTCCTGGCGATGGCCTGGGGCGTCGTGGCGCCGCGGGCCGGCGACACGGCGCGGGAGGTGCTGAAGGCGCCGGATCGGGAGCGGCTCCTGAGCTGGCTGGCCGGCAGGCCGCTGGTGCACCGCCAGGGAGATCGCCTGCTGGTGCACGCCGGGCTGTGGCCCGGCTGGACGGGGCGAGCGGCCGAGAAACAGGCGCGCCTGGTGGAGCGCGCTCTGGCCAAGGGGAAGGGCAAGGCCCGCCGGCTCCTCGACCCGAGCGTCGACCGGGCCGCCCTGCCCGAAGCCCTGGCCGCGATGGCCAGTGCCCTCGAGGCCTTTACCTTGCTGCGCAGCTGCACCCCCAAGGGAAAACCGTGTGACTACACGGGACCGCCCGTCGGGGCGCCGAAAGGGTGCATGCCCTGGTTCGAGATTCCGGGGCGCAAGAGCGCCGACCTGACCATCGTCTGCGGTCACTGGGCGGCTCTCGGCCTGCGCATCCAGCAAGGTCTCTTCGCCCTCGACACGGGCTGCTTCTGGGGCGGCGCGCTGACCGCCGTGCGCCTCGAGGACGGAGCGGTCTTCTCGCAGCGGGCGCTGTAGGTCGTGCACCCCCCGTCCTGCTCGAGGTCTCCTTCGGCCGCGAACCCTCCTCGGCCGCCGAGCCGCGGGGGAGTCCACTCCGCCCCCGCGTGAAGCCGTCGACCGCGGCTCTCTCTAGGAATAGAACGGCACGTAGCAGTCGCGGCAGCGCGCCTCGTACTGCTCGGTGTCTCCGACCTGGACCTGCTCGTCGCTGCCCGCGATCCGCTGGCTGTAGTGCGCCGCCCGCCCGCAGCGGACGCAGATGGCGTGCATCTTGTCGACGTGCTCGGCCAGGGCCAGGATGGCGGGCATGGGGCCGAACGGGCGGCGCAGGTAGTCCTGGTCCAGTCCGGCGACGACGACGCGGACGCCGCGGTCCGCGAGGGTCATCGCCAGCTCCACCAGGCCGTCGTCGAAGAACTGCGCCTCGTCGATGCCCACGACCTGGACGTCGGCTTCCAGCGCCGCCGCGATCTCCGCGGAGCCCGCCACCGTCAACGCCGCCAGCGTCCGGTTGTCGCGCGTGACGAGGACCTCGGGCGGGTGCCGGGTGTCGACGAGCGGTTTGAAGGTCTGGACCTTCTGGCGGGCGATGACGGCGCGGCGCAGCCGCCGCACCAGCTCCTCGCTCTTGCCGGAGAACATGCCCCCGGCGATGACCTCGATGCGGCCCCTGGCCGCGTCCTGGATCTTGCGGCTCGTCATGGCAGCGCGAAGGGTATCGCAAGCGGCCCGCCCGGAGTCGCTCGGCGCCCGCCTACGGCTCGGGCACGACGACGGCGGGCACCTCGTGCGCCGCGATCACCGCCAGGAAGTCCGCCAGGGTGCGGCCGAGGATCTCCTCCCGCTCGGCGCGCACCGCGGCCAGCGTCTCCTCGAGATCGGCCCAGCGGCGGCGGGCGCCGTCGGTGACGGGCGGCTCCGAGCCGTCGACGGCGTCGAGCAGCGCCCGCAGGTCCGCGTTGAGCCGGTTGGGGAAGTTGATGACGTCCTGGAAGGTCTCCTGCCTGGCCTGGATCACCCGTTCCTCCCAGCCGTCGATGGCCGCGGTCAGCGTCTCGGTGGCCCGCTCGATCTCGCCCTCGGCGTCGAAGCGCGCGGCCCGCTCGGCGAGCTCCGTCGCCTGGCGGCGCACTTCCCGCAGCCGGTTGACCGACGCGTGGAGCTCGTCGAGGCTCGCGGCGAGCGTCGCGAGGAGGGCCTGCTGCGCGTCGAAGTCGGCGGCCGCGAGTCCCGACCGCGGGTCGTGGACGACCTCGATCGCGGCTTCCGCCGTCGTGTCGCCCAGAGCCAGGCGGGCGGTGTAGAGGCCTGGGGCGCGGCGGTAGCTGTCGAGGCCGCCGAAGGTCAGAAGCTTCGGGATCTTCGTGACCGGCTCGCCGCGCAGGTCCCAGACGAAGCGATTGAGCCCCTTCTCGCCGGTCAGGGTCTTGGGCGGCGGGGGCGGGCCGAACGGGGCGGGCTCCTCCGGCTCCTCGTCGGGATCCGGGGTGCTCGAGTAGCGGCGCACGACGGCGCCGTCGCCGTCGAGGATCTCCAGGGTGAGCTCGGCGTCCTCGGCGAGCTCCTCACCGAGCCAGTAGTAGAGGGTCGCGCCGTTGCGCGGGTTCCGGCCCACGTCGCCGCTCCCGGGCCCACCGCCCACGCGGTAGGCGAGCTCCGGGGTGAAGAGCCGCAGCCGCGACTCCGGGACCTCGTCGGTCATCTCGCGCAGGGGCGTCAGCTCGTCGAGGATCCAGAAGGCGCGCCCCTGGGTGGCGGCCACGAGATCGTCGTCGTGGACCTCGAGGTCCGTGATCGGCACGACGGGCAGGTTGCTCTGGAGCTGCTGCCAGCTCTCGCCGTCGTCGAAAGAGACGTAGAAGCCGGTCTCGGTGCCGGCGTAGAGCAGCCCCTCGCGGACGGTGTCCTCGCGGACCACGCGGACCCAGGCGTCCTCGGCGATGCCGTCCGTCGTGAGCTTCCAGGTCGCGCCGTAGTCGGCCGTGCGGTAGACGCGCGGAGTGTAATCGCCGAACTTGTAGCGCGTGACCGCGAGGTAGGCCTTGGCCGGATCGTGGGGCGAGACCTCGATGGCGTTGACGAGAGCCTCGGGAAGCCCTTTCGGCGTCACGTTCGTCCAGCTGGCGCCGCCGTCGCGGGTCAGGTGGACGAGGCCGTCGTCGCTGCCGACCCAGATCGTGCCCGCCTCGTGGGGCGACTCGACGACGTAGAGGATCGTGTTGTAG
>Ga0224512_10001112_pt1 | contig 26704 bp, 21 predicted proteins | sample SF_May12_sed_USG_4_FD_169103 | JGI IMG/M metagenome (GOLD analysis project Ga0224512, IMG submission 169103) | Sediment microbial communities from San Francisco Bay, California, United States - SF_May12_sed_USGS_13 | ecosystem: Environmental > Aquatic > Marine > Sediment | place: USA... | reverse complement strand
CGCCAGCGTGATGGCCATTGTCAAAGCCGGGGAAGTCGCCGCCGAAGTGGTCACGACGGCCAGCACCGGTAACGCCGCCGCCGCACTGAGTGGGCTGTCGGCCAGCGTCGGTCAGAAGAACGTGATATTCGTGCCCGAAACTGCCCCCCAAGCCAAGATCGCTCAACTCCTCGCCTACGGCTCAACGGTGGCGCTGGTCAAAGGGACCTACGGCGACGCCTTCGAGCTATGCATGAAAGCCGCTGCCGAATTCGGCTGGTACAACCGCAACACCGGATTCAATCCCTACATGACCGAAGGCAAGAAGACGGCCGGCCTCGAGATCCTGGAGCAGCTCGAGTGGAACGTTCCCGATGCCATCTTCGTCAGCGTCGGTGATGGATCGATCATCGGCGGCGTTCACAAGGCAATGAAAGACGCCCTCGCTTTGGGCTGGATCGACCACCCTCCGCGCATCTACGGCATCCAGTCGGCCGGGAGCGACTACCTGGTGCAGGCGTTTGAGAGCGGTGACGACGTACTGACCAAGCCGCCGATCTCAGCGGACACCATCGCCGACTCGATCAGCGCCGACCTCCCCCGCGATCGTATCAAGGCCATGGCCGCCGTTATCGAGACCGACGGGGCCTACCTGCGAGTAAGCGACGAGGACATCCTGGGGGCCGTCCCCACCCTGGCTCGAGGGTCGGGTGTGTTCGCCGAGCCCGCCGCCGCCGCCGCCTACGCAGGCCTGATTGCCGCCATCGATCGGGGCCTCATCGGGCCTAACGATCGGGTCGTGGTGTTGTCCACGGGGAGCGGTCTCAAGGATGTCGCCTCCGCCATGAAGGCCGTGGCAGCAGCAGGGACCAAACCGATGGTGGTGGAACCGACTCTGGAAGCATTGAAGGAAGCGATGCAGAACAGGTACTAGGTACTGAGTACCCAGCATTCAGTACTCAGACAAATGAAGGACTAAGAAATGATCGATCTCACCATCCATGAAAAGACATTGGCCTCGGCGGCCGGGCAAGCGCATGAACGCTCTATCCGCATCCCAACCTTCAAACAGATGCGGGACCCCTCGCTGGTACCGGACTCAATCAAGCAAGAGCTTAAGTCCGTCGGACTGTGGGATCTCGATCCGCGCAACCTGTTCCGGATCACCTGGCACAACGAACCTACGCCCAGTGGTGGCGGCTACGGGCCCGTGAATCACGTCGAGCTTCCGTCGGAACTGACCGGCACATCCGCCCGGATTCTGCTCCTCGAGGGCAAATGGTTCCCGACCGGCGCCCACAAAGTAGGGGCGGCCTTCGGGTGTCTGGTCCCCAGACTGGTCACCGGACAGTTCGATCCCGTCGCCCAGAAGGCCGTGTGGCCCTCGACGGGCAACTACTGCCGGGGAGGCGCTTATGACTCCAACCTCTTGGGTTGCGAGTCGATTGCCATTCTCCCCGAGGGAATGAGCGCAGAGCGGTTCAGCTGGTTGGAAAGCGTCGCGGGTGAGATCATCAAGACCCCGGGTTCCGAGTCAAATGTCAAGGAAATCTTCGACAAGTGCAACGAACTGCGTTCGTCCGGGGAGGATCTGGTGATCTTCAACCAGTTCGACGAGTTCGGTAACTACCTGTGGCACTACGCGGTGACCGGCCCGGCGATGGTCGAGGTGCTCGAAGCTGCGATGCGGCCCGGTGACGAGTTCCGCGGCGTGACGCTGACCACCGGCTCGGCGGGAACGATCGCGTCGGGCGACTACCTCAAGCAGATATATCCCAACTCCAAGATCGCTGCGGGCGAAGCGATCCAGTGCCCGACGATTCTGTACAACGGGTTCGGCGAGCACCGCATCGAGGGCATTGGGGACAAGCACATCCCCTGGATCCACAACGCCAAGAACACGGACATGGCCATCGGACTGGACGATGAAGCAACCATTGCTCTGACCCGGTTGTTCAACGAACCGGCCGGCTCCGCCTATCTGGCGGACCAGGGAGTGGCTCCCGAGCTGATCGAGAAGCTGCCTCTGCTCGGTATCTCCGGGATCGGCAACATGCTGATGGCCATCACAATGGCCAAGTACTACGAGATGGGCTCCCAGGATGTCATCATCACCGTCGGAACCGATTCGATGGAGATGTACGGAAGCCGCCTACGAGAGCTCGATGAGGAGCGCGGGGAGTTCACCACCCTCGACGCCGCGGCCGCGTACCACCGCTACTTGCTGGGGCAAGGCATTGATCACGTCCAGGAGCTCGGCTACTACGACCGCAAGCGGGTCCACAACCTCAAGTACTACACGTGGGTCGAGCAGCAGGGCAAGACGTACGAGGAAATCCAGGCTCAATGGTACGACCCCGACTATTGGACCTCAATCCAGGCGATGGTGGATCCCATCGACGAACTGATCGTCGCGTTCAACGACCGAGTTGGTTTGGGATAGCTTTGAAGCGACGCCCCAGAGAGCCGAGTTGAGCGGACCGAGAAAGGCAAGGACGTTGTCTGAGACTGTTACCCAGTTCATGGATCGCATGACGGCCCGGAGCCCGGGAGAACCCGAGTTCCACCAGGCGGTCCACGAGGTAGTTGAGTCGATCTGGCCGGTGATGGACCGGCATCCCGAATTCCGGGACGTGAACATTCTCGATCGCATGGTCGAACCCGAGCGGGTGATCATGTTCCGAGTGCCCTGGGTAGACGACGACGGGCATGTGCAGGTGAACCGGGGTTATCGAATCGAGATGAACAGTGCCATCGGCCCCTATAAGGGTGGCCTTCGCTTCCATCCAACAGTCAACCTGGGGGTTCTGAAGTTCCTTGCGTTCGAGCAGGTCTTCAAAAACGCTCTGACCACGCTGCCGATGGGAGGCGGTAAAGGTGGCTCCGACTTCGACCCGAAAGGCAGGAGCGACGGCGAGGTCATGCGCTTCTGCCAGTCATTCATGAGCGAGCTCTACCGCCATATCGGAGATCGCACCGACATTCCGGCCGGCGACATCGGGGTCGGGGCCCGCGAAATCGGGTTTCTCTTCGGCCAGTACAAGAAGCTTGCCAATGAGTTCTCGGGAATCCTGACCGGCAAGAGCCTCGAGTGGGGCGGAAGCCTCATCCGGCCCGAGTCAACGGGATACGGCACCATCTATTTCGCCGAAGAGATGCTCAAGACGCGGGACGATTCCATCTTGGGGAAGACCTGTCTGGTGTCCGGTTCTGGAAACGTCGCGCAGTACGCCGTCGAGAACATCCTCCGGCTGGGTGGCAAGACGGTAACCCTTTCCGACTCGAGCGGGTTCATCTACGACCAGGATGGCATCGACCACGAGAAGCTCGCGTGGGTCAAAGACCTGAAGAACGTCCGCCGGGGCCGGATTGCCGAGTACGCCGACCAGTTCAATGCCGAGTACTACCCGGACCGGCGGCCCTGGGTTGTGGAGGGCGCCGAATGTGCCTTCCCCTGCGCCACCCAGAATGAGTTGAGCGGCCCCGAAGCCAAACAGTTGTTGGTCAACGGCGTTTTTGTCGTCGCCGAGGGCGCCAACATGCCGTGCGAACCGGACGCAGTCCAGCATTTCATCGAACAAAAGGTCCTATTTGCTCCCGGCAAAGCAGCCAACGCCGGTGGCGTAGCCACCAGCGGATTGGAGATGGCCCAAAACGCCGTTTTCAGCAACTGGACCCGGGATGAGGTCGACCAGCGACTGCTGATGATCATGGTCAACATCCATCGCAGCTGTCAGGAAGCAGCCGAGCACTACGGAACTCCGGGCAACTACGTCAACGGCGCCAACATCGCCGGCTTCATCAAGGTGGCCGACGCGATGCTCGACCAGGGCGTTGTGTGAGCAGGAGGCGTCATGCGCAAGGACATTGGATACTTCGAAGGGACCGACTCGACGCTGCTGACGGCACTGGTGTGTGAAGGCTTCGACACCATCCCGTTGTCGAACGGCTTCGACAACCACGGCCGTCATGTGCAATTGATCAACCAGGAAAACAAGCCCGATCTCATCATCGGCTACGTCCACAAAGTCTTCGCCCCCGACGACGGAGATCCCAACTACACGACCTATCAAGACATCTTCCACACCTGCCGGACCTACCAAGTGCCCCTGCTGCTCGAGGTCCCCAAAGGGTTGCAGGACAAGGCCCGGGCCCTGTTCGCTGAGGTTCCGGACGCTGTGCAGTTCGTCGATCCGGCCAACATGCTGAAGACAGCGCTCAAGATCCTCGGCGAACCCGAGAAGTAGCAGATTCAGGACTGGGCTTTCCCGCTACTCATCCTCAGGCGGCGTATCCCAATCCTGGACATCTTGGCCGGCCTCTCTGGAGATAATGTCGAGGGCGGCGGTGGCTCCGGCCCCGGCTGAGATGATCGCTTGACTGCGCTGCGGCCGTGCACTTCTCCCGACCACATATAGCTTGTCGATAGAAGACCGATACTGCCGGTCAACCGCCACCCCATCCTCCACGAACTCGAGACCGAGGGCACGGGCCAGCTCGGGGTTCTTTCCTTCTGTGAGTACCAGGTAATCGGCGGCGACCACGGAACCGCCCTCGGCTTTGATCCGAAACTCGCCTTCGACAAGGGCTATCGACTCCACCTTCTCGGCCACCAACTCGGCTCCAAAACTGCGGGCCTGGTGGCGAGCGATGACCTGGAAGTCGCTACCCGAGATCTCCGGAATCCCCAAGTAGTTGTACAGGTAGGCGTAGTGCATCGCGGTCTGATCGGTCCCGAAGACGGTCACAGCATGGCCGCCCTTGGCCAGGAACAGCGCGGCACTCAGGCCTCCCGGGCCGTCTCCCACAATCGTGATGGTCGCCATCACACCTCCCTCGTCGGATCGTGAGGCTACCGGGAGGCGGGTATTACGAGAGGGGCAATTAGAGGATGCGTTCGGCCTCCTCCACTTCTCGAACTCGCGGCGAAGCCCCTCCCCCTCCTGCCTCCATTGCCTGTGAGGGAAGGCGAGCGGAGGGGGCGGTCGCAGTGCTGGTTTGAGGTTGAGGTTCGGGTCCTCGAGGATCGTCGACCCGACCTCTAACCCCCACCCCGCCGGCGGGAGGGGGAATGGTCTACTCCTCGTAGCCGGGATGCGCCACCCTAGAAACGGCTTCGCCTGCTACAAGCGGCAAGTGAGCCATGGAACCCTGCAGGCCCCGTAACAACACAAACATGTCGGCTGCCGGCCCCAGCGACAACGCCTGGCCCTCGACCGCGCCCTCGTCCGGAGTAGCGCTGAGCAAGCTGAAAGTCCCGGCGTCGAGCCGGGCCGAGAACGATGGGGACGAGTACTCGACGGCGCCGTTCACAGACAGCCTGTGCGTCTCTCCGTTCCAGCGACCCTCTATGGACCCATCTCCGAACATCATGAAAGCGTTGTCCTTCTCTGCCTCGAAGTCGGCTCGATCGAGGTAGAGGCGCGGTTTGTCCCTGTAGGGGTCGCCGGACGTCGGGCAGGAGGTCGTACAGTTGCCACACTCGTTGCAGAAGTCGGTCAGTACCGCGATCTGCAGGGTCTGAGCCGCCGTGTAGGCATGCTTGTCGCCGACGACGATCCCCTCTCCGTCCACGCTGAGCGTGGGTAGGGCCACCGCGAAGGGATCCATCTCGTAGGTCATCAATGCCATGTTCGGGCACACCCCTACGCAGAGACTGCAGATCTCATGGCAGTCCAGACAGCGGGTCGCCTCGGCGATAGCCTGCTCGGCCGTGTATCCCAACACGGTCTCGTCAAAACCGTCCCGCTGATCCAGCGGCGAGAACTCGATGGGGACCCGGTACTCGCGACGAGCTCGTTTCATGGTCATCTCCGCAAGATCGACGCGCCCCGCTTCTTCCGGCGGCACCGAGACGGCGTCGCCGTGGGCAGCGATGATGGCGGCTGCTACGGCCTTGCCGTCGGCCGCCGCCTTGACGATCGAAGATGGACCATCGGCAGCCACATCTCCGCCCGCGTAGACGCCGGGGATCGACGACTCGAAGGTGAAAGGATCGACCTCGACATAGCCACGCTTGGTCAGGGCGGGCGACTCGTCACCAAAGAAGTCCAGAATCGAGTGCTGGCTGATAGCCAGGATGAGAGTATCGAGAGGAATCTCGAACTCCGAGTCCGGGACATCGTGAGGGATCTTGCGACCTGATGCGTCACGATCACCGCGGTATTCCGTCCTGGTGCAGATCAATCCAGCCAGTTTGCCGTCCTCGATGCGGAGGGCATGCGGAGTGGCAAGTTCGATGATCCCGATGCCCTCATCCTTGCAGGCGTGGATTTCCTCCGGATCGGCCGGCATCTGGTCGATGGTGCGCCGGTAGATCAGCGAAGCCTCGGTCGCGCCCACCCGGCGAGCAGACCGAACCGCATCCATCGCTGTGTCGCCGGCCCCGATGACTCCCACCCGGGCACCGATCTGCACGGGATGTCCTTCCCGAACGCTGCGCAGGAACAGGAGGGCGTCCATGATGCCCTCCGAATCCTCGCCCTCCAGGTTGAGTCGCTTGGCGAGTTGCGCTCCAACGGCAACGAAGATCGTCTCGAAACCGTCGGCGCGCAGGTCCGCCAGGGTGAAGTCAACACCGGCGGTCTGGCGGTAACGGATTTCGACGCCCAGCTCTTTGAGAATCGCCATATCCTGATCGATCTCCGCTTGTGGCAGCCGGTAGCTAGGAATCGCTCCACCCACCATGCCGCCGGCATATGGATGTGCCTCGAAGATCGTCACCGTGAAACCTGCGTAGCCCAGCGCCTGGGCGGTGGACAACCCGGCCGGTCCGGCCCCGATGATGGCCACTTTCGAACCCAAACCAGGCTTCTTCCGGAACAACACTGGTTGCTGTTCCTGCCGCATGATGAACCGTTTCATGTGCCGGATCGCCAGGGGTTGATCGAGGTGGGTCCGGATGCAGGTGTTCTCGCAGAGGTGGTCGCACACCCGGCCGAGGATCGACGGCAGAGGATTATCTTCCCTGGTGAGCTTGACGGCTTCTAGGAAGTCACCGTTCCTGACTGCGTTCATGTACTGCGGGACCTTCTGATCGACCGGGCATTCGTCTAGACAGGGGGCCTCGATACAGTCGAAGAAGCCCAGCTCCCGAGGCGTCTTGGACCGGTCCATGCGGAAGGATTCCTTCTCGTAGCGCCAGTCGCTACGGGCCTCTTCTGCATAATGACGCAGATTGAGCCGGGCCATGACTTTGACGACCAGATCGACCAGCTCGTTGGTCCTCAACTCATCGAAGCCGTGCGAAGCGGCCCAGGCCGCGACCCGGTCGACGACCGGTCCCTCGTTGCCGGCCAAGCTTTCCGCCAGCGACCGGCACTCCTCGGCGTCCAGTGCCATCCCGCTGCCGGTCAGTGCCGACCACCGCAACACAGGCACAAATTCGTCGAATCCCGCCCGAGTAATCGCCGTCCGAGCGATGAAGTCTTCCAGATCGATCGCCCCGACCTCATCCATAGCGGCGTCGAGGTTCTCCATGTATTGCAGCATGCGCAGGTAGCCGCCGGTCTTGAGCAGGTCGGAACATACGGTCACCGTCTTCATGCCTGCCGCCAGGAGGTCGGGGACGTTGAAGCAGTCGGCACCCCCTGCGAAGGAGAGCATGAGATCGCCCCGGAATTCCTCGCTGATCTTGGAGGCGAGGTTGGTGGTGACCGGATGGAGGGCTCGGCCGGACAGGTACATCATCTCATCGCGGTCGAACACGGTCCGCCAGTTGTCGACCTCGAGAGTGTTGGTGAGTTTGAGGCCGAAGGTCCGGTTGTGGGTAGCGGCAATCCTGCGCAAATTATGGAACATGGGCACGGCATCGACATACATCAGGTCGTGGCCGAAGGCTTCATCAGGAACGGGCACGTCCACGAAAGCCAGGTCGTCGTTGATGATCTTCCGGACCCGGTCGGCGCCAAGCAGGGTGGGGTTGCACTTAACCGATGTGTGCAATTCCCGCTCTTCCAGGAGGTAGTGGGTGATTCGTTCGATCTCGTCGGGAGGGCATCCGTGCATGGTCGACAGCGTGATCGTGTCGGAGATCAGGGCCGGGATGTGGAGGTTGCGTACCTCGGGGTAGCGCCGCGCAACAATGTCGATGTAGGCCGCCAGATAGTCGGAAGCGTCAAACATCGTGTCGAGGAACCACTGCACGTTGGGCTTGAGAATCCCCTCCAGGTTGTACCCGACACTCATGTTGAAGATCATCCCGGGCCCGTCTCCGGGGAACCCGAACTTGTGGTGGAGGGCATAGATCAGCACCCACGCCCGCAGGTATTCGTCGAACGATTCGTAGACCTTGAGCTCCTGGGACCACTCGACGTTGTACCCCTCGTCCTCGAGGTCGATACACGGCTTGTTGACATCGAGTTCGTCGAGCGTCTGGACGGTCTTCAATTCGATGAAACGGGCGCCCACCAGCCACGAGACGATGATGTTCTGGGCCATCTGAGTGTGAGGTCCGGCCGCCACCCCAAAGGGCGTTTCCAGCAGCCGACCGTACTTCTGAAGACGGAAACGATCGGTTTCCCTCGGCACGAAGAATGCGGAGCGCGGAACGCCAAACAGGGAGTCCTTCTGCTCCAGTTCGTCGAAAACCCAATCGGTCAGCTGCTCCATGGAGATGGGATGGAATCGATCGGACATGTCGCTCCTCGTCGGTTGTCAGATGCTCATAAACGGGTGTGTAGGCGAGCAGCCTGCTCGGCGGCCCTGGCGCGAACCTCGGCGGCGTCGACCCGGGTGGGCCGGCCGTCGGTGAACACGACCTCGCCGCCCACCTTTACCTCTAGGGGATGAACGCCGGGAGTGAAAGCCAGATGCCAGGGGTCCATAGGGTCGTACGACCAGGTGACCTCGTCGTTGCGGGCTTCCGGCATCAGATCCCAGCCGGTCTCCAACCATGACCAGGCAGGATCGGGTCCGCAAGTCACATCGACGCTGCGCTGCAGCACATAGGCCAGGCGGAACGACTCGATCATGTTGGCACCAATGCCGTCCGTTCCCAGAGCCACCGGGTTGCTGAACCGAACCGGGTTGGCGTAGCCGACCGCGTTGTTCAGGTTCGAGCGCGGGTTGTGGAGGATCGTTCCCTGCAGGGTGTGATCGGTCGGCAGGTGCACGCAGTGGCTGAGCAACCAGTTGTCCCGGGTCAACCCCTCGAGCCGTTGCGGGGCGTCGATATCGCCGATCCCTTCAGCGACATGAATATGAACCCCCACTCCAAGCTGGTCGGCAAGGGAGGCAGCTGCTTCGAGCGACTCGTCGGTGCAGGTGAAAGCGGCATGGATCCCGACCAGGGCCTGGTTGCCCTCCTTGATGAAACGCTCGTTCTCGTCCAGGCCCCGGCGGGCACCATCGGCGCCGTGCCGGTCGGTGATCCCATAGGCGGGTAACACCCGAACCCCCACCTCGGCGCAGGCTTCGGCAATGACGCTCAAGCTGCCCTCGATGGCATTGGGCGATTCGTGGTGATCGACAATGGCGGTGGTACCGGACTCGAGCGCCTCGAGTGCTCCGAGCATGGCCGACCATCTGATCATCTCCAGATCGAGGGCGGTGTCCAACCGCCACCAGATCTGCTCGAGAATCTCGTGGAAGTTGGTCGGGGTTTTGGGGGGTGGAGGCATGCCGCGCGCCAGCGCCGAGTAGAGGTGATGGTGGGCACACACCAGGCCCGGGGTCGTGGCGGACATGATCTCCTCCCGATGGAGCTCTACTTCAACCTAGCCCATACTTGTTTTGGCGCTCATGTTGCCTGCATAGTGGGCAAGTTAGGCGCCGGAACCGGTCTTTTCGATCGGTTGGTGGATGCCCATGGGCAGGCGATTGCGCCACATGCCGTCAACCTCGTGAAAAGCGGCCGCCACGGCCCCGGCAGTCGGGACGAGCCCTATTTCACCGACCCCTTTGATCCCGTACGGGGCGCCGGGTTGAGGCGCTTCAACCAGAAGCACCTCGATCTCGGGGATGTCTTTGGGGCGCAGGATCCCCAGGCTCCGCAGGGTCATGTTGGTGGGCATCCCCGCACCATCGGTGGGGAACTCCTCGGAAAGGGCGTACCCGAGCCCCATGTGAACGGCACCCTCTACCTGACCTTCGCACAACGTCGGGTTGACCACCCGCCCCACGTCATGCACGGCGATTACCTTCTCGATGTCACCCGTCTCGGGATCGGCGATGACCAACTGGGCGGCGTACCCGAAAGTCGAGTGGATGACCGGGTTCTCGACTCCGTCTTCAAGCGAGTTGGTCCAATCGACCCGGTACTCGCCGTAGTAATCGACGCCGGGCCGGCATTCGTTTTCTAGCGCAACATGGCAGGCGGCTTTGACCCCGCCGGCCCCCATGAGAGTGCCGCGCGAGCCGGTCGTCTGGCCGGCGCCGAGTTCCCGGGTGGTGTCGACCACGACCCGCACCCGCTCGGGGTCGACTCCTAGTTCCTGCACTGCAACCTGCAGGGCCACGGTATGGATCCCCTGGCCCATCTCGGTCCAGCAGTGGCGTACCTCGACCGTCCCGTCCTCCTCAAACCGCACAACGGCACCGGAAACCTCTTTGAAGCCGTTGCCGAGCCCCGAGTTCTTGATCCCCATCCCCAGCCCGACCGCTTTGCCTGCCGCCCGGGCTTCGTCGTAGCGATCCTTGATGGCATCCAGACATAGGCGGGCTCCGCGGCTGCCGTCATCCATGATCTGTCCGGGACCCCACACGTCCCCCGGCTCTACCACGTTGCGGGATCGCATCTCCCAACTGCTTATCCCCACCTGCTCGGCCAGACGTTCGAGCAGGCCTTCCGTGGCGAACTGTGCCTGGTTGGCCCCGAACCCCCGAAAAGCACCACACACAGGGTTGTTGGTGCGGATTGCGATCGCCTCAACGTCGATGGTGGGGAACACATAGGGACCACTGGCATGCCCGGCCGCTCGTTCCAGGACCTTCATCCCCACCGAGCCGTACGGTCCACTGTCGCCTACCATCCGGGCCCGCAAGGCGGTGAGCTTGCCGTCGGCGTCACAGCCGGCCGATGCCTCGATCCGGATCGGGTGCCGCTTAGCGTGAATCAACAGAGACTGTTCACGAGTCAGCGTGCACTTGACCGGTTTGCCCAACAGGTGCGCCGCCAGGGCCGTTTGAGCCTGATTGGCCATGTCTTCTTTCCCGCCGAAGGCGCCGCCGTTCGATACCAGCTCGACCACCACGTCGTCGTTGGAAATGCCCAGCACCTCGGCGATCTGGTTGCGGTCGTCCCACACTCCCTGACCTCCCGAATACACCATCAGCGGTCCGTCATCCTGCGGCACGACCAGGGTCGACTCCGGCTCGAGAAAAGCGTGCTCGACGCGTGGTGTGTAGAAGGTCTCCTGCACGGTGTGAGCCGAATCGGCCAGGACAGCGTCCACATCACCACGCGCATAGACCGAACGCGACAGCACATTGCCGTCCAGGCCCCATACGGCGTCTTCCTCCGACGCCAGCGCCGAATCGGGATCGACGAAGGGTGGGTGAATCGTGTATTCGATCTCGATCTTCTCCGCGGCGGCCCTGGCCAGGGCAACCGTGTCGGCGACGACGATCGCCAGGACGTCACCGAGGTACGACGTGCGGCCGCCCTCCGGTATGAAGACCGGCCAGTCGCGGTGGATGATCCCCACCTTGAGGTCGCCGGGAACATCGGCAGCGGTATAGACGGCCAGTACGCCGTCCATGGTCATAGCCGGCGTTGTGTCAATCTTGACCACGTCGGCGCGGGCGTGATCCGCCAGCCGGAGCGCTCCGTGCAGCATCCCATCGACCCGAATATCATCGACGTATCCCCTGTCGCCGAGCGCCAGTTCTATCGCTTCGTACTTCGTGCCGCGGGAACCGAGCCCGCCGAGCGGTTCGAGTTCCGGAATCGCATCGTCGCGCAGCATCTCGATCGCTTCGAAGATCTTCGTGTATCCGGTGCAGCGGCACAGGTGGGCGCCGAGACGACCGGCCGCCGTCTCGCGGGTCAGGTCGCTGCCTTTCTGATCGAGCAGTGCCTTGGTCCGCACCAGAATGCCCGGAGTGCAAAAACCACATTGCAGGGCGCCCGCCGCCGCGAACGCAGTCGACAACCGTTCCCGACTCTGGTCGTCAAAGCCTTCGAGAGTGGTGACTGTCTTGCCTTCGGCTTTCTCGAGGGTGACCAGACAGCTTTGTATGGCTTTGCCGTCCAGGAGCACCGTGCAAGCTCCACATTGGCCGGACGGCGCACACCCGTCCTTGGGGGACGTGATACCGAGCTCCTCGCGCAAAGCAGCGAGCAGATGAGGGTGGTCGCCGGAGACGGACACCTGATGACCGTTCACCACGAAGGAGCTGATTCCCGTCAGCGTCATTTCACACCCTCTCGACAAGCCGACCGACGAGTCGGCCGAGTAACCGTAAGGCTCTTGCCCGACGCCGTCATCTTCAAGCGAGTTTAACAATCTGTCAAGGGACCGGGGGGGGCGGCTCAACCTGATGGATGTGGGGATTGCCAACAGTAAAGTCTGGACAACCGGCGGAGGAGAGCGGAGTGTCCTGTAGCGCGGAGTTCATGATTGAACCGTTCGAGGAAGGCGCGCCGGGACCGCATGTGATGGCCGCCGTCGCAGCCGTCCGCTCTCACGGCTTCGAACCCGAGATGGGGCCCTTCGGGACCTCGATTCACGGCGACCCTGCCAGGGTTATCGCGGCGTTGCAGGTGATGCTTGATGCCGCCTACCGATCGGGGGCCTCTCGGGTTTCGCTGCAAGTCGACCTGGACGGTGGGCCGTGACCACCGCTACCGGCCACCCCGTCTTTGCCGCCATCCAACCGCTGCTGGAGGTTTTGGGAGGCGCCGTAATCAAACCGGACGAACTCCAATCGGGGGACGTACCCATCTCCTGGGAGGAGGAAGTTATTGGTGGCATTCGATTGGACTCTCTGTCGAATGCTCTCGATCGTCTGGTAACCCACATCGAGGAAGAACTCGGCGGGAAGCTGGTGGATCTGCCCCGGGAAAAGAAACAGGCTGCGGTGCGCATGCTCGATGAGCGGGGAGCGTTCCAATTGAGGAAAGCGATCGAGGACGTTGCCGCCATGATGGGCGTAAGTCGCATCACGATCTACAACTACCTGAATGCCATCAGGAATGACTGAGAGCTGGCAACGGGCGGGCGAAGGCAACAAGTTGACATTTTGTTAGCCACCGACGACGCTACCGACCTGGTGTCGGTTCGGGGCCGGGGCCGGTCGGAGGGAGACGCAAAGCTGTGACGAGCGCCGTGACCAAGCGTCGGACGCTATCCAGGTATCTCGCCTTCCTCATCCCGGTCGCCGCGGTCGTCGCCGCCCTGCTCGTCGGCGCGATCATGCTCCTCGCGCTCGGCGCCAATCCTCTGGAGGGGTTCCGGGAGCTGGTCAAGGGAGCCTTCGGCAGCAAAGACGCACTCATCTCGACGGCTTTGAAGGCTACCCCCTTGCTGTTCGTCGGGGTCGGCATCACGATCGCTTTTCGCGCCAACGTGATCAACATCGGCGGAGAAGGCCAAATGGTGGCGGGGGGGCTGCTGGCGACCGTCACCGCCCTGGCCCTCCCCGACCTCTCAGCCTGGATAATGCTGCCCGGCGTCCTGCTGGCCGGTCTAATCGGGGGAGCGATCTGGGGAGCCGTCCCAGGGGCGCTCAAGGCGTACTTCGGGGTTAATGAAATCCTCAGCACGATCATGCTCAACGTGGTCGCAGTGCAGCTGATGAACTTCCTGCTGCGCGGACCGCTGATCGATCCGGGCGAAATCGAACGCGGAACGCGGATTCCCCAGACCGAGCGCCTCCAGGAAGGCGCCGATCTCCCGCTCCTCTTCGGCGACGGGCGTTTCCACATCGGCCCTCTGGTGGCCATCCTGGCCGCAGTGGCGGCCTACATCCTCCTCTGGCGCACTCCGCTCGGTTACCGGTTGCGGGCAGTCGGCTTGAACCCGGACGCATCCAAGTACGCGGGCATCCCGGTCAAGCGAACGATCATGCTGGCGTTGACGTTCAGTGGCGCCATGGCCGGCCTGGCCGGGGCGGTCCTGGTCTTCGGAAGCGAGAGTCACCGCATGGTCACCGACGGGTCGACGGCCGGTTTCACCGGGAGTGCCGGCTTCAACGGGATCGTTGCCGCTCTATTCGGTGGGCTACATCCCCTCTGGACCATTCCGGCTTCTTTCCTCTTCGGAGGTTTGCTGGTGGGTGGAAACGCTATGCAGCGGGCCGTGCAGGTCCCCTCCGCGTTGATCCTCGCCCTGAACGGACTGGTCGTCGTGTTTGTCGTGGCGACCGACCGCTACCGCAAGCGCATGCTGGCGAGGGATGTCAGGGTTGACGCACCGGAACCACTCGCACCTTCCTCTGGTTCGCCGCCGACGGACGGGGCGGAGCCGCCCCTTGAGGAAGACACCTCGTGAGTGAATTCTTCACCACCGCCGTACTCGTCGCTACGGCCGCCTCCGGTATCCGCTTGGCCGTCCCCTTGCTGTTTGCCTCCCTCGGCGAGACCTACGGACAGCGATCCGGCGTACTGAACCTGGGGGTTGACGGCATCATGCTGCTCGGAGCATTTGGCGGCTATTACGCAGTGCTGCAGACTGGCAGCGTCTGGCTGGGGCTGCTCATCGGCATTGTCGTCGGGTTACTGCTGGGAATAATTTCGGCCGTGATCTCGGTGACGCTCCGCGCCGAGCAGGGAATTAGCGGTATCGGTATTTATCTCTTCGGCCTGGGCATGAGCGACCTGCTCTTTCAGAAACTGGTCGGCACCCCGCTGCCGATCACCAAGTTCCCCAAGTTGAACATTCCGGTCCTGAGTGACATCCCGGTCGTCGGTGAGTTGCTCTTCCAGCACAGCATCGTGGTCTACCTCGCCTTCCTGGCCGTCCCGATCAGCATGTACATCATCAACAAGACGACCTTCGGGATGAATATCCGGGCGGTGGGCGAGAACCCGGAAGCCGCCGACAGCCTCGGCGTCAGCGTCAGCCGGGTCCGCTACGGAACCGTCATCATCGGCGGCACGCTCGCCGGCGTGGCAGGAGCTGCGTTGGCCATAGACCTGGGCATCTTCCAGCAGAACCTCACCAACGCCCAGGGGTTCATCGCCATCGCCCTCGTCTACTTCGGTGCCTGGCGGCCGCTCGGGGTGATGCTGGGGTCGCTGCTCTACGGGTTCGTCAACGCCATCGTGCTGCAACTCAAGACGCTGGCGATTATCCCGCCCGACTTGTCCAACTTTGCCGCCATGGCTCCGGCGATCATTACGATTCTGGCTCTCGTGATCGTGGCCCGACGCTTCAAGGCACCGGCGGCACTCACCAAGCCCTATTCACGAGGAGAATGAGCAATGACCGTAGGGTCCCAACTGAAGGAGGAACCTTGAAGAAGAACCTGAAGATCTGGCTGATTGTCATGCTGGCATTCGCCCTCTTTGCGGCCGCTTGCGGCGACGATGCCACAACCGGGGAGGCCGAACCGTTCCGCATTGCCATCGTGGCACCGTCGGCCTCCAACGACCTGGCGTTCACCCAGTCGATCGTCGACGCCGTGGATGTCATCAAGAATGAGATGGGAAACGTTGAGGTGGAAGTCACCGACGGCACCTTTGTGGTCGAGGATGCCGCCGCCGCTATCCGCGCCTACGCGGACGACGGGGTGGATCTGGTAATCGCCCACGGAAGCCAGTACGGGGGATCATTGCAGGAGATTGCTCCCGACTTCCCCGACACTTCTTTCGCCTGGGGTACTGCGGCCGATACCTTCGGCTTGCCTAATGTGTTCGCTTATGAGGCCGCCTCCGACGAAGGTGGCTACGTGATGGGCGTAATGGCCGCGGCTCTCAGCGAGAGCGCGGTGATCGGTATTGTTGGGCCGATCGAAGTCGGTGACGCCAAGCTCTACGTCGACGGCTTCGCGGCAGGCGCAAAGGCGCAGAATCCCGCCGCGAATGTGCTGGTGACCTATACCGATTCCTTCAGCGATGTGGCGCTCGCTTCCGAGACGGCCCAAAGCCACGCCGCCAACGGGGCCGACGTCATGTCGGGCACGGCCCAAATGGTGGTGGGCGCGGTCAGTGTGGCCAACGATGCCGGGATCCTGTGGTTCGGTACCCAGGCCAACCAGACGAGCCTGGCTCCGAGCATCGTGGTGGCCTCCCAGGTCTATCACTGGGAGGTGGTGTTGCGCGACATCATCGGCCAAATGGACTCAGGAACGCTCGGCGGTGAGGAGTTCAAGATCGATCTCGCCAACGGTGGCGAAGTCATCGAGTACAACGACGCCTTCGACCTACCGGCCGACGTCAGGCAATTAGGCGAAGACACGATCGCCGGCATCAAAGACGGGTCGATCTCGACCGGGAGCTAGGAGATAGTTGTGGGGATCGATTGCGGCGGAGATTGTCGTACTTGGTACTTCGTACTTCGTACCGCGGCCTCAGTCGTGGCACTTGACCGGGGCGGGCGACTGCTCGCCCCGGTCACAACAACGGGGGGACGGCGTGAGCGGTGAATTGATGCTGGAGATGCGGGGGATCACCAAACGATTCCCGGGTGTTCTGGCAAACGACCGGGTCGATTTCGACCTAAGGGCCGGCGAAGTTCACACGCTGCTCGGCGAGAACGGTGCCGGTAAGAGCACCCTGATGAAGATCCTCTACGGGCTCTATCAGCCGGACGAGGGCGGGATCCTCCTCAACGGAACCCCGGTTGAGGTCCACAGCCCCACCGACGCCATCGACCTCAACATCGGGATGATCCACCAACATTTCATGATGGTCGAAAGCCTGACCGTGGCCGAAAACGTGGCCTTGGGTTTGCCGTCGAACCGGGGATTCCGCACCGATCTCGTCGCCGTCTCCGAACGCATTACTGAACTGGGGACACGATATGGACTCCTGATCGACCCGAGTGCCACCGTGTGGCAGCTTTCCGTCGGGCAGAAACAGCGGGTAGAGATCATCAAGGCGCTATACCGGAACGCCAATCTTCTGATCCTCGACGAACCAACGGCGGTGCTGACGCCCCAGGAGGTGGACCAACTGTTCACGACCCTGCGGCAGATGACCGACGACGGCCGGGGCTTGATCTTCATCTCTCACAAGTTGCACGAAGTGCTGGCTCTCAGCGACCGCATCACAGTGCTCAGACAGGGTCGTAAGACGGGTGAGGTCCCGGTCGAGGGAGCAACCCGCGAAAGCCTTGCCAGAATGATGGTCGGGCGCGAAGTGAAGCTGGCCCCGGACAAACCCGCCGTCGAGCCGGGTCGACCACGGCTCCGCATCGAGAACCTAACTGTGCTGGGTGATCGTGGGGACGAAGCAGTGCGCGGCCTCAACCTGGAAGTCCGGGCCGGGGAGATTCTCGGCATTGCCGGGGTATCCGGAAACGGCCAACGGGAGATGGCTGAAACCATAGGTGGCCTCCGTGAGCCGACCAGTGGATCAATCTTCATCGATGACGTCGATGGTGCCGGGAAGACCCCCGCTGAAATCCGGGCGACCGGACTTTCCTACGTACCGGAGGGCCGCATGAAGAACGGCTGTATCGGTGAGTTCACGATCTCAGAGAACCTGCTACTCATCGATCACAAGGATCGCCGGTTTGTCAAGCGGGGCCTCTTCGACTTCAGCGCGATCAAAGAGCACTCCGCTCAGCTGGTCAAGGAGTACGCGGTCAAGACTCCGACGTTGGAGACGACGGCTCGCAGCCTGTCGGGTGGGAACATCCAGAAGCTGATCCTGGCCAGGGAGATCTCCGGTACCCCCAAGGTGCTGTTGGCTTCTCAACCCACTCGTGGGGTCGACATCGGCGCGGCCGAGTACATCCACAAGCGGCTGGTTGAGCAGCGGGCCGAGAACACGGCCATCCTGGTCATCTCTGAAGACCTCGACGAGGTGTTCGCTCTTTCGGACCGGATCGCCGTGATCTATGAGGGACAAATCATGGGCATCGTCGACCCGGCCACCACCTCCCGGGAGGAGATCGGACTGATGATGGCGGGCGTCCATAGGGAAACCGCCTCGAACTGAGCCCTAGCCTCCCAGGGCTTGGTCCAGATCCTCTTTCAGGTCTTCGACATCCTCCAGCCCGATCGAGAGCCGGACCAACCCATCCGAAATGCCGACCGCGGCCCGCTCTTCGGGAGTCAGGCGAGAGTGCGTGGTTGTGGCCGGGTGGGTGGCCAGACTCTTTGCATCACCGAGATTGTTGGCGATGTCGAACAGCAAAAGGGCGTTCATGAACCGGAAGGCCGCCTCTCGGCCGCCCTCGAGCTCGACGGCCACCAAGGAACCACCCGCCGACATCTGCCGACGGGCCAGATCGACCTGCGGGTGGGCGTCCGCCGTTGGGTACCGTGTCTCGGCTACTCCCGGCCGGCCGCCGAGGAAGGTAGCCAGCTCAGCTGCGGTGTGCGATTGTTGGGTAACCCTTAGATCCAGGGTTTCGAGGCTCTTGGCGATGATCCAGGCGTTGAAGGGGCTCATAGTGGGGCCGGTGTGGCGCTGGAACTCCTTGAACGGGCCTTCGATGAACTCGGTCGGTCCGAGGACGGCTCCTCCCATCGTTCGGCCCTGCCCATCCAGATGCTTGGTCGTCGAGTAAACCACCACGTCTGCGCCCAGTTCAAGGGGCCGCTGCAGGACGGGCGTGGCGAACACATTGTCGACAATGACCAGTGCTCCGGCGGCGTGCGCTCTCTCAGCCACCGCCGAAATGTCGATGATCTCCAACAGGGGATTGGAGGGCGTCTCGAGGAACACCATCTTGGTCGGTATCGCGAGGGCGGCCTCCCAGGCATCAAGATCGCGACCGTCGACCAGCTGAGTATCGATCCCCCAGCGTGGTAGCAGCGCACCCAATACGGCCACGGTCGATCCAAACAGCGAACGTGAGGCAACGAGCCGGTCCCCGGCCTCGAGGTAGCAAGCCAAGGCGGCAAACACTGCCGCCATCCCACTGGCCGTCGCCCGGCAGGCTTCTGCCCCGTCGAGTAACCGCAGTCGTTCCTCGAAAACCGACACCGTGGGGTTTCCGTAGCGACTGTAGATGTAACCGTCGAGGTCACCTTTGAAGGTTGCCGCCGCCTCTTCGGCAGTCTCGTATACGTACGCGGAGGTCAGGTAGAGCGCCTCGGCCGTTTCCCCGAAAGACGACCGGTGGAGGCCGCCCCGCACTTGATTCGTCTTTGGTCGCCGTTCGCTCATCGGTTCCTCACTGCCGCAACGGTACTAGGAGGACGGGCGGCCGTTACTCTGTCTCCCCATGGCTTCGCCACTGCCACTTCATCTGTTACCCGACACCGCCGTGATTGATGATGGCCGGTTGTCGATTGGCGGGTGCGACACGCTCGATCTGGCCGCTCAATTCGGCACTCCGCTTTTCGTGTACGACGAGAAGCATCTCCGGGCTCGCTGCCGCGAAGCGGTCGCCGCCTTTGGTGACGGGGTCGCCTACGCCACCAAAGCCTTCCTGTGCAAGGCCATGGCCCGCCTGGCGGCGGAGGAAGGCATGCACCTCGATGTGGCCACGGGCGGCGAACTGTGGGTGGCCCTTCAGGCCGGGATACCCGCTGAGCGACTCGTGCTGCACGGCAACAACAAGTCACCGGTTGAACTGGCTATGGCGCTCGAGGCAGGCGTCGGAAGGATCGTCGTTGATTCGTTCGATGAAGTCCACCGCCTCTCCTCACTGGCGGCCGAACGCGACCGGAAGGTCCGGGTGCTGATCCGGATCACCCCGGGGGTCGAGGCTCACACCCACGAATTCGTTGCCACGGGCCAAGACGACACCAAGTTCGGGTTCACGGTGTCGACCGGGGCCGCCGACCAGGCCATTGAGTGGACCACGTCATCGCCGGTGCTGGAACTGATGGGATTGCATGCTCATATCGGCAGCCAAGTCTTTCGCCTGGCCTCCTTTGTTGAAGCCGCCCGGGCCGTGGCCCGGGCCGCGGCTCCCTACGACCTGCCAGAACTGTCCCTGGGAGGGGGCCTGGGCGTGCCCTACGTCGCAGGCGAGACCTCTCCGTCGATCGCCGAATGGGGCCAAGCCATCGTCGCGGCCTGCTTGGACGAGGGCGTCACCGGGACGGTGACGGCCGAACCGGGACGGGCCATCGCGGCCGCCGCCGCGGTGACCCTATATACGGCGGGAACCATCAAGGACATTCCCGGGACCCGGACCTATGTGTCCGTGGATGGAGGGATGAGCGACAACCCGCGCCCGGTGCTATACGGCAGCGGCTATGAGGCATTCCTTCCCCGGGCCGCCGACGCTCCCCGTCCCCGGCCCGTAAGGATCGTCGGCAAACACTGCGAATCGGGGGACGTGCTGGTTCGGGAAGCTTGGGTGCCTGAAGACCTCGCCGTTGACGACGTGCTGGCCACCCCCGTTACTGGCGCCTACGGACACTCGATGGGATCCAACTACAACAAGGTGTTGCGCCCGGCGGTGGTTTTCTGCCGGGAGGGTAACGCCCGCCTGGTGGTGCGTCGCGAGACCTACGAGGACCTGCTCATCACGGATCTGGGGGATTAGCCACCACCGCCGTATCGAGCACCGGCCCAGTTTCCGCTTGACAATGCAGCTGACGTCACCTAGAACCCTTAATCAATCACGCCGAAAGGGCTCGAGTAGCGACCCGACATTCCACGTACATGACATCATCCAGAAAGGTGGAGGGATCAGGCCCTGTGAAACCTTGGCAACCATCCCGGACGCGGGAACGGTGCCAATTCCTGCCCGTTGACATACATGCGGGATAGATGAGGACGATGACGACAATGTTGTTACCGCCTCTCCACAACTGGATGCAGGCGGTTTTCTCGTTCCGGGAACCCTGCATGCGGTGTGGCCCCCGAAGAATGGAGAGGAAGCCATGACCTACCAGTACGAGACCCTGCAGGTGCACGCCGGCCAGCAACCGGCGCCCGGGACCAACGCCAGAGCGGTTCCGATTTATCAGACCTCGTCCTACACCTTCGACGACACCGACCACGCGGCCCGCTTGTTCGGCCTCGAGGAGTTCGGGAACATCTACACGCGGATCATGAACCCGACCACCGACGTCTTTGAGCAGCGGATCGCCGCCCTCGAAGGCGGCGTTGCAGCCGTGGCAACCTCATCCGGTCAGGCTGCACAACTGGTCGCATTGACCACCCTGGCGCAGGCCGGCGACCAAATCGTGGCATCCAGCTATCTCTACGGAGGCACCCACAACCAGTTCAAGGTGGCGTTGCCCCGCCTCGGCATCGAGGTGGCCATCGTGGAGGGCGACGACCCGGACGTACTGGAAGCCGCCATCACCGACCGCGCCAAGGCGCTGTATGTCGAGTCCATCGCCAACCCCGAGTACTCGGTACCGGACCTGCGTCGCCTGGCCGATGTCGCCCACCGGCATGGAATCCCTCTCGTCGTCGATAACACGTTCGGTTGCGCGGGATACCTGATTCGGCCGATCGAACACGGCGCCGACATCGTCGTGGCTTCAGCAACGAAGTGGATCGGCGGCCACGGCAACTCGATCGGGGGAGTGATCGTTGATTCGGGCAACTTCGATTGGCGGAATGGCAAGTTTCCGCTGTTCACAGAGCCGGCTCCCGGTTATCACGGTCTGGTCTTTTCCGACGTGTTCGGACCCGATGGACCATTCGGGAACATCGCGTTTGCCATTCGCGCCCGGGTGGAGGGTCTTCGAGACCTCGGAACAGCGCTCAGTCCGTTCAATGCGTTCCTGTTTCTGCAAGGGCTCGAAACTCTCTCGCTGCGTGTACAACGGCACGTAGACAACACTCTTGCCCTGGCCGAGTGGCTCGAGGTTCATCCCCTGGTCACCTGGGTGAAGTACCCGGGCCTTGCCTCGCATCCATCGCACGAGCGCGCCGCCAGGTACCTACGACACGGATTCGGGGCCGTCCTGAGCTTCGGGGTGACGGGAGGCTACGAAGCAGCGCGGACGTTCATCAACTCGGTCGAGCTCGCCAGTCATCTCGCCAATGTGGGTGACGCCAAGACCCTGGTGATCCATCCGGCTTCGACTACCCACCAGCAATTGTCGGCCGAGGAGCAGATCGCCGCCGGAGTCACAGCCGACCTCGTGCGGGTGGCTGTAGGTATCGAACACATCGACGACATCAAGGCCGATCTCGATCAGGCCTTACAGCGAACCGGCGAGGCCAGCGCGGCATGACGGCGCTCGCCGACTCTCTCGGGGTGGTAGAGACGGAGTTCTTTGCTATCGAGAAGCCCTCTCTCTTGCAGAGCGGGCAGGAGTTGGGATCGATCACACTTGCCTATGAGACCTACGGAGAACTGAACACAAGCAAAGACAACGCCATCCTGCTGTTCCATGCCTTGACGGGTAGCCAGCACGCCGCCGGGTTCAATCCGTCCGTGCCGGCCGCGGAGCCGTTCTGGGTGGACGAGTTGCATACCGGCTGGTGGAACGATTTCATCGGTCCCGGCAAGGCACTCAACACCGATCGATTCTTCGTTATCTGCGTCAACTACCTGGGCGGCTGCTACGGATCGACCGGTCCGACTTCGATCGACCCGGCCACCAGGCGGCCGTATGGATCCAGCTTCCCGCGGATCTCGATCTCCGACGTCGTCGACTCCCAAATAGCCCTGCTGGACCACCTCGGGATCGAGACCCTCCACGCGACCACCGGAGGTTCGGTGGGCGGCATGATGTGCGTCAACCTGGCGACCCGCTACCCGGAGCGAGTGAAGAACGTAATCCCGATCTCAGCCGGATTAGGCATCACCGCTCTGCAACGCATTCACATCTTCGAACAGTGCAATGTCATCGAGAACGACCCGCACTTCGCGGGTGGCGACTACTACGAGGGTCCGAAACCGGATCGGGGGCTCGCCCTGGCCCGCATGATCGGCCATAAGGATTTCGTGTCTCTTAAGGCCATAGAGGAGCGGGCCAAGGACGAGATTGTCGACCGTCATGAGACGGGCGGTCACATTCAGATCGTCAACCCGATCGAGTCATACATGTGGCACCAAGGCACCAAGTTCGTGAAGCGGTTCGACGCCAACACCTACCTGCGGATCATGGAGTTGTGGCAGACAGTCGACCTGGTCGAGCAGGCAGATGGCCCGGACCTCAACTCGGTCCTTCGGCGTTGTCGCAACCAACGCTTCATGGTGTTCAGCATCGACTCGGACGTCTGCTACTACCCGGAGGAGCAGCAAGAAATGGTGACGGCTCTCAAGCGGGCAGGAGTCCCCGTGCAGCGCATCACCGTGCACTCGGAGAAGGGCCACGATTCGTTTCTGCTCGAGCCCGAGCTGTTCGCCCCGCACTTGATCGACACGCTCGAGTGGGAACGATGGTGATGGGGGTACTTTTGTACTTCGGACTTTGTACTTCGGACCGGACGGCGAACGACGGTCTCCTACCCAGCCCGCTCTCTTAGAACTGCGGCTACCTCTCCTGGGGACAAGCCTCTTTCGGCCAGGAGCACCAAAAGGTGGTACACCAGGTCGGCAGCTTCTTCCGACACGCGGTCGGGAGATCCGGTTCCGGCGTCGTGGTCCTTGGCGGCCAGCAGCACCTCGGTGGCTTCCTCGGTGAGCTTCCGACCAACCATATCGACGCCACCCTCGAGCAGCGAGGCAGTATAGGAACCTTCCGGCCGATCGGCCGCCCGGGCGACGATGACAGGCCACAGTTCGGGCGGTACCAACGTTTCTGTTTGCACCCCCGCGCCGTCGAAACAGCTCTCGTCTCCCGTATGACAGGCGGGTCCAGACGGAACTACCTCGATCAGCAGCGCGTCCTGGTCGCAATCGGCGCTAATCCGAGAAACGGCCATGGTGTTGCCGCTGGTGGCACCCTTGCGCCAGATCTCCCGGCGGGAACGGCTCCAGAAATGCACCTCTCCGGTTTCTTCGGTCAGCCGCAGGCTCTCCGCATTGAGATAGGCGACCATGAGCACCCGACCCGTCCGCGCATCCTGCACGATGCCCGGCACCAGACCATCGCCACCGAAGCGGACCGGGGTCACGGGGTCGCCTCGATGGGCCGTACCGGGATCCCGGCCGCAGCCAAACCGCCCTTGAGGTCGGCAATGGCGATCTCCCGACGATGAAAGATCGATGCGGCCAGCACCGCATCCGCTCTGCTCTCGCCGAGGGCCTCCACACAATGCTCGACGGTTCCCGCCCCCCCGGAAGCGATCACCGGGATCGGGACCGCCGATCGCACCGCCTCGAGCAACTCGAGGTCGTATCCATCCTTGGTTCCGTCCCGGTCCATCGAGGTCAACAGGATCTCCCCGGCGCCCAGTCCGGCCCCGGTGGCCGCCCAGGAGACCGCATCGAGACCGGTCGGTGTGCGGCCACCGTGGGTGTACACCTCCCAATCGCCCGGTGGTCGACGTTTGGCGTCGATGGCGAGCACGACACACTGCGCTCCAAACGCTTCAGCACACTCGGCAATCAGTTGTGGTCTTTCAACGGCGGCGGTATTGACCGTCACGCGGTCGGCACCGGCTCGCAACGTTGCTCGCATGTCCTCCACTGTCCTGACACCACCGCCTACCGTGAGCGGGACGAAGACCCGCTCTGCGGTGCGGCGCACGACATCCAGCATGGTGTCCCGGCCTTCGTGGGAGGCGGTGATATCGAGAAAGCAGATCTCGTCGGCGCCCTCTGCCACGTATCGAGCCGCCAGCTCGACCGGATCGCCCTCATCGGTGAGATCAACGAATTGCACCCCCTTCACCACCCGGCCGGCGTGAACATCGAGACAGGGGATGACCCTCCTACGCAGCATCTGCGGCCACCCTGCACTCATCCACGAAGTTACCGAGCAGGCGCAACCCGTTCGGGCCGCTCCGTTCCGGGTGGAACTGCACCCCCACCCGGTTGGCAGAACGAACCGCCGCAACGAACTCAGCGCCGTAGGTGCTCGTCGCGATCACCGCCGCGAGGTCCTCGGGCACCGGGGCAAAGCTGTGCACAAAGTAGAACGTAGATCCGGTCGAGATTCCGTCGAAGAGGGGCTCCCGGTTCAGTTGCACATCGTTCCACCCGATGTGGGGGAGCCGCGGTGCCCCCTCTAGGCGTCGCACTCGGCCGGGAATCAACCCCAGAGTCTGGCCGCCATCCTCCTCGGAGCTGGTGAAAAAGAGCTGCAGGCCCACACAGATGCCGAGTAGTGGACCCTGCCACTCCATCAAAGGCCCCACCAAACCGGCTGCCCGGAGCCTGTTCATCGCTGCCCTGGTTGCCCCGACTCCGGGAAGGACGACTCCATCGACTCCGGCTAGGTCGCCCGGGCCGCCGGCCACCACGACCTGGGCACCCTGGTCCTGGAGACCCTGAGCGATGGAAACGAGGTTGCCCGCCCCGTGATCGATGACGGCGATCGTGGTCACATGACACCCTTACTACTGGGGATGCCTTCCCGGCGGGGATCAAATGCAACCGCACCGCGCAGCGCCCGGGCGAGGGCCTTGAATGCCGCCTCGGCCACGTGGTGATCGTTCCGCCCCCGGGCGGTCAGGTGGACTGTGAATCCGGCGGAACGCGCCAGTGCCTCCAACGCATGGGGAATCATCTGGGTGCCGAGAGCGCCGATCCGGTCGGCAGCGAAATCGAGGTCTATCACTGCGTAGGGACGGCCACCCACGTCGACCACTGCTGTCGCCAACGCCTCATCCATCGGCACGGTGGCATCCGCGTACCGCACGATCCCGGCCCGGTCACCCAGTGCCTCGGCGAAGGCCTGGCCGAGCACCAGCGCGGTGTCTTCGACGGTGTGGTGCTCATCGATCTCGAGATCCCCTCTGGTCGTCACCTGTAGATCGAAGAGCCCGTGATGGGCAAGCGAGGTGAGCAGGTGATCGAAGAATCCGACTCCGGTCGCCACGACGACTTTTCCTCGTCCATCGAGTTCCAACCGAACGTCGACTTGGGTTTCTTGCGTAGTGCGTTCGACATGGGCGACGCGACTCATCACAGACTCCTTCGCAGAGCGGACAGCAACCGGTCGTGGGCCTGGGGCGACCGCACGGTGAAGCGCAGGTAGGTGGCCAGTGGACCCTCCTCCGGAAACGTCCTGGCCACCAGCCCTCGATTCATCAGGGCGCCGGCAACCCGGCGGGTAGTCGGCCCAACCTCACAAAGCAGGAAGTTGGTCAGGGAAGGAAGAACACGCAGCCCGACGTCTTGCAGAGACCCGGCCAAGCGCACCCGCTCTTCCGTGATCGACGCGACCAGTGAGCGCATACGGTCGGGCGCGTGGAGGGCGGCGACTGCCAGGTCGACGGACAGACTCGAGATGCTGCCGGGGGGACGCACCCCATCGATGGCGGCGATCAGGTCGGGGTGCCCGAGGGCATACCCCACCCGCGCTCCGGCCAACCCGTAGGCCTTCGACATGGTGTGGAATACCAACAAGTTGTGATACCGGTCGACCCACGGTGCCCAGTTATCCCCCGCAAACTCGGCGTAGGCCGCGTCGACAATAACCACGCCGTCGGTGGCAGCGATGACGGCGCCAATCTCTTCGTCCGTAGGGCGGTTTCCGAGCGGGTTTGATGGGACGCACAGCCACACCATCTCCGCCTGGCGGGCTGCAGCGATCACGTGATCGGCGGGGAACCCGAAATCCGGAGGGCTTGCCCCGATAGCGATCGGCTCGCCACGCACCTGGGCGGTGGCGATCCTGTAGAGCGGGTAAGTGGGAG
>Ga0224512_10001111_pt1 | contig 26714 bp, 16 predicted proteins | sample SF_May12_sed_USG_4_FD_169103 | JGI IMG/M metagenome (GOLD analysis project Ga0224512, IMG submission 169103) | Sediment microbial communities from San Francisco Bay, California, United States - SF_May12_sed_USGS_13 | ecosystem: Environmental > Aquatic > Marine > Sediment | place: USA... | reverse complement strand
TCGCGGATTTATTACGTCACATCGGCGATGTGGACCTTGTATTGGTCGAGGGCTACAAGCACGGCGACCACCCGCAGCTGGAGGTGCGCCGCGCAGGCCAGAAAGAACCCCTGCTGGCGAAGTCGAATCCTGAAATTTGTGCCGTTGTTTGTGATGTGCCTTTGCCCGACTTGAGCGTTCCCCGATTTGAACGCGCCGATGTGGCTGGCATTGCGGATTTCATAGCGCAGCAGGTTGGTTTGCGATTTCCCTGTTAGTCCCCGCCCTTTCCTTACTGCAGGAATTCCGTAGGGTAGAGTGGTGCGACTTGAATCAAGTCACCGGCAGCGATGGTGCCAACCCCTTCAGGCACGATCGCCCAGCCATTTGATTTGACCAGCGGATTGATTTTGAAAGACTCCTGGCCGGGTAACAGCCGCGTCTGTAGCTGCCCATCTTCGTTAACCTCAACGCGCGCCTTGCCGAAAAAACGCAGCTCCGGCTTTTTGCTGATGTCTTCCATGGTGCGTGCCGCATGAAAGCGTTCGGCTGGTAAATTCTGCAGTAAGCGCAGTGCCGGGATAGCAAGAAAACGCAAGCAGGCTGCAACAGCGATCGGATTTCCGGGTAAACCGAACAGCAGTTGTCCGCCGGCAAGCCGCGCCAGCAGCATTGGTTTGCCGGGGCGAATTGCGACCTTGTGGAACAGCACTTCTCCGCCCAGCCGGACAATGACATCAGGCACGTTGTCGAAACGACCGGCCGAGACACCGCCAGTGGTCAGAACCATATCGGCGTTTTGCTGGGCGACGCGGATCGATTTTTCCAGTGCTTCCGGGTCGTCAGATACCGTGGCGTGTGTGGATAGCGTTGCCCCCAGGTGCTGAATACAGGCCGTCAGATAGGGTCCGTTCGCGTCACGGATAATGCCCGCGCGATCCGGCGCTCCGCTGGCCGCTAATTCATTGCCGGTCGTGAGCACCGCGACGCGTGGTGCCGGACGGGTCCTGACCTGGTCAATGCCGGTTGCCGCGATGCCCATAATTCCGTGCGGTCGGATGAGCTGTCCACCACGCAACAGCGTATCGCCTTGCTGGAAATCCTCACCCGGGAGCCGCACGTTAGCGCCTGCCGCTACCGGTTTTTTGATAATGATCTGGTGCGTCGTTTCCTGATCGGTGTGATCTTGTTCAACGCGTTCAACGGGTATAACGGCGTCAGCACCACTGGGGATGGGCGCGCCGGTCATGATTTCAACGGCAGTGCCGGCCCTGAGTTCTTCTCCCGGCTGGCCCCCTGCAGCCACCCTGCCTTGAACCGGCAGCCGCACGGGGTTGCCGTCACTGGCAGATCCGATGTCTGCCGAGCGCACAGCAAAACCGTCCATGGCTGAGTTGGCAAAGCCGGGCACATCAATCTTGCTGACAATGTCTCCCACTGTTGCCGTGTTGCCGAGCCGATCCAGCGGGCAATCTGACGCTGCCAGCGGTTCGACCGCCCTGGCAATGATTTCCAGTGCTTCTGAATAGCGGATCATTACGTCGTGATTCTATCCCGAATATTGCGCGAGATTCCGACCCGTAACATGAGATAAAAGATAATCTGGACCATCTTCTTTTTTCTGATCACCGGCGGGCTGTTGTCGAGCATTATTAACAAAGAGGAATGGCCTCAATTTGTGCCCCCAATTTGTCACCCTTTTTGTCCAGCCACCAATCAGCATGACAAATTCACCTGTTGATGGGTGATAATTAGCAATACACTGCAATCCGACCCGCTGTAGGGTGTGATCCATGATTATGCAAACCTCTACCATGGCTGAGATCCGATGATGTTTCCCAACCGACAGAACTTCGGTGCGCTGATATCGACGGGTGGCCCGATTAGGCCAATCACAATGGCCGGCGGCTATGGGCATTTGGGGTATCAACCGTTAGCGTTTGCCCCGAATCAGACCAATAAGGATTCCGCTTGCGATTTTGAGAAAGCGGATCCGAAAACCGGTCGGCAGGCATCGGCATGAAAGCGCAGCAAGATCAGAAGGTGGAGCAACCCACGGTTTCCCGGAGCGTATCCGGTCGGGACGTCGAAAAGACGGCGCCACTGCGTTGCGCGTGTTATGCAGCTTTGTCCGAGTTGACGGCGTCACCGCACGAGATCGATCCTTGCCCGGCTTTGCGGGAAAAAATCGGCGTCATTTCCCAGCTGGAATATGCTCAGGCTCTGGAAGAACTAATATCCGTATTCGTCGAACGCGATTTGGACGAACTCAAGCGAGAATATAGTGGCTTGTTCGAGGTTGGCAGCGATGGGCCTCCCGTGCCAATTCGTGAAGATCTGCAGACCGGGCAGCATGGCGGCACACGCGAGCAACTCGTGCGTTTCTATAATTATTTCAATTATTCACTGGACGAAAAATTCGCCTGGGCGCCCGATCATTTGTCCGTGCAGCTCGAGTTCATGCATTTTCTTTGTTTTCGTGAAGCTTCGGCTGACGAGGATGCGCTTTCGTACCAACTTGCCCAAGCCGATTTTTCGCAGCGACATTTGCTCAAGTGGGTTCCCAAGCTCACCGCGAGCGTCGCGGCTACGATGCCCGAATCTCTTTACAGCAGCGTCGTGCGATTACTGGACGAGTTTCTGCGCCGGGATTTTGAATGGCAAAAAAGCACGATATCCGCGGGGGATGAAGCAGATGGGTAACGAGGTTTCCATGTTTATGGAGTTAAACAAGGGCATCGGTTTTCAGACAAGTTCGGGCCCGGTGTCCGGCGCGAATAGCTCAAAACGACGTTTCTTCTGTAGAATTTGGTCAAAATATTGAACGATAGCCAGTGTTTCAGGAACTTCTCTTATGAACAGCAATGGAAACGGCGCCAGCGTGCCGGTCAGCGTGGTGGTGATCGGCGTCGAGAATCTCGACGCCTCGCTCGCATTTTATTCCGGAACCGTTGGCCTCGAAGTTGCCGAGACCCGGACCTGGCAAGGGTCTGCGTTCGAGCGTTACTGGCAAGTGCCCGCGGGCACCAAGGCACGATGCGCATTCCTCGAACATGGCGCTGATCCCGTCGGTCGCATTCAACTCATGGAATTCGATGCAAGCGAGCGAAAACTCGTCAGACCGCTGGAGGTGCGCCGCGCAACGGGGCTGTTCAATCTGAATCTGTACAGCAGCGACATGGCGAAGGATTACGAGCAACTGAAATCGCAGGGCTTTAATTTCTGGAGCGAGCCGGCCCGCAATAATTTCGGTCCGGCCGTGGGTGAAACGCTGGAAGCGGCTTTCGACGGGCCGGATGGTGTCGTTATCAACATGATTCAATTGCTTACGGAAGATCCGAAAACGGTGATCGGGCATATCGTCGGCTTCATCTCTGAATATGGCCGGACACCGACCGGCTTTACGTCGGTTGTCACGACGGCGCATAGCGTACTCGACATGGAGAAGGCACTGGCCTTCTATTACGGCCCGCTGCACATGTCGTTATTCATCGAGTCGATACTCGAGGGGGCCGAAACGAATCGCGCCCTGTGCCTGCCGGAGGACTCGCGCACCCGGAGCGTGATAGTCCAGGGCGATCACGAGTACGGCAAGATCGCCCTGGCGACGCCGCTCAATTACGAGGTCCCCAACCTGGTGCCGGATGCCGTGCCGCCCAACATCGGTTACCTGGCCCAGTCCTTTCAAATTGGTGATATTGACGAGGCTGCCAGTGCCTGCGCCGCGGTTGGTGCGGAAGAATTTTTGACGCCGCTGGACATCGATTTGCCGGGCCGCGGCAAGTGTGCGTCAATGCTGGTCCGCAACCCGGGCAGCGGCGCACTGCAGGAATTGTTCCAGGTTATTTAGTCTCGCCGAGACATTTGTTAAGAACCCCGAGGCCGTAAAATAATAGACTCATAGCGTTCGGTGGGCTCGATCCTGTGGCAAGAAATACCGGTCAAGGTAGCCATTTTTTTAGCTCCGAACTGACCGGGCTGCGCTATCTATTCGTTGGACGTGCAGCCAGCCGTTGCCAGCGTAATTTTTATGCACCTCAACTTGTGATGTAGCGAAAATGAAAATAGCCGCATCAAATGATGCGGCTATTTTGTCAGTTAGCGAAGGGTTTTGACCTGACCCTGCGAGGCCGAGTCTCCCGCTTTACTGCATAAAGTTCAGCTAACTCGGCGTCTCATCCAACCCAATATGCCCAGTGCCGAGCCGAACAGCCAGACGGCGGCCGGAACCGGAATTACGGCAACGTCGGCCATGATGGAGACGTTATCGATGAAATAATCCGAGACGCAGTTGGCATCTGCCCCGCAAGCCGCGTTGAACTGCAGCGTAATGCCCCCACTCGTATCGGGTCCGGCAAAACCGAGGAAGGCTGCGCTGGTCCACACGTCTGGATCCGCATTCGGGAACAGCGGCCCGCCGCCGAGAATCACTGAGCTGGAGGTACCGCCTCCGGCGATCTCCGAAAAGAGCTCGGCAAACAAGACGCCGCCAGCGCTTGCCGTGCCCCGGTAGTCGAACGAGATGTTAATCTCCTGGCCGGGTGTCCATGCGCCGGGCGCGAGGTTCGCCTGCTTGATGATATTCGCGGCCGGAGCAGGCTCCGTGAGGTTCGCCGAGTACGTGCCCGTCGAGGGATTGACAGTTGATATCTGCTGGCCCGCTGCACCCAGGCTACCGGGAAACTGCACCCAGCCGCTGAAGTCGCCGGTTTCTAATCCACCGTTGACGGCGAGTTCTATAACTGCAGCGTTAGCTGCCCCGGTCATCAGCAGCATGGCGGACGCCACAAGACTTGACGCGTAAATTCGTCTAAACATTTGAATTGCCCCTTACAAATTCTGGCTATTTGTTATTCTGAATTCGCGGGAGACAATCAAGATGGAAAATTTATCAGACGGCGACCCACTGTGAGTGATCAGACTATCTGACAACGCTGTCAAAAGTCCAATGTACTTTCCCGAATTCGGATAAGTATTATAAAAACAATAACTTGATCGGCCCCCAGAGCCGCCTGGCACCTGCAGCGACGCCGTAATGCGCACGAATTCACTTGCTGATATCGGTGTCTCGAGCGCTACGCCGCGCCCCGACGGGCCTCGAGTTCCAGCCTGACCTCGTGCGCTTTTTCCTCGGTTATTGAGAACGTTGCAATCGCCCAGATTGCAATGCCGGAGGCGGCACAGGGCACGAATGCGTCAAACAGGCGCATCAGGACTATGGTGCGCTCCGACTGGTTGCCTTCGAGGGCCACGTCGAATCCGGTTGCATTCAGCAGAAATCCGCCGCCCGCAAGCGCGGCCGCCATGCCCAGCTTGACCACCCACCAGAAGATGGATCCGTACATGCCTTCGCGCCGCTCATGTGTATTCAGCTCGTCCATGTCAACGACGTCCGCAATCATCGAGGGCATCAGCGTGAACAGTCCGCCCAGGCCGAATGCCATCAGCGGTGCCGGAACGAGCAGCAGCAGCGGGAAGTCGGGGTTGTAACAGAACCATTTGAGCGCATAGCCGACCATCGATATACCGGTCGTTACAAAAAACGCGCGCCGCTTGCCGATCTTCGTACCCAGCCAGGTGACAAACATTATTACGGCCAATGTTGACACCGCACCCAGCAATCCCGAATGACCGACGAAAGCCGCGCCGGCATCGGTGTCGCCACCGAAAACGTAATAGATAATGACGTAAGACTGAAAAGCAGCGATCAGCATAAACCCGTTAAACACGAGGAAGGTTGCCGCGCAGAGCTTTAGAAACGGGACGAAGCGGAGTGTGATTAAGAATCCGTGAAAAAAATCCATCATGCTACGCAGAATCACGGTCATCGTGCCGTCAGGTTGCGCGTGTTTGTCCTGCACTTCGGCCTCTGCAATAGCCATGAAGCGTTCGCGCAGAAAAATCGCCGGCATGATACCAACGACGATGACAAAAACACCGATAATGATTGAAAGTCCGGCTGCGCCTTCGACCATGTCGGGAAACCAACGGTCGTTGGCCATGATCGCCAGAAAATACGGCGCGATCATGTAGGGGATCTGGCCGACAAAATTCTGCGTACCCATCAAACGCGTGCGTTCGTGGTAATCCGGCGTCAGCTCATAGCCGAACGCGACCCACGGCGTCGCGAACATCGTGTACGCCAAATAGAAAATCAGTGAGCCGCTCAGGAAGTACCAGAAGTAGAAAGACTCACTCTTGTCAGCGGGCAGTTGCCAGAGCAGCGCGTAGATGATGCCGACCAATATCGCGCCCACAAAAATATAGGGTCGGCGACGTCCCCAGCGCGAACGGGTGTTGTCTGAAATGTAGCCCATCAGCGGATCGGTGAGCGCATCGGTCAGACGGGGCAGCGCGCCGAGCAGGCCCACCAAGGCAGGATTCATGCCGAGACCGAGATTGAGCACGATGACCATGCCGCCGATGGCTGCGGCGAGCAGATTGTTGACGAAAGCACCCAGCCCGTAGACGAGTTTCAGGTGAAACGGGATGCGATCTTCGGGCGCCGTTTCGTAATGCGTAGCGTTGCTCATGTTGGGGCCCCGCAGATTGTTTATATTTAAAGAGGCGCGCGGATTATCGTCTATTAAATTGACAGCGCTGTCAAACTTTGGTAAATCGCGTCTGCATGCCGCGCTATGGGCGGCAGAAGCATTATTACTGCGCTATATAGTAACGATTGTTGAGGTCCCCTGTTGGTTGCAAACATGACGGCTCGATGGCAAATAAATTGAAAGAGTCAGAGACGATCGAGCAACGCATGACGGCGTTGCTCGCGCAGATGACGTTGGCAGAGAAAATCGGCCAGATGTGTCAACTCAATGCGAGCGAGGGGTACGCTCCGGATTATCTTGCCGACGATTTGCGGGCCGGTCGTGTCGGATCAGTACTCAATGTCGTAGATGTCGACGTCGTCAATGAACTGCAGCGCATCGCCGTTGAGGAAAGCCGCCTCGGCATTCCGTTGTTGGTTGGTCGCGACGTCATCCATGGTTTCAAAACCATCATGCCAATTCCGCTCGGCCAGGCGGCCACCTGGAACCCTGCATTGGTGAAGGAAGGCGCGCATCTCGCGGCACTCGAGGCTGCGGGCGCAGGAATCAACTGGACGTTTGCACCCATGGTCGACATATCGCGCGACGCGCGCTGGGGCCGTATCGCCGAGAGCCCCGGTGAGTGTGTCTTTCTGGCCCGCATGCTCGCTATCGCGGCGGTTGAGGGTTTCCAGGGTGATGATTTGTCGGCGACCGGCGCGATCGCTGCCTGCGCCAAGCACTTCGCCGGTTATGGCGCTGTCGAAAGCGGCCGCGACTATGCCACCACGAACCTTCCCGAAACCAAGCTGCGTAACGTCTGGCTGCGGCCGTTCAAAGCGGCCGTTGACGCCGGCGTTATGACGATGATGACGTCGTTCTCCGATCTGAACGGCGTGCCGGCCACCGGCAACTCGTTCCTGTTGAGGCAAGTGCTGCGAGACGAATGGAATTTTGGCGGTTTCGTCGTCAGCGACTGGGACTCGGTTCGCCAGTTGCAGATTCATGGACTGACGGAGAATGACCGCGAGTCCGCTTTTGAGGCGGCTACGGCCGGTGTCGACATGGAAATGGCCGGCGATGCTTACCGCCATCATCTTATCGGACTGGTCGAAGAGGGACGCATAGGTATCGATACCATCGACACCGCGGTCGCGAATATCCTGCGAGCCAAGTTTCGTTTGGGGCTGTTCGAAAACTCATTCACGGACCCGGCAGAATTGCCGCCTCCGGGGAATGCGCGTGCCCTGGCGACGGCGCAGAAGTTGGCCTTGCAAAGCGTCGTGCTGCTCAAAAATGATCACGGCACATTGCCGTTGTCGACGCAGAGATTGAGTTCGATTGCTGTTATCGGACCCCTGGCTGATGCACGGTACGAGCAGCTGGGCACATGGATCTTCGATGGTGATGAGGAACTTGCGATCACGCCGCTGCATGCGATCAATAGCCTCGTCGGCGACGACGTCGACGTCCGTTATGTGCGGGCGATGGAAAACTCGCGGAGCAAAGCGACAGAAGCGTTCGACGCAGCCGTCGAGATCGCTAAGGATTCTGATCTGGCGATACTGTTCCTCGGTGAAGAGTCAATCCTCTCAGGCGAGGCGCATTCGCGCGCCGACATCAATCTGCCGGGCGACCAGGCAGACCTCGTGCGGCGCATCCGGGAAACGGGCAAGCCGGTCATTGCCGTGATTTTAGCGGGCAGGCCGCTGACCCTGACAAATATTGTTGACCAGGTAGACGCCATATTATTCGCATGGCATCCGGGAGCGATGGGTGGACCGGCCATCGCGGATCTGTTGTTTGGCATTGAGTCACCGTCAGGCAAGCTGCCGGCAACATTCCCGCGCATGGTTGGGCAGATCCCGATCTATTACAGCCAGAAAAATACGGGCAAGCCGCCATCACGCGACAATGTCGTGCACATCGATGATATCGATACCTATGCGCCGCAAACCTCGTTGGGCATGAGCTCGTTTCACCTCGATACCTGCTTTACGCCATTGTTTGCATTCGGTCACGGCTTGTCCTACACATGCTTCGACTACCAGCGCATTCGCACGAGCGCGGATGAGATCGAGCTCGGCGACACGGTGACGATCAGCGCAGACGTGATGAACAGGGGTGAAGTTACTGCCGAGGAGGTCGTGCAGCTCTACTGCCGCGACCTGGTAGCGAGCATCACCAGGCCCGTCAAAGAATTGAAAGGCTTCCGACGTGTGCGGATCGAGCCGAATCAGACGCTCACCGTGGATTTCGAATTACACACGGACGATCTCGCGTTTTACGGGCGCGATATGCAACGAACGGTTGAGCCGGGGGAATTCCACGCCTGGATTGGCGGCAGTTCTGAAGCGGAGTTGCGCACAGACTTCCGAATCATCGATAGCGGTTGATTCGCGGGCAAGCTGAAATGAAGCGTGGCACGCGATTCACCATGAGGGTTGCCCTGATCGTCGCGCTCGGCGGGTTTCTGATGGGGTTCGACGCCTCCGTGATATCCGGTGTCGTCGGCTTTATCGAACTGGAATTCAGCCTGACGAAGATTCAGCTTGGCTGGTCGGTGGCATCGCTGACGCTGACGGCAACGCTCGCCATGATGGTGGCGGGCCCCTTGAGTGATCGCATCGGTCGTCGGCCGGTACTGAAGATTGCCGCGGCATTGTTTACGGTTTCCGCAATTGCATCGGCCGTGGCGCCAAATTTTCTGTTCCTCGTGGTGGCGCGCATGATCGGCGGTCTTGGCGTCGGCGCAGCGTTGATCATTGCGCCGATGTACATCGCCGAGATCGCACCCGCCGAACTCCGGGGTCGCATGGTCTCATTTAACCAGCTGAACATTGTCATTGGTATTTCGCTCGCGTTTTTCAGCAATTATTTGATACTGACGCTGGGTCAATCGGACCTCGCCTGGGCAGAGTCCCTGCATATGGGTGACTGGAACTGGCGCTGGATGCTGGGTGCCGAGATCTTGCCGGCAATTCTGTATTTCTTTGCCTTGATGGCGGTGCCGGAGAGTCCGCGCTGGCTGGCAATGCATGGCAGGGACTCCGAAGCGCTGCAAGTCTTTGGGCGGGTCAGCGGCCCCGAGCAGGCCGGCGCCGACCTGGCTGTGGTACACGACAGCCTGCATGCTTTAGGTGCAGAGCAAGCGGTATCGCTGCAAGAGCTTTTTCAGCCGGCCATGAAGTTGGTCTTGACGATCGGCATCGCGATCGCAATCTTGCAACAAATCACCGGCATCAACTCGGTCTTTTTTTACGCGCCGATGATTTTCGAGCAGTCCGGTATCGGCACTGACGCGTCTTTTATGCAGGCGGTTCTGGTCGGAGTCGTTAACCTCGCGTTTACCGTTATCGCCATCTTGTTGATCGACAAGCTGGGCCGGCGTCCCCTGCTGGTCGTTGGACTGACCGGGGTCGCCGTGTGCATGCTGACTTTGTCCTACGGGTTTGGTTCGGCGACCTATTCGCTAAGCCCGCCTGCGATTGACGCTCTGCCGATTCAGATTGATCGTGAACTCATCGCGCCCGTAACCGCGGTCACCTACGATAGCGACGTCGCGTTTCGGCTCGCCGTATCAGAGGCCATTGGCGCAGACGCGTTTCAGGAGAACGAGTCGCAGCTCGTCAGCGCTGCAATCGATTTAGACCCCAGGTTGATACTGCTCGGTATTCTCGGCTTTGTCGCCAGCTTTGCCATATCTTTGGGGCCCGTTATGTGGGTCCTGTTTTCCGAGCTGTTTCCAAACCGACTGCGCGGCCTGGCGATATCCCTGGCTGGCCTCGTCAATTCCGCGGTCAGCTTCGTCGTGCAACTGGTTTTTCCGTGGGAGCTTGCGCATCTTGGCAATTCAGCGACGTTCTTGATTTATGGCGTATTCGCCGTCTTGGGTCTCTTGTTCGTCGTGCGTATGATGCCGGAGACCAAGGGTCGCTCGCTTGAAGAGCTCGAAGAATTGCTGGTTAGAAACTGATATGAAAACAAACACAACACTTGCCGTTATCGTCAGTGCATTTGCCGGGTGTTTCGCGGCATCGAACGGAACCGGTTCGCCGGTTAATAAGGAATTTCAGCCGCAGTCGCCGAATGATTTGGTGGCCGGGGAAGTCATGGCCGTGGCCTATTCGGGGTTTCGGGAAGGCCAGCATCCGGACCGTGGCAATGGCGCCGTGAATCCGAGCGCTGACGAGATTCTCGAGGACCTCCAGCTTCTGGTCGCACATGATTTCAAACTGATCCGCCTCTACGATTCCGGTGCGAACTCCGCACTCACCCTCGAACTGATCAGGCAGCACGAGCTGCCGATCAAAGTACTGTTGGGCATCTGGCTGGCTGCCGAGATCAGCAATCATGAGGGTTGTCCCTGGCTGGACGAGCCGATACCCGAAGAGACGCTGGCGGCCAACGCCCTGGAAAACGCCGCCGAGGTACAACGCGGGATCGAGCTTGCACAGCAATTTGAAGAGATCGTCGTCGCGCTCAACGTCGGCAACGAAGCGCTGGTCGATTGGAACGATCATATGGTGTCAATAGACAAAGTCATCACTTATGTTCGGCGGGTGAAGTCCGCCGTGGAGCAGCCCGTGACGGTCGCCGAAAACTACGTCTGGTGGACACGAGATGGCACAGCGCTGGCAGCCGAGGTCGATTTTATTGGTGTGCACACCTATCCCGCCTGGGAGGAAAAAACTATCGACGAGGCGCTCGCGTACACGATCGAAAATTTGCAGGGCGTGCGTGCCGCCCTGCCTGATAAACCCCTCGCAATTCTTGAAGCCGGCTGGGCGACCGTGGCGATCGAATTTGGAGAGCGGGCCAATGAGGCAGATCAAGAACGTTATTACCTGGAGTTGCAGGAATGGGCGAGCGCCAAGAATGTGACAGTGTTCTTCTTCGAAGCATTTGACGAGCCATGGAAAGGTGATCCGGATTCTCCGCTCGGGGCCGAAAAACACTGGGGTTTGTTCAACGTCGACAGAACCCCGAAACAAGTCCTGCAACGGTAGCGCGACGCATTCACGTTTAGTCTGTGTGGCATCAGGACGATCGCCCCGTCACTGCCCCGTCCAAACCTGCCGATTCTCTCTCGATAAGCTCACCGTGGGCAGGCGCGGTGAGGTCAACCAGACCGTCACACCGCAAACCCGCGAGCTCGCGTCAAAGATCGTCAGCAAATCCAATCCAGCTTGGCAGAAGCCCAGGGTGAATCTTCTTCCTGGTGGCCGCCTAATGGCAAATTATCAGGTCCATGGTGTTCGGCGCAGTGGGCTTAATGCAACGCGCCGCAGCATTGCCGACGTTGGAAAGTTGCAAAATTGACAACGCTGTCAAAACTTGTTACTAAAGCACTTCAAACTCGTGACCTGAATTGAATCCGACCTGACCCGAATTAATAAGATCGGCGGGGTCCCGAGAGCCTACACTTTGTGCACCATGCAGGTGACGAAATGTACCGTCGTGTTAGATGCATTATCTAACGCGTTGTCTTAGCCAAGTTTTTGAGTACGCGCAGAACCGAAGAATACCGGCGCCAAAGCAAGAGGCTACTTAGAGACCCGATTCATGCAGTCAGTCTATCCCATGCGCCTGATGCGCCTGCTTAGCATCGTGTTATCCGCCATTGTCCTGGTGGCGTGCGGCAACGGCGACGGGAAAGAGCCAATTCCAGGAACGCCTCAACCGACGCTGACCGGGGTACTGGTGGATTCGCCCGTGTCGGGCGTGACCTGGGAAACCTCAACCGGGAACAGCGGGTTGACGAGCGACCTCGGCGAGTTCCAGTACACGCAGCCCGAGTCGGGCACTTTCGTAGAGACGGTCACGTTTTCGATCGGGGATATAGTCCTCGGCACGGTGCCCGGCATTCCGTTCAAAGGCGACCGACTCTACGTCACCGCCGTCGAGCTGACCAACAGTTTCGATCCGCTGGACCGCGCCGCCACCAATATGCTGGTTTTCATCCAGAGCATTGATTCCGACGGCGACCCGACCAACGGCATCACGATCAGCGACGCGGCCCGCGAGGCGGCCGTCGGCGAGACGCTTGATTTCGATTCGCCCGATTTCGCCACGGAGGTCGCCGAGGTCGTCGAAAAGATTGCTCCCGGCAACCGGGTGGTCACCGATACGGAGGCCCTCGACCATTTCTATACGACGTATGCCGCGCTCGGCGGCACCGATACGTTCGATTTCCTGTTCCCGGGCTACCCGCCGGTCGGCGAAGATGCGGGCGACTTCGAGCTAATATTCGCGGACGAATTCAACACCGGCAATGCGCCGAACGAGGACGTCTGGAATTACGACCTGGGCTACGGCCCAAACAGTTTTGGCTGGGGCAATGACGAGTGGCAGCTCTACACGAGAGACGCTGAAAACATCCGGATCGAAGACGGCAACCTGGTGATCACGGCGCTCTGCGACGAGCCCTGCGGCGTGCGCGATGGCTCGGTGACCTCCGCGCGCATCACGACCAACGACAAGTTCGAGTTCCGTTACGGCAAGGTCGTCGCGCGCATCAAGGTGCCGGTCGGGCAGGGAACGTGGCCCGCATTCTGGGCCCTGGGCAAGGACTTCCCCGACGTCGCGTGGCCCCGGGTCGGCGAGATCGATTTCATGGAGGTGTTCAACAACACCAACAATGACGCCGAGCAAAGCGCGATCGCAGAGAGAACTGCGACTTCGGCGATGCACTGGTGCGACGAGAGCATCGTTCCGAACCCGAACGCGAATTGTTTTGCCGAAGGGGGGCGCAAGTTTATCTCCCAGAAACTCGATACCGGCAGCTCGCTGGGGGACGGCTTCCAGATCTGGGAGGCGGACTGGAACGCGGACCGGGTCACCGTCGCCATCAACGGCATCCAGTACTTCGAGCTGGAGATCGATCCGGTGCTGATGGAAGAATTCCGCCGTGACTTCTTCCTGCTGCTCAATGTCGCCATGGGCGGCACGCTCGGCAGCGGCGGCGAGCCGCCGCAAGGCGATGAGTCGTTTCCGCAGACGATGCTGGTCGATTACGTCCGCGTGTATCAGCAAGTCGATGACATCTCGCCGCCGGAGCTGACCGAGGTGACCATCGCCTCGAACAATGCCGATCCGGGCTTTGCCACGACGGGTGACATCGTCACCGTCACGCTGACCGCGAACGAAACCATCCAGACGCCCACGGTGACGATCGGCGGCATCACGGCGACGACCCTCGACGGTTCTGGCGCCAACTGGCAGGCGAGCCGCGCAATGACGGCCGAAGACGCCGAGGGTGTCATCGAGTTTTCCGTCGAGTACGTTGACCTCGCGGGCAACGCCGGCGTGCCGGTATCCGAGTCGACCGACTCGAGCCGCGTGACCCTGGATGCCACCGCGCCCGGCTTAACGACAGTGACCATCGCCTCCGACAATGCGAATCCGAGCCTTGCCACGGCAGGCGATACCGTTACCGTCACGCTGGCCGCAAATGAGGCGATCGTGGCGCCGGTCGTGACGATCGGCGGTGTCGCCGCGGTCGCCGTCGGTGCCGGCGCCAACTGGCAGGCGAGCCGGGTGATCACGGACGCCGACGCCGACGGCGTCATCCCGTTCTCCATTGCTTACGCTGACTTCGCGGGTAACGCCGGCGTCGGCGTGCCGGTGTCGGCGACGACGGACGCGAGCAGCGTCACCGTGAGTTTGGATGCACCCACCGTTTCGATCGTTGGCGCGCCTGTGAGTTTCACGACGCTCGCGCCGATACCCGTGAGCTTCCAGTTCAGCAAGCCGGTCAGCGGCTTCGATGTGGGCGATATCCAGGTCACCAACGGCGCTGCCGGCGGATTTGTCACCGTGGACGGTGCCAATTACACGGCCAACGTGACACCCAACGGCCTCGGCAACCTGGTCATCGGCGTACCCGCCGGCGCCGCGACGGATGTGGCCGGCAATCCGAGCGAGGCGGCAGGTGATGTCGTCGTAACGAGCATGCTGGATCCGAACGCGCCGCTGCTGAATCCCATCAATATCGCCTCCGACAATGCCGATCCGGCCTACGCCCGCACGTTCGACCTGGTGACCCTCTCCATGACCGCCACCGACGCGGCGGGCAATCCGGAAGCCATCACGCAGCCGACGGTCACCATCGCCGGCGCGCCGGCGGCTGTGATGATGGGCGCGGATGCCACCAGCTGGGTTGCCACTCGTACGGCACTCGCCGGCGACCCCGAAGGTCCGGTCGCATTCGTGATCAACAACTTCCAGGCGGTCGACGACGCGACGCCAGGGTACGAGTCGACCGTCACGACCGACGGCTCAGCGGTAATCTTCGACGTGACGGCGCCGATGCTCTCGATCGACGGTCTGTCCGCGGACATCGAGTTCCTGGAGCCGATTGCGGTGACCTTCCAGTTCGACGAGGCCGTCAGCGGATTCGACATAGGCGGCATCGACGTCACGAACGGCACGGTCGGCGCCTTCGCCGTCGTCGACGCTGCCACCTATACGGCGGACATCACTCCGGATGGTGTCGGTGATCTGACCGTCGCCGTGGCCGCCGATGTCGCCACGGATGCGGCAGGCAATGGCAACGCCGCCGCGTCGGAAACCAGTGTTGTCGGATCGGCCTGGGGGCTCGTCTGGTCGGATGACTTCGAGGTCGATGGTCTCGATGCCGGAAACTGGACCGCCCGCGCCGATGCGGACTGCCCGGATCCGTGCGACGGCGCGCAGTCGTATCTGACCGAGCGGGTGACGGTCGAAGGCGGCCTGCTGAAGATAGAGGCCCAGGCTGGAGCCCCGTACACGTCCGGCGTCATCGATAGCCGCGACAAACGGGCACTCAAGTACGGCCGCGTCGAGATCGACGCCATCATCGTCACGCCGGGGGGCGCCCAGGGCACCCTGCCGTCGCTGCGGCTGCTGCCGGCCATCCCCGGCGGCGAGGTCGAACCCGTTTACGGCCCGTGGCCGCAATCCGGGGAAATCGACCTCGTCAAGGCGCCGAATCTCGGTTCGGCCGGTAATCCGGGCAATACGCTTGAGCACACGCTGCGCTATGGCCTGCCGGAGCCCGAGGACACTGCTACGACGGCGACCTCCGTCGCACCGGGTGTGCCGACGCTCGATCTGATCGAGTACGCCATCGAATGGGAGGGCGGCGAGATCCGCTGGTTCGTGAATGACGTTCACGTGGCCACACAGACCCAGGACAACTGGTACGCATACTTCGAGGATGCCGACGGCGTCTACACGCTGGGCACGGCTGCGGCGCCGTTCGACCAGGAGTTCTACGTCGTGATCGGTCTCGCCGTCGGCAATGATGCGGATTCGTTTTTCCCACAAACGCTCCAGGTCGATGCCGTGCGCGTTTACGAGTGCATCAACCCGGTGAATCCGGCAGCGGGCACGGGCTGCAGCACCGGCACCGTCATTCCCCCGGTGGTTGCGGATGGCGATCCGTACGTCGAAATGCTCGAAGTCTATACGGACGCGCCGGCCACTCTCGATTTCGTGGAGCCGGACGGTGTGACGACGACGCCCGCGACGCTGGACCCCTTCATTATTGACGCCTTCGGCGCCGTTGTCACCAGCACCATCGGCGCGACCGATGGCGCCAATACCGTCTGGAATGTGGATATCCAGGCCGCGGTGACGATCGGCGGCGTAGCCATGCTGGCGGGACTTGATCTTACGCGCTATATCGACCTCTCGGGCGGCGGAACGGCCGGCGAGTTGTTGTTCCGGATGCGCGTCAATTCGGCCACCGGCGATCCGCAACTGGTCGCCGGACTAACCGACAGGGAAGCGGGCGTCGGGGCCGTGCCGCTGGACTTTGTCGCGGATGGCCAGTGGCGCAATTACTCGGTCAAGATCTCGGACGTCGTGGCCGAATCGATCCTCCTGGGTTCGAGCCTCGATATCGCCAACCTCAACGGCATATTCAGCATCCAGGCCAGCGGCGGCGACGTGAATCTGGATCTCGACGATATTAAGGTCAAGGTCGCGTGCCGTGACGACGGTGGTTGTGAGGCGACGCCACGGGCCGAATCGGTCCCGGCGACCGTGGTGTATTCGGAGGACTTCGAGTCGCTGAATGCCGCGGATCCGGACGCGCTCGGAACCCTGGGTGCGGGCTACATCGTGTTCGCCGATGTGTGGTTTGATGTTGTCGGCGGATTGCTGGCTTACACCTACGGACCTTTCTCCGCACCCAACGGTGGCCCCGGTTTTTCTGCGATTGCCGGCGGCGAAGGGGGTGTTGATCAAGGTTCGCAGTACCTGAACATCTACAGCGACTACGACAATCAGGACCATGGGAATAACCGGCTCATCAATACCTCAGTGTTCCGGGAGCAAACGATCATCGCCGCGGATCTCGGCAAGTGCTGGACCTTCACCGGCGATTACAAGTCTCCGTTCGCGGGCGGAATTGCTGAACCCACATCAAACGCCACGGCAAATGCGTTTTCCGTGACGCTCGATCCGGGCGCAAATTTTGCGGCAACCAACGACGTCAGGTTCGATACGACGGATGCCAGCAATACGGATTGGGCGCCCTTTAGCCTTGATATAGACCTGGCCGACCCTCTTCTGGAGGGACAGATATTGCAGTTCGGATTTAATACAACGGCAACGATGTTCGAAGATTCCGGCGTCTTTTACGACAACCTCGAGGTGAGCACGAGGCCGGGGGCGTGTCCTCCGGATCCTGAGCCTTAGCGCCGGCGGTATTTCGAGCAAGCTCGTGTTGACTTTAAGGCCCTGTTTTTGAACCTACAAGAACGAGAACAAACAATATGTCGGGGATATCTTTCTTCAGGGGTATAAGAACCGCTTGCGGTATTCTGATTCTATGCGCTGCGCTTATCGTTCAGGCGCATGCGGACGACATCGTAACGACGTACAAGGATGAAAACGGCTGGAAGCTGCAGGTGAACGGTGAGGACTTCTACGTTAAAGGCGTCGTCTGGGGATACTCGCCCAGGGATGAGAATTACAACTACAACTTGTGGGGAAAATCGGACGATTTCATCAGGAAGGTTCTCGATTACGAGTTCGGATTAATGAAAGCGGCGGGCGTCAATGCGATCCGCAGTTTCAATATCATGCCGCCTAAATGGGTGACCTATATCTATAGGGAGCACGGCATTATGACGGTCATTAATCCGCTCATGGGGCGTTACGGCGATTTCATTGGTGGCAGGTGGGTCGTGTTCGTCGATTATTCCGACGACCTCACGCGCGAGACCCTGAAGAAGAACGCATTGGAATTGGTCGAGGAGTACAAGAATGTGCCGGGCGTGCTCATGTTTGCTCTGGGTAACGAAAGCAACTATGGCCTGTCCTGGAAGAGCTTCGAAATCGAGAATCTACCAGTCGGCGAGCAAAACACGGCAAAGGCGAGATATCTGTACAGTCTGTTCAACGAAACCATGAAAGCGGGTAAGGCAATCGACCCGAATCATCCGTTTACGATTGTCAACGGCGACCTGCAATACATCGACCTGATTGATGAGTATTGCAAGGACATGGATTTGCTGGGTGTCAACGCGTATCGAGGTGCGAACTTTCAAGGTGCTAGCCCTATTGACCTATGGCAAGAGGTAGACGAAGAGTTAGATCTTCCAGTTCTGTTCTTCGAGATGGGTAGCGATGCGTTTAATGCGAGAACTTTCGAAGAAGATCAGTTGGCCCAGGCCCGGATCCTGAAAAGTCAATGGCAGGAGATGTACAACAAGGCCTATGGCAATGGCGAGGAAGGCAACTCGATCGGCGCTTTCGTGTTCGAGTGGCGGGACGAGTGGTGGAAATACCTGCAGGAAGAGCGACTCGACATACATGACACGAATGCGTCATGGGCGAATGATGCTTACCCTCACGATTTCGTCGCAGGCCAGAACAACATGAACGAGGAGTGGTGGGGTATTACCCGACTCGGCACAGCGAACGCCGACGGCATATACGAAGCCATACCCAGAATGGCTTACGACGTATTGTCCGAAGTCTGGAGCGTTGATCCGTACATGTATAAGAAGGACGCGATCAACCAGGCTTTCAATGATCTCGATATGGAGTACCTGGCTTTGACGAGTGACGTTCGTCAGTTGAAAAACGAAAGCAAGGAGGAACGAAAATTACTGTTCTTCACTGGCGGTAGCGCCAAGGTAGAATTCCTGCAGAAAGGTGACGAACAGGACATCGATGAGTTGGGCGACGCCGGAGACGAATTCTCCGACGGTCAAATGGTCTTTCTGGATTTTGGATTTGCGCCCACGAAAGACATCGACGGGCAATTCACGGTGAATATTCTCGGCAATGTCGCCGACAAGGATCCCCTGGAAATCGCATACGGTCGACGCGGCCTGCCCCTTACGGTGCAGACCGTGGAGGTCCTTCCAGGCTTTACCGAAGAAGTCGAATTTACCCGGGACCTCGAAGATCGTGAGCGAGTGGAGATTTATGACTTCGGGGCGACCTATCGAGGCAAGTACGCCGACGTCGAAGCCTTTTATCACACGCCACGTTACCACTGGAAATACGAGGGCGACTTCTTCGGGCTGATCCGGGAAGCCACGGATATCGAGGGTCAGGACATCTGGAACGCAAAAGCGCCCTATGGCGTGGAATGGGCCGGCAAGGGCAGCTTCGATGGGCTCAAGATTGTCGCCGGCCCGGAAATCTACTGGGGCGCCAATCCGAAGGTCGTGCTCAAGTACGATTCGCAGATCGGCAAGTTGCTCCCGTTCATCGACAATCCCTGGCTCCGCCAAACCGACTACACGCTGATCCTGTCTGAAGACTTGTCTCGGCAAGGCGACGGCGCTTCCGGCACGGCGGCGACCGTCAGAGAGTCTCGCGTGGCCACTTTATATACGAAGACCGAGTTCACAAACGATTGGAGCCTCGAGCTGGGTGGCATCATTGCCGCCACGAACAGGCGCGGTGAAATATACACTCGCGTAGAAGAAGTTGGCATCGATGCAGCCGGCGACCCTATTGTCGACATTATTGCCGATGAAATCGATTGGGGGGACACGCTGGGTTTCAGAGCCAAGCTGAACTTTCCGTTTTTCGGACACCTGGGGTATGTGGCTACCCATCATGCGGGGCTCGTGGCCGAGGGGGGCGCTCCCCTCAAGGAATTCGGCACACGACTCAACTACGGTGACGGTTTGGGTAACAGGCGAGAGTACGAAGGCGGCGTGATGATGAATTTCGGCAACTGGATGCTGTTTCCACGCTACCTGTATCGTGAAAATCTCGTCGATGCCAATCCTTCAATTCCACCAGATATTGATGATGGGGTCCTGGATTCCGGCGCGGAGCCGCGCAACCGTGACGACGATCCTTTCGCTGTGCTGGACAACCGGGAAGCGCGTGCCGCAGAGTTTTTCGTGACCTATGACCCGACCGGCGCTACGGGTTTTTATCAGTGGGACAACGACTGGCGCGAAGATGCCGGGTTCGCCTTTAACATCGGCGCCAATTACACGGAATACCCGACCATCACCGACTCGTATCAGTTCTTTTTCGAGCCAACGGGCACCAACCCGGCGTTTGGCGTAAACCTGCCGGCCGAGGATACGTGGGAACTCTCCAACCGGATAGTTTTCAACCCGACCCGGAACCTGCGCGTGATTACAAACCTGAAGCGCGCTTTTCTGCAGTCCACCGGGCAGCCTGCCGGAGGCACGCGCAAGTTCTGGGATTTTAATGCCAAGTTTGTAATCGGTGACAGACACGTCATTTCCGGGTACTTCAAAAAGGATGCGTGGGGAGCATATGACTTCCAACGGCAATTCAATATTACGTTCCCGGAACAGTACAAGCTGGATTACTCGATACTGCTCGATCAGCGCAAGAGCGATCGTTATTCATCAAAAATTGGTGTCTATGGCCTGTACAGGACGCTCGATGAGAATTCGGAAATCGACACGTTCTTCACGGGCGACAACGACTATCAGTTTCAGGTGTTGTTCTATTATATTTTCAACTTCGGCGGGACAATGCCTCCCGCACCCAGAAATTAGTGTCATGAGAAAGTCATTTATTCGAAAGTCTCGTCTGAAGCTTCGCGGAAAGCCGCTCACTGCGCTGTTTGGGTTGACCGTTCTGGCCATAACCGGCTGTAGCTCACCGGGCAGTGATGACGGAATTGTCATCAATACGGATGATCGAATTGAATTGCCTACCGACACACTGCTGAATCTCCATTGCGCGGACGTGGGCATCTTTCCGGAGACCTGTGTGCTGGACGATCCGGAAAATCCTTATCTCGCCACGACGATCAGGGAGTTCGACGTCAATGATCCGGATGCGGATACCAAGTTCGCGCTGTTCGTTAAGATCCCCCCGGGACCGTCTGGTGCGAAATCCAGGTTCTATCTCTGGGCAACGGCGCTGGCACGATTTCCGTCCGGCGAAAATCAGTGGTATACGGCGCTGGCACTGCACGAGCTATGGGACGCGGCCGAGGATCCGATCGTCCAGATACAGGCGCTGAGAGCGTACCGGGCGGTCCTGGATAATTTCTTCGGCTCGGTGACGTTTTTTAATTCAGAAGACTTCGGCTTGTTGCCGAACGTGCCGTACTCCGTTCTGCTGAACGAACTGACCGCCGCACAGGTGACCTGCAGTCCGATTGAAAATTACAAGAAACTTATACCGCTTACAGAGCAGGATGTATTTTTTGGACGGGCGGTTCTCGCGGATTGGGGCTACACCTACGACTTTGAGGGCAATTGCGAAAATGGTGTGGTGTACGTGAACGAATTTCCCTAAACGTATCGTGAATGAACCGGGTGAGTGCCCGCAGTGCCGAACTGGTGTCATACAACCGCAAGTCGTTTGATGCGGGCGATATCCAGACTCATCTTGCTACTTTGTGTCGGGTTCGCGCTAAGTCCCACGGCCGTCGCCGCCGAAGCCATCCCGGTCGAACTGCGGCGCACCACTGACGGCTGGCAGCTGCTGCGTGACGGCGAGCCGTATTTCATTCGCGGCGCCGGCGGATCAGGCTCGCTGCAACAGCTGGCGGCCGCTGGGGCAAACTCGGTGCGCACCTGGGGCGCGGACGACATCGACGCATTGCTCGACGAGTCGCACGCGCTCGGCTTGAGCGTCACTGTCGGCATCTGGCTTGGCCACGAGCGCCATGGCTTCGATTACAACGACCCGGCCCAGGTTCGCGAACAACTCGAGCGCGCTCGCCAGACAGTGCTGCGTTACAAGGACCACCCGGCCGTCCTCCTCTGGGGCATCGGCAATGAGATGGAGGGCTTCGCGGACGGCGACAATCCGGCTATCTGGTCGGCGGTGAACGACGTCGCCGCGATGGTCAAGGAACTCGACCCGGCGCACCCAACGATGACCGTCACTGCGGAGATCGGCGGCGAGCGCATCGCCGGCGCGCACGAGCGGTCGCCGGCCATCGATATTCACGGGATTAACTCGTACGGCGGCGCCCCGTCTCTGGCGGAGCGCTACCGGAAAGGCGGCGGTACCAAGCCGTATGTGCTCACCGAGTTCGGACCGCCCGGCGCATGGGAAGCACCCAAAAGTGCGTGGGGCGCGCCGTACGAGCTGACGAGCACGGAGAAAGCGGCGTTCTACAGACGCAGCTACGAAAGCAGCGTCGCGGGCGCACCCGGCCTCGCGCTGGGCTCATATGTGTTCATCTGGGGCTACAAGATGGAGGCGACCGGGACCTGGTTCGGCATGTTCCTTCCGGACGGGTCCAGACTCGGGGCGGTCGACGTCATGACCGAACTCTGGTCGGGAAAAACGCCTTCTGACCTTGCACCAACGGTCGAACCATTGATCATCGACGCTGAACCCGAGGTCGATCCGGGCGACGAGTTGCAAGCCCGCGCCGTCATTTCCGACCCGGAGGACGGCGCGATCCGCGCGCGCTGGGTACTGCGCCCCGAGTCCGGCGAGTACAACACGGGGGGCGACTTCCGGCGCATGCTGCCTGACATCGAAGACGCGGTTCTGGAGAATCGTACAGACGGTGCGCGCATCCGCATGCCCGAACAACCCGGCCCGTATCGGCTGTACCTGTATGCCTACGACGAGGCCGGCAATGCGGCGACGGCCAACGTTCCGCTCCTGATCAAAGGCGAACGGCGCACGCCGCTGCCCTTTTACGTTTACCAGGACGGGTTCGAGGGCATGCCCTGGGTCCCGTCCGGCTGGATGGGATCGATCGACTCGCTGACCCTGGACGGCAACCACCGCGACAATCCGCATGAGGGTTCGGCCAGCATCAGGATGCGCTACGTCGGCGAGTTCGGTTGGGTCGGCGTGGCCTGGCAGCACCCGCCGAACAACTGGGGCGAGCAGGAAGGCGGTTTTGATCTTACCGGCGCAAAACAACTGGAGTTATGGGCGCGCGGCGAATACGGTGGCGAGCAAATCAAGATCGGTGTCGGGTTGCTCGGCGAAGATACAGCGCACCCCGATTCGGGCAAGACCAGCGTTGATGGGATCGTATTGAAACAGGCGTGGCAGCGTTACCGTATTCCGCTGAAAAGGCTCGACCTGTCGAGTATCAAAACCGGTTTCGTGGTGACGATCACCGGGCGAAAATCACCCGTTACCATTTACCTTGATAGCATCCGCTTCACTCGCTGAGCGCACCGTGCCTACGTGGGCGCCGGACCGGTCGACTCGCGAATTTGCAGCGACGCGGGAATTACGTCCGTGCCGCGCAATGATGAACTCTCGTCGGCGTCACTGATCAGCGCCAGAGCGGCCCGTTCGGCCATAGTCGAGAGCGGTTGCCTGATCGTCGTCAGTGATGGACAAATTTGGCGGGCGAGCGAGCTGTCGTCGCAGCCGACGACAGAAAGCTGATCCGGTACACCAACGCCCAGGCGATGGGCAACGCGAATGACGCCGGCAGCCATATCATCATTGGCGGCAAAAATCGCCGTGGGCGGTGGCTTGCGCGTCAGCAACTTTGCGGCACCGGCTTCGCCGGAGCCAATTGAATTATCGCCCGCGACAACGAGACCCTCAGAAAACTCCAGGCCACTTTGTTGCAAGCCATCCTGATAACCGAGGAAGCGATTGGCAACTGCCTTATGATTTGGATCTCCCTTGATGAAAGCGATCCTTTTGTGACCTAATGAGGCAAGATAGCGAGTCATCTCCGCACTGATATCCTGGTCATTTGTTGCGACAGAAAACCGGTTGCCGTTCTTGTTGCCGGGGGACAGTCGTACAAACGGAGTGCCGATTTCCTCGATGGCGCCAACGACCTTCGGCATGTTCGATAAAGGCGCCGCGAGAATGATGCCGTCAGGCCGGGTGCTCTCTATTAGCGCCTTAAGCTCTCGATTAACGTCCTTGTTGCGGTAGTTGCAAGGGTGAATCAGCAATTCGTAATTGACGGTTCTGCAGGCATTGAGCGCGCCTTGTTGCAATCTAGTGATATAGCCAGAGCTAGGGTTTTCGTAAGTACTGGGATCGTCGTAAACGAGGACGATGAAATTAGAACGTTGACTGGCGAGATTCCGCGCCGACATATTTGGACGGTAGCTGAGCTTGGCGATTACGCCTTCGACCTTGTCCCTGGTTGACCCACGCACGTTGGGCTCACGGTTAATGACGCGTGATACGGTCTTTATCGATACGCCTGCTTGTTCAGCGACGTCGTCAATAGTGGCTTTGCGTTTCGCCTTCATGCTTGTTGTGCTACATCTTGTTGTGGCCGAATTCAATTGATGATTACAATCGGATTTAACAGCGGCGTCAAACTTCAGGGCCACGCACCGAGTTTCTGATTTCTTGCCCCAGCGCCGGCAATCGCTCGGCATAAATATCCTGCATCACAATCTTGGGCGTGCGATCGAGTTTGAAGAGTCCCCAGTGCTTTTCTGGTTCGAGCGGATCGGGAGAACCTTTCCAGGGCTCGTCAAATGCCTCGAAGACGAAGGTGAGAATTTCTTCTCTCGTCGTCCATTCGAGCAGTTCTTCATAGTATCTGGCCTGTAGTTCCTCGGAAGCGTTCCATGTTTCGATGCCGCACCCGTTAGATGCAGTGGTCCAACCGGCCTCGGTGATGATGACGGGCTTATTCGGGTAGTGATTCACGACCGAATGATAATTCTGCCTGGTGTATTCGAGCGCGTCTTCGAGGGTTCGATATTCCCATGCGGGATAGGTATGCACCGAGATAAAATCGAGCTCGGCCGCCAGTGGCTGCAGCTTGCTGGTCCAGGGAACGTAGTTTTCGCAAAACGTAACCGGCTGATTAATAGAGCTTTTTATCTTTCTGACGTGTGCAATCAGGCTATCCACCGGTACCATGTGATCGGTCCATTCGACGCTGGCTTCATTGCCCACCGATACCGAGAAAACGATGTCCGGGTAACCGTTGGACAAAGCGATCGCCCGGTCAACCTCGTTGCAATTTCGGCTGCGATTTGCCTGCAGAGTTTGCGCGCTAAATTCTGCGCCCCAGGGACAGTGCGGGTTGCTGACCTCTGCGCCCATATCGAGGCCCAGCATGAGTTTGAAATCCAGCCCCTCACTGCGAATCACATTCAGGACTACTTCGGCGTGAGGGCTGCAATCGTAAAGCCTGAGCAGCTTCCAGTTTTTCGCCAGGATCAACAGATCTTCCATGATTTCTTCGTAGCAGGGGAAAATGCCTTCCACGGGGCTTTGTCCCTGTCGATAACCGGAATAACAGATGGCATTGCCGAGTTCTATTGAGAATGCTCTATTGCCGTTGACCCGGCGGTTGACTGTATCAGACATATTTTGGGTTTCCGTGCGTGTCCCAGATGCCCCAGTAAGCGCCAACATCACCCTCCGTATCCACCTTCCAGGCTTCATCAAACGATGAGAAATAGAAAATTTCGATGCCGTCTTCCTCGGCCCACCTGTAAGTATCAGCGAAATACTTAATGGCGTTCTCGTATGAAGGTACGGCGCCCTTCGTGGCAGTGCCGACATTGGGCCAGCCGGTTTCGCTGATGATCACTTTCTTGCCATTTGCGACATTTACGACGCGTCGATACATTTCCTTCATATAGAGCAGGGCATGTTCGGCAGGGCAACCCTCCCAAAAGGGGTAACAGTTGGTGAGCAGAACGTCGCAGGCCTCTGTTACACGCGGGTGATCGACGAATTCGAAGTAGGCGTCGACATAGCCGACATTGATATTCGGAACAGCGTGCTTGACTCGATCGATGCAGTCCAGCAGCTGATCTTCGGTCAGCTCGCCACGCAGCAGTACCTCATTTCCCACCGCCACAATATTGGCATGACCGGCTTTGGCGATTTCGATAGCGTTGGCCAGTTCTTGCTCATTTCGTTCCAGGTTGTCATCCAGCCAGACGCCGACCATGGTCTTAAGTCCGTTCTCCACCGCGATGCCGGGAATCTGCTCGTTCCCTTCGCTGCACGAAAACGTGCGCACCCAGCGGACATAGGGCTGGATGATCGCCAGCCGCTCTTGAATCTGAGCAGCACTGAGCTGGGTACCTGGCTGCTGGCCTTCCGCGTAGGGGCTGAAACAGATCCCGTGGATTTTCGCCGCGAGTATCTTTCGAATAAGTGACCGCAGATCCTCGACAGAAAGGCCGGCTACGTCGATTCCGGCCAAGGACAGGGTTCTCTGGTATAAATTTGACATTAAGGAAAGGTCCTCGACGATCTTATTCGACAAACAAGCTGTTTGTCTGGAATGTCACGGTGATATGGCGAATGCGCCCACTGCGCTGGAACAACTCATTGCTGTCTTCGGCCGGTAACGAAAGTTGCGGCAGCTGCAGCTGTTCGCCATCATCCCGGATCATGGCGATACCCGGCTCGGCATCGTCATCCAGCTGGTAAACGATCGGAACCTGACACCAGGTGAACGCCAGCCCGGCGGTTGGCACGGTGATCGTCTGCCAGTTGCCGTCGACATCGACATAGCCGGTGTCGCGAGGTTCAGCAAGGAACTCGCGGGCCCGCAATAGATCCGGTTGAAACCGCACCACGCCGTCATGAACCCTGACGCCGAGCTCGCCGAAACGGCACAGTATTTCTTCTTTGACCTGTCCGGTCATGCCCGGCTGTCTTGCGCCGGCATGTTTTGGGGTGTGAGAGTAGGGGTCTGTCGGAAACGCACCGTATTCGGCAGGCGTCTTGTTAAAGCCGATGCCTTCACGCACGCGATAATACAATTGTCCCAATCGCTGGCGAGTCGTTTCATCGGCCCCCTGTTCCCGAGCCGAA
>Ga0224512_10001110_pt1 | contig 26726 bp, 23 predicted proteins | sample SF_May12_sed_USG_4_FD_169103 | JGI IMG/M metagenome (GOLD analysis project Ga0224512, IMG submission 169103) | Sediment microbial communities from San Francisco Bay, California, United States - SF_May12_sed_USGS_13 | ecosystem: Environmental > Aquatic > Marine > Sediment | place: USA... | reverse complement strand
GCTGCCGACCCGCGCGTCGAAGAAGACCGTCGCGAACATTCCCGGCTTGAGTCGGCTGCCGGTGTTCGGGAGCGCAACCCGGACACGGTTCGTACGGCTGACCACGTCCATGACCGGGGACACGAAGTCGACCTGTGCCATGAGGTGCTCGCCCGGGAAAGCCGAGACCTCGATGTGGGCCTCCATACCCTCGTGGATCAGCGCGAGATCGCGCTCGAAGACCTCGCCTTCGACCCACACCTCGGTCAGGTCTGCGATCCGGTAGAGCGACGCTCCGGGTACGACCCGCTGACCCTCCACGATGTTCTTCTGCAACACGATCCCATCAACGGGGGAGACGAGCGTGAGCGTTTTCGTGACCTCACCCGTTCGCTCGAGCTCGGCGATCTGGCCGTCCGTGATGTCCCAGTAACGAAGTCGACGACGCGCGGCCTCGAGCATCGAGCGGGCGTTGTCCGGTGCGGCGCCTTCCGCGTCCCCAACCTCGGCGGCCAGCCGGGCCGCGATGATCAGCTCTTCCTGCGCGGCGACCAGGACCGGGCTGTACACCGTCATGAGCGGCTCTCCCCGCCTGACCGACGCACCCGTGGTGTTGACGAAGAGCGACTCGACGAAGCCCTCGATCTTCGGACTCACGTCGGCCACCCGTGATTCACTGGCGACGATACGGCCGACCGTCCGGATGGTGCGCTCGAGAGGACGTGGCTGGACCGTGTAGTATCGAACGCCCAGGGCCCGTTCCTGCTCCGGCGTGAGGTGCACGGCCTGCCGCTCGGTCGGGGCACCGGCCTGATGCTGTGAGTGGTCGACTTCTCCGGCCTGCATGGACGGTCCGCCTGTCATGTCCATGTCCATATCCGCGGCAGGATCGCTCCCACAGGAGCCCGAGGTGAGCACGGACAGCAACAAGATCAAGGTACGGGTATTCATTGGGTCCCTCCGGGGATCACCCCGATCAGCGCGTCGATTGCGGCCACGGCGCTCTGGTACTCGGCCGCCAGGCGCAAGCGTTCGATTTCGTATTGATTGACGAGCATCCGGCTCTCGAGCACGGCCATGAAGTCCAGGGAGCCGACTCGGTACGACGACAGGCCCGACTGGACGGCGGCTTCGGCCTGAGGCAGGACGTCGGTTCGCAGCAGCTCCGAGACCTCCGACGCGCGAGCCGCGTCCGCACGTCGCTCAGCCAAGGCTGCGTAGGTTTCGTTGAACAGCTCGAGATGAACCGCCTCGGCAGCCGCCTCCGACGCCCGGGATTCTCGGACCTGAGGCTGCTGGTTGGACCCCCTCCGAAGCGGCAACGGCATCCCGACCATCACCGAGAAGAGGTCCGGGAACTCCGGGCGCTGGCTGTAGCCCACCGTGACGTTGACGTCCGGCAGGTGGGCACGCTCGGTGAGCTCGCGGTGTGCGGCCGCCGCCTCGACGCGTGCGGCCGCGGCGCGCAGGGCGGGACGCACCTCCGCCGCCGCCATCAACTCGGCGAGCTCCGGAAGCTCCGCCACGGGATCCGGCAGCTCCAGCCACCCGACGGGAGCCTCAGGCGAGCGACCGAGGAGCGCGTTGAAGCGAGCGGCCGACGCGTTCCTTTGCTGACGCATCGCGCGGATGTCGGCGTCCATGCGCGCCTGGGCCACCTGTGCTCGCAGGACGTCTTGCTGCGCTCCGTTCCCCACCTCGTACTGGGCGAGAGCCGTCCGCTGGAGATCGGCCAACAGCCGGCGTGTCTCCTCCATGACCGTAATGGCCCGATCGATGTATGCGATTCGGTGGTAGAGCGTGCGTACGCGCTCCACCACGGCGACCGCGACTTCCGCGGCGTCCAGCTCGGCCGCAGCCGTCAGCCGGTCTTCCCGCTCATAGGCCGACGAGCGCTTCCCTGCCCATGGAAGGCGCTGCGCGAGCTGGACCTGGTTCATCGTCATCGCCTGGTCCGCATCGAGATCGAAGGGACGATTCATCAGCCCCAGGCTCAGTACGGGGTCGGGCAGTGCGGAGACGATCGTGGGCCGCTCGCGACGCGCGTCGACGGCTAGCCTCGACGCAATCACCCTCGGACTCTGAGTGAGCGCCTGCGAGATGGCCTCGTCGACGGTGAGTGAATCGCTCGGTAGTTGTGCATGCGCCTGAACGGCTTGGGTCGTGAAGAGGGCGAGCCCACAACACGTCGCACGCATCAGACAGAATCGGTGGGTGAACACCGACGCCTCCTGTGAAGATCTGAGTTGGACGCAGTTGCCGATGCCTGAACAGCACCGGCCTCAGCGGCGTCTGCCGCTCGGCCTCAGATCTTGGGAGGGGGCGTGACGAGCCTCATGACGATGGTCGCGGGCCGATCGAGCGCCCTCAGCTCCTTCCTTTCGAGACTGCTGGAGAGCACGATCCCGGAGCTCAGGTCGGCCGCCCCGATTGCGGGCGCGCCACACGTCGCGAGAGCCAGGCAGCCGATCGGCATCCCGTCCGGAGCGTGCTCTATTCCGTCGGGAGCATGCTCCAGCATCGTGGCCCCGCCGTGATGCGACACCGCCGCCATGCTTGCAGCGGGCATCTGACCGGCGAGCCCCGTGTCATGGGCGAGACCGTCCGGGCCCTCGTGTGACTGGGTGCAGGCACCCACCGGCGCGGCGGTGGCCTGCGCGACGAAGAGTGCAAGTAGGACCAGGCCATGACGGCGTCGGCTCGAACGGCTCATCCATTAAACATGTGTGCCGCTGCCGGCGGCACAAGCTCGGCCCTTCGACCTCGTGGACCACGGCCAGCCAATCCGAGTTGCGCCACCCCCCGGTTGGGACCCAATTTCGCAGGGTATGCGGAGTCGCTCGCGCCCGCGGATGCTCTGGCAGGGAGCGTGCAGACCGAAGCTCGAACTTGTGGGACGGTCATCCATGAAGCCTCACCCCCCGAATCCGAACCCGAAGTCCTCCTCTCGGTGGCAGAGTCCCAGAACGCTGACACTCGTGCTTGGCGCCGGCGCAGCGGTCGTTAGCGGCTGCGAAGAGCCAGCGGTGCCGACGGCGCTCGACCTGGCCCCCTCGTTCGCCCACACGGAGGCCCCGGGGGCCGCTTGGGGATGGGAGTCGGTCGGCCCACTCGGCACGGCACGACGTGACCATGCCGCGGCGCTTCTTCACGACGGTACGGTCCTGATCGTCGGGGGCACTGGCGCGGGACCCGCAGAGCTCTTCGATCCGGCAACAGGAACGTTCTCCGACCTGGGCCCGACGGCCGTGGACCGCACGCAGCTGGTGACGGCGACCACCTTGCAGGACGGGACGGTGCTCATCGTCGGCGCCCCCGGAGCTCCGGAGTTCGGCGAGATCTACGACCCTGTCGTACAGACGTTTACCCTCACGGACGGCCGGACGTCGGCGGTGCGCGAGGCGCACTCCGCCACGCTTCTAACGGACGGGCGAGTCCTCCTCGCGGGCGGGCAGAACGCCGGCCCCGAGACGCACTCCCAGGCGGAGCTGTACGACCCCACCACCCGGCAGTTCGCGCCGACGGGTGATCTCGTCGTTGATCGCGGAGGCCACGGAGCGACGCTCCTGGCCGATGGTCGCGTGCTCGTCGCCGGCGGAACCCAGACCACCTCGCCTGGCATCGGGAACGCGCTCGCCTCGGCCGAGACCTACGACCCCGGCACAGGCCTCTTTACGGCTGTGGGGAGCATGAGCATCCCTCGCGGCGGGCTCGGGCTGTTGGGGATGCCCCGCCTGGCGGGTGGTGAGGTCTTGGTCGCCGGCGGGTTCGCCCAGACAGTGGTCGAGCTCTTCGATCCCGCCACGGGCACCTTCCGTGCTTCAGGTAGCCTCACGTCGCCGCACTCGGCGGGCACCAGCCGGCTCCTGACCGACGGTAGCGTGCTGATCGCTGGAGGCAACACGGGGGTGGGTCCGGTGGTCACAGCGACGGCCGAGGTCTACGATCCTGCCAGCGGCTCCTTCTCGGTGGCCGCGAGCATGGGTGTCCCTCGGCAGGAGCACACCGCCACGGTCCTTCTAGACGGGAGCGTGCTCGTCACCGGAGGCTACGGTGGTCTGGCCGTCGGCGAGCTCGCATCAGCCGAGCGCTTTGCACCGCAGGTCACCGAGGTCGACATCGCCATCAAGCCGGGCGGAGACCCGAACACGGTCATCTGCACCGTCGGCAACAACCTGATTCCCGTCGCAGTCTTGACCACGGATGCCTTCGACGCCACGACCGTCGACCATGAGACCCTCGGCTTCGAGGGCGCCGGAGAATTCCACCTCGGGCCGGATGACAGCGCGCCGCTCCGCCACGAGAGGGACGTCGACGACGATGGCGACCTGGACCTGGTGGCCCACTTCCGATTAGGGGATACCGGGCTGGACTGTGAATCGACCTCCGGGACGCTCCTGGGTGCGACGTTCGACAACCGGGCGATCCGCGGAACGGACCGGCTCCGCATGATCACCGGCAGCGTACGTGGATCCTGATCGCGTTCCGGGCTCGGGGATGAGGGGGTAGACGGGGAAGCCTCGGCATCCGGATTCCGCCGTGATTCCGTGCGAGACGACCACCGCGCTGTTCCATTGACGGAGGCGCGCCTCCCCACCAGCCTCTCCGAACCCTGACCCGGCCGAACCCCGGAGATCTCATGCGCATCCGCCCCACCCTCATCGTCCTCCTGGTCCTCGCCACGACCTCGACGTTTCCGGCGACGACCCACGGCCAGACCTTCGAACCGGCCGCCTTCGACGATCTCGAATACCGCATGGTCGGACCCTACCGGGGCGGACGTTCGACGGCTGCCGTCGGGTTCCTCGGGGATCCGGACCGCTGGATCATGGGCACCACCGGCGGAGGGATCTGGCTCAGCACGGACAATGGCGTGAGTTGGGACAACATCTCCGACGGGTACTTCGGAGGATCGATCGGCGCGGTGGCCGTGGCCACCGCGGACCCCAACGTGATCTACGTCGGCATGGGATCGGTGGATATCCGTGGCAATACGTCCGCGGGGCGCGGTGTCTGGAAGTCGATGGACGGGGGAAAGACGTGGCGCTCCATGGGGCTGCCCGAAGCGGGCCAAATCGGGCGCATCGAGGTGCACCCGCGTGACGAGGACCTCGTGTACGTCGCGGCACTCGGGCACGCATTCGGAAAGAACGCCGAGCGCGGCATCTTCCGCTCGTCCGACGGCGGAAACACGTGGCAGCACGTGCTTGCGCTCAACGACTCGACCGGCGCATCCGACCTCACCATGAACCCGTCGAACCCTCGCGAATTATACGCGGGGATGTGGCGCGGCGAGCGCAAACCGTGGACGCTCATCTCGGGAGCGGAGGAAGGCGGCGTCTACAAGACGACCGACGGCGGAGACAGCTGGACGAAGCTCGGAGGGGGGCTCCCGGAGGGCATGGTCGGGAAGGTGGGCGTCAGCGTCTCACCGGCGGATCCGGAGCGGGTCTGGGCCATCGTCGAGGCGGAGCCCGACGGCGGCGTGTACCGCTCGGACGACGCGGGCGAGACGTGGACGCGCACGAACTCCGAGAACAACCTGCGTCAGCGGGCGTGGTACTACACCCACGTTCAGGCCGACCCGCAGGACCCGAACACGGTGTACGCGCTGAACACGGCTCTGTACCGGTCGGTCGACGCCGGCAGGACCTTCGAGTCGATTCCCGTGCCGCACGGTGACGTCCACGACCTGTGGATCCACCCCCACGATCCGGACCGCATGGTGGTCGCCGACGACGGTGGTGCCCAGGTCACGGTGAACGGCGGGCGCACCTGGTCCACGTACTACAACCAGGCCACCGCCGAGCTTTACGACGTGATCGTGGACAACGGATTTCCCTACCGCCTCTACGGAGCCCAACAGGACAACACGACGATCGCCGTGCCGGCGTGGAGGTCGGCCAACTCGCTCTACCCGAAGCAACACTGGACGAACCCGGGCGGGTGTGAGACCGGACCCATCGCCCTCCATCCGGACTACCCCGACGTCCTCTACGGCGGGTGCTACGGCGGCGTCATCGACCGGACCCAGGTCGAGAAGGACCAGGTCCGCAACATGAACCTGTACCCGCAGCTCCAGCTCGGCGCGCCCGGGTCCGAGCTCGTGCACCGATTCCAGTGGGTCTCCCCGATGCTGGTCTCCCAGCACGATCGGCGGACGATCTACCACGGCTCCCAATACGTGAATCGCTCGCGCGACGAGGGCGTCACTTGGGAGACCCTGAGCGGTGATTTGAGCACGGACACGCCCGAGCACCAGGTCCAGTCCGGCGGCCCCATCAACGCCGACGTGACGGGCGTGGAGATCTTCAACGTCGTCTTCTCGATCGCCGAGTCACCGTTCACCCCGGAAGAGGTCTGGGCCGGCACGGACGACGGTCGACTCCACATCAGTAGGGACGACGGCGCGACGTGGATGGAGATCACGCCGTCGGGCATGCCCACGCTCGGGACCGTCGACGAGATCGACCTGTCGGTGCACGCCGCGGGCCGCGCGTACGTCGCGGTGCACGCATATCGCCTGGACGACTTCCGTCCGTACATCTTCCGAACCGACGACTGGGGTGCGTCGTGGCGGCTGCTCACCGACGGGGCCAACGGCATTCCGGCCGACTACCCCGTGCGCACCGTGCGTGAGGATCCGGAGCGGGAAGACCTCCTGTTCGCGGGCACCGAATTCGGCCTCTTCACGTCCTTCGACGGCGGGCGGAGCTGGCAGTCTCTCCAGCAGAACCTCCCCATCACCCCGGTCACGGGAATGCGGGTGGCGCACGGCGACCTCGCGATTTCCACGCAGGGCCGCTCGTTTTGGATCCTGGACGACATCTCGCCGCTGCGTCAGATGACCGAGGCGGTCGCAAGGGCCGATGCCCATCTCTTCACGCCCCGGGACGCGTATCGAGTGACCCGAGGTGGCGCGGGCGGCCTCGACGAGCTGTCCCCGCCCCCGGCGCCTCAGGGCGCGTTGATCGACTTCCACCTCGGCCAGGTCCCGGACGAGGCGGTGCGCGTCGACGTCGTCGACGGAGGCGGCAACACCGTGCGCACATACGCGACCGACTCGACCGTCGTCGAGGCGAGCCGCGGGGTCCAGATCTCCGTGGCCGAAGGGCACAACCGCATCACGTGGGACCTCTTCTATCCGGGCCCGGAGCTTCCCGACGACGCCGTGGTGTGGGGGTATACCGGTGGCGTTAAGGCCCCTCCGGGCCGGTACACGGTGCGCCTCACGGCGGGTGACGGCGCACCCCGAGAGGCGTCCTTCTCACTGCTGCCCGACCCACGCATCCCCGAGGTGACGCAGGCGGACTATGACGAGCAGTTTCGGGTGGCGATGCAGGTGCGCGACTCGATCACTCAGGTGACGCGCGCGATCGAAACGCTGTCCTCGGTCCGCGAGCAGGTCACCGCAGTCCTCGAGAAGGCCGAGGCGATGGGCCAGGCCGATCAGCTCCGCCCGCTCGGTGACACGCTCACGAGTGGCGCAACCGAAGTGCACGAGGAGATGCAGCAGACCCGAAACCGATCGGGCCAGGACCCGATCCGCTTCCCGCCACGGCTCGACAACCAGTGGGTCGAGCTCTACAACAACCTCACCGGCGTGGACGGCTACATCTCGGGCGGCCCCGAGGGTCGACCTCTGCCGGGCTCGATGCAGCGGCTCGACGATCTGAATGCGGCGTGGTCCGGGGTTCGACAGCGATACCAGTCGATTCTGGACGACGAGCTGCGCCGATTCAACGAGGCCGTGGAGCGGCTCGGGCTGCCGGCCGTGGCGATCCCGAATCGAGCGCGGCTGATCTCCTGAACGGGGCACCGTCGGCGCCGTCGGGCTAACGGGCCCCCGGAGGCGTTGAATCGCGTCGTCCTCGCGCTGCTGTGCCTACTAAAATACTCAACAATCCACTATTTGGTCTGTTTTGAGTATTTTAATGCGCATCACACGAGTTGACCGGGGGCAGCACAACCTGTTATCTATGTATGAGTAGCATACTACTCATAACAATCTGGTTGGGTGAATTATGAGTAACATACTCTCCAGCATGGCGACTGACGGAGAAATCATGGTCGAGATCGGCCGGAGACTCCGGGCCATGCGAAAGGCGCGAAGGATGTCCCAATCCGAAGCAGCCGAACAATCCGGAGTCTCGCGAAAGACGGTCCACCTGGCGGAGCACGGTGAGAACGCGACGCTGCTCACCCTCATCCGACTCCTTCGCACCTACGGAGCACTCGGTTCATTGAACGACTTCATTCCCGAAACCGAGCTCTCTCCTCTCGAGGTTCTCCGAACCAGCCAGAAGAAGGTCCAGTCCTCCTGATGGCGGTAATCCGGACGACAGTCGAGGTGCGCCTCTGGGAACATCAGGTCGGGGCGCTCGTCGAGACCGAGGACGGGGTCATCGTCTTCGAGTACTCGGAGGACTTTCGACGCACCGGCCTAGAAATCTCTCCGGTGCATCTGCCCCTCAGCCTTCGAGGTCCCGTCCGCTTCGACGGCCTGAAGAGCGAAGCCTTCGAGAGGCTGCCGGGGGTCTTCGCCGACTCCCTCCCCGACGCATTCGGCCGTAAGGTCATCCGCGCCTACCTGTCGGCACGGGGACGCGAGCACGAGGCCCTGTCGCCCTGTCAGCGGCTCCTGTACGTGGGACGCCGCGCCATCGGCGCATTGACCTATCACCCGGCCGAAGACCTCCCCGCCGGGCCGCACGAGGCGCACGCCCTCGAGCTCAGAGCCCTGGCTGAAGATGCCCGGGGAATCGTCCAGGGGCGCACGGAGGTCGCGATCCCGGAGATCTACCGGATCGGTTCGTCGGCAGGCGGCGTTCGCCCCAAAGCGGTGGTGCTCTTCAACCCATCCACCGGAGAGATCCGTTCAGCCTACGCGCCTCTACGGGCGGGCGACGTTTCGGGGATCCTGAAGTTCGACGGCGTTGGCGGAGACTCCACCGAGGACTCCCTGGGCCGGCCCAGGCACTACAACCGTGTCGAAGCCGCCTACTCGCGTATGTCCGTCGCCGCGGGGATACGAATGTCCGACGTGAAGCTCGTCGGAGACGACGACTATGCGCACCTCTTCATTCCGAGGTTCGACTTCGACCCTTCCGCTGAACGGCTCCATCAGCACACCTTCGGCGGCCTGATCCACGTGGATTACAACGATCCTGGCGCCAGCTCGTACGAGGAGTACCTCCGGAGAATCCTGTCACTCGGAATGCCCTACGCTTCGCTGGAGGAGGGGTATCGGCGGGCCGTATTCAACGTTCTCGCGGTGAACCAGGACGATCACGTCAAGAATCTCAGCTTCCATATGCATCGAGACGGCCGTTGGGCGCTGACCCCAGCCTATGACGTGACCTTTGCAAAGGGCTCCGGCTTCACCAGCCGGCACCAGATGAGCATCCGGGGAAAACGAGAGGGCCTTCAGTTGAGTGACCTCTTGGACCTCGGCGAGGAAATGACGATCCGCCGTCCGAGAAGGATCGTGGACGAAGTGCGCGATGCCGTCGCCGACTTCGCCGTCCACGCCGAAGCCACGGGAACACCACTGGGGGCGCTGGGAGACATTCAAGCCGAGTTACGCCGGAGAGACCGACAAATCTTCGGCTGAAGCACCGCGCCGGAGGCGCGCCGCTACCTGCAAGACTGCCTTGCCGCTAGCTTATCCGCGATGCCCCGTACGACCGGACCCTGATGATCCGGTTCCGGGGTGGCACTCCGACAGGACCGACCGATGTGGGGGCCCTTCCGCTCCCGACCCTCGATGATCGCCCTGGCGTCGCTTCCCGCGATCGCCGGGGCTCTGTCGTTCGGAGTCGATCACCCTCCGAGAGCCACCCGAGGTCCGTGGGCCCGCCTCGCTCGATTCATGGGCCGGGCCGCACGTCTCGAGGCGGCGGCGCCCTCGAATCACGCTCGAGCCATTCCGGAGCGAGCGCCTTCACGATTTCCCTTCCCCGCTCGCGGGGAGGAGAAGCCATGTCCATGCTCCAACTCGCAGTAGCCGCCCAAGTAGGCTCACAGAGCGACGGCCTGACCCTTCACGAGGTGGTCGCCAGCCTCCCTCGTGATCCGGCGTCGCTCTTCGTCATCGCACTCCTGACCGGGGGTCTCGTACTCGTCCTCTGGTCGGGACGCCCGAGAGGCAAGGGCGGCAGGCAGGCTTGAGCGACGCACCCGCGGGCCACGCGGCCCCGGGCCACGGCACGATTTTCGCCGGCCTGGTCGTCGGGGCGGTGGCCGGTGGCGTCTGCAACGCCCTCTGGCGTGACACCGCCGGCCTCGCCCTGGTCGTCCGCAACGTGGCACAACCGGTCGGGCAGGTCTTCCTGCGCCTCCTGTTCATGGTCGTCGTCCCGCTCGTTTTCACGTCGCTCGTGCTCGGTGTGAACGGCTTGGGGGATCTCACCAGGCTCGGACGCATCAGCGCCCGGACCTTCGGCCTGTTCGTCGCTACGACGGTCGCGGCCGGCACCATGGGGATCTTTCTGGTCAACGCCGTCGGCCCGGGACGCGCCATAGACGAGGCGGTGCGCGCCGAGCTGATGGAGCAATTCGCCGGGCAGGCCGCCGAGCGCGTCGGGGCGGCCGAGCAGGTCGGGTTCGGCGTCCAGACCTTCGTGAACATCGTACCCCGGAACCCGATCGACGCGGCTGCACGGGGCGACATGCTCGCACTCGTCTTCTTCAGCGTGATCTTCGGTGTCGCCCTGGCCAGCTCCGGCCCGCCTCGGGCGAAGCCCATGCTCGACGTCGTCGCCTCGATTGCGGCAGCTGTCGAGGTCCTGATCGGCTATGCAATGAGATTGGCTCCCGTCGGCGTAGCCGCGCTCATCTTCACGGTGAGCGCACGCTTCGGATTCGACCTCCTGCTACCCCTCTCGCTCTACGCGGGTGTGGTCCTCGGCGGCCTGGCGCTCCACCAGTTTGGCGTGCTCGCACTCGTGGCGGCCGGGCTGGGACGGGTGAGTCCGGCCCGCCTGCTGCGCCGCACCCGTGGCCTGACGCTGACCGCGTTCGCCACTTCGAGTTCCAATGCGACGCTCCCGACTACGATCCGGACCGCCCGCGAGGAGTTCGGGGTCAGCCCCGAAGTCGCCGGCTTCGTGCTGCCGCTCGGCGCGACCATGAACATGAACGGCACGGCGCTCTTCGAGGGCGTCACCGTGCTGTTTCTCGCGCAGGCGTTCGGCGTCGATCTGTCGCTCGCCACGCAGGCGATCGTTTTGGTGATGGTCGTCCTGACCGCCGTCGGCGCGTCGGGTGTGCCGAGCGGGTCGATCCCGCTCCTCATCGTGGTGCTCGAGACCGTGGGGGTGCCGGGGGAAGGGATCGCGCTGGTGCTGGGCATCGACCGTATCCTCGATATGGCGAGGACGGTTCCCAACGTGACGGGGGACCTCGTGACGTCGATCGTCGTCGATCGATGGGAGCGAGGGGGCGTGCCATGAGTGGGCAGCGTTGGGGCACCCGCATCGGGCTGGTCCTCGCGATGGCGGGCAACGCCGTCGGGCTCGGCAACTTCCTTCGCTTTCCGGCCCAAGCGGCCCAGCATGGAGGCGGCGCCTTCCTCGTCCCCTATCTCGTCTCCTTCCTGCTCATGGGCATTCCGCTCTTGTGGGTCGAGTGGGCGATCGGACGGCACGGCGGGCGCTACGGGCACCATTCGGCGCCGGGCATGCTCGATCGGCTGGGACCGCAGCCATGGCTGAAGTACGTCGGTGTATTCGGACTGTTCACGAACCTCACCGTGGCAGCCTACTACTGTTACATCGAGTCGTGGACTCTGGCCTACGTGTGGCACTCGATCGTGGGCACCTTCCGTCAGGTGGCGCCCTCGGCATTCTTCCCCGACTACCTCGGGATGCGCGAGGACTCGCTCCTCGCCGTGCCGCGTCAGGCGCTCTTCTGGTTTCTCGCGACGTTGACCCTCAACGTGTGGCTGCTCTCGCGGGGGCTCACGCGAGGAATCGAGCTGGCTGCGAAGATCGGGATGCCGCTCCTCCTCGTGTTCGCCTCGGTGCTGGCCATTCGCGGCCTTCTCCTCGAGCCGGGTGCAGGAGGCGTCGTGCAGAGCCCGATGGTCGGGCTGAACTTCGTCTGGCAGCCGCAGGTATCGGGGCTGCTCGACCCAAGCACCTGGCTCGCCGCGGCCGGTCAGGTGTTCTTCACGCTGTCGGTCGGGATGGGCTCGATCCACTGCTACGCGTCGTATCTGCGTGAGCGCGACGACATCGCCCTCAACGCGGCGGCGGCGGGGTGGATGAACGAGTTCGTCGAGGTCGTCCTGGGAGGTACGATTCTGATTCCCATCGCGACGGCGTACCTCGGTCTCGAGGCAGTACAGGCGGCCACTGCAGGAGGGAGCGGCTTCGGCCTCGGATTCCTGACCCTCCCTACGCTGTTCGCGAGCTGGGGCTGGTTCGCGCCGATCGCCGGCGCGATGTGGTTCGGTCTTCTCTTTTTCGCGGGCGTCACGTCGTCCCTCGCCATGGGACAGCCGGTCGTAGCGTTCCTGCAAGACGAGCTGCGCGTCGAGCACAGGAAGGCGGCCCTGACTTTCGGCGCTGCGACCCTGCTCCTGGGCTTCGTGTGCGTGTGGCTCTACCCCGGGGGCTCGTTCGACGAGTTCGACTTCTGGAGCGGAACGTTCTCCCTCGTCGTGTTCGCGCTCGGCGAGTCGATCATCTTCGCCTGGATCTTCGGGATGGATCGCGGATGGGAGGAGATCACCCGGGGCGCCGACATGCACGTGCCCGGTGTGTTTCGGTTCGTCATCCGGTTCGTCACGCCGGCGTTCATCCTCGTCGTGTTCGTCGGCGCGCTCGTCGAGCCGGTCGGTCGGTGGGGCGCCGCAGTGCGCTCCCTCTTCACGGGCGGGGGGTGGCCGTTCTCTCCCACGAGTGTGATCGGGCGCGTAGCCCATGTCGGAGAGCAGGAGTACCGCTGGCTCGACGAAACCGGTGAGTTCACGCGCTCGTTCGTACAGGACGCGACCCGCCTCCTGCTGCTGGCCGTCTTCATCGCTTGTGGGTTATTGGTCTGGAAGGCGTGGCGCTTGCGCGCCGAGGAGCGGGCATGACCGTAGGAGCGTGGGTGACCCTCGCCATAACCTGGAGCGTGATCATCGGCTTCAGCGCGAAGTTCCTGATTGCGGTGCTTCGCAAGCCGCCTGCTCCGCCCGGAGCCTGACGCGTGGAAGGCGCGCAGCCGGCCGATGTCGTCGGCGCGGTCGAAGCGATGAAGGCCGGCGTCTTCGCGTAGATGCCCGACTTCTGGTCGGCCGGCCGGATGTTCCCCGACGCTCCGATCATCCGATCCCCGACAGCGGTAAGAACGGGACCTTGTGATTCTATGGTTGGGCCGGATCACCTCGGCCCTCCTTCGTCGACCCTCGCGGGCCCTGCCCCGACCCAGGTGGCGTCTCAGGCGGCTTCCAGCCCGATGTTTCCCTTGGACGGAGGACGGGCCATGAAGATGTTACGGATATTGGCTCTGGGCACGCTGCTCGGCGTGATGCTCACGCCCGGTGTCCAGGCACAAATGGAGCTCGACGTCACACCGTTCGCGGGCGGGACGTTCTTCCTCGCCGACCCCCCGGAGCAGTTCCGACTGGGTCATGGCGGTGATGCGCTCCTGCTCGAGGACGGTCGATTCACCGATTCGTTCACCATGGGCGTCGATATTGGTCTCGTGTGGAATGAGACCTGGGCCCTGGAGGCCATGGGGTCGTGGATTCCGACGAACCTCAAGGCCCGAAGTGGACTGAGCTCGACAGCCGACGTGAATGCCTTCATGTACGGGTTGACGGCGCTGTACTATCTGCCCTTGGATGGCGCGGTGGATCCCTTCTTCGGCCTCGGTGTCGGTGGCGAGACGTTCGACTACGCCCTCGCCGGCGTCGACACCCACCACGAGTGGATGGGCAATGTGGTTGCCGGAATCCGGTTCGCGGTCAACGACCGGTTCGGGCTTCGCCTCGAGGCTCGCGACTGCATCGCTCGGTTCGACTCGGGCGTGAGCGGCGTCTCGGATTCGTGGGAGAATGACCTCATGGCCACCATCGGCATGAGCTTCCGCACCTCCCTGAGGTGAAGAGACACGACGTCTGAGCTGGCAGCCTAGCGGTCGTGGCTCCGCTCCACTTCTGGGTCACGACCGCACGGCCGGGGGCGGCCCGATAGGCGCTGCGCCCGGCCCAGGCTGAGCCGCAGGCATCAAACGATCACTCCAGAGCGCGCTCGCCGGTGATCGACGTGGTGCGTCTGGGCGAGTACGTTGCACTCCTCGCTGAGCCCCACCCGATGGGTCCCGATCCGGGCCCGATCGTGCCGATCCTGCCGATCGTGGATGCGCGCGGGATGAGCAGCCACATCGGCATCCACATCCCTCGAGGTGCGACCACCCGCGACGCCTTCGTCGACGGCCGGATTCGACCGATATTGCCTTGCATGTCGACGCGCGTCGGCGCGGCATCGCCCCACACAACCCTTCGGAGGCCGGCATGATCATCAGCAACACGCAGGAGATCCCCGGAAAGAGCATCATCGAATTCTTCGGTGTCGTCAGCGGGAGCACGGTGCGCGCCAAGCACATTGGAAGCGACATCGGCGCCGCGCTGAAGAACGTCGTCGGCGGCGAGCTCAAGGGATACACCGAGCTGCTCACCGAGGCGCGCGGCGAAGCGATCCGTCGAATGAGCCGTCAGGCCGAAGAGCAGGGCGCGAACGCGATCGTCAACGTGCGCTTCGCGACCAGTAGCGTGGCCCAGGGAGCGGCGGAGCTCTTCGCGTACGGAACCGCGGTGAGAGTCGAGTAGAGCGATGGAAGTCATATCGCTCCTCGTGACGCCGGTCCTGCTGTTCGGGACCTGGTTGACCGGCTCGCTCCTCGAGCGGCGCCACCTCGAGAGCCTCCGACTGCTGGAGAGCGGGTCGCGTGACGTGCTCGCGATCACCATCGAGGACGTGCCCCCCGAGTGGACCGTGGAGTCGTGCGAGCTCGTGATCGGCAACGTCGTGATCTCGCAGGACTACTTCAAACGTTTCGCCGCAGCCATGAAGGGCATCGTCGGCGGGCGCATCGGCGTCTACGAGCCGCTCCTCGAGCGCGCTCGGCGCGAGGCGCTGCTCCGGATGAAGGGGGTCGCCCACGCCCGGGGGTACAACACCATCATCAACGTGCGCATCGAGACGTCGCCGCTCGCTCGGTCCCGGGGGGACGGCAAGGGCACGGCGGGTGTCGAGATCATGGCCTTCGGAACGGCCATCGACGTCGATTACGCCACGCGACTGCAGATGACGGGCACGTCCGCCTGATGCGGCGGCCTATCCGCCCAGCACCTCCGACGGTTCGTGCGTGAACGGATTCACCACGGTCACGTCCCCCAGGGCCTGACCGTCCTGCAGGTCCTCGGTGAGAAGATAGGCGCACCCTCCCGCCTGGGCTGCGGCTACGATGAGCGCGTCCCACCACGAGAGTCCGTACCGATCCTCGATCGCCCACGCTGCGTCGGCCAATCGAAGATCCGGGAGGATGGGCCCCCACGTGACGAGCGAGGTCACGTCCTCGCGGGCATCGTGCGTCTCCCGCGGCGGATCGAGCTTGCGGGTGACGGTGACGTAGTACTCGTGCAGGACTTGCCAGCTCAGGCGCCCCGCACGGGCTTCCCAGAGCGCAGCCAGCCACTCGAGAGCCCTGCGGTGCTTCGACTCTTCGGTGCGGTCCCTCGCATACACGAGGACGTTTGTGTCAACGAAGACCGGCACGGTCATGCAGCTCCTCCCGCGTGGGGAGGGGACGGCCGTCGGCCCTGTGGACGCCGGGAGCTTGAGCGAAGAACCGTTCCTTCGCTCGTTCGTACGCCTCCTGGCCCTTCATCTCGGCCTCGAGCATCTCGCCGAGCATGCGCGACACGCTCGTGCCGCGACTGGCGGCCTCGACACGCGCCCAGCGCGCGACCTCGGGATCGAGGGTCACCGTCACGTTTTTCTTGTTTCTTGTCATACACAAGTCTCGTGTAACACGATTTCCGTGTCAACGTCGTGGGCCATGAGAAGGAGCCGCTGGCCTCGGGGGTCGTCAGCCACCCATCGGGCGCTCCAGCAGCTCCACCATCGAGAAGACCCGCCCGTTGGCCACGACCCATCGGACGTCCCGAGCCGCGCTGATGTCCTCCAGAGGGTTCTCGCCGAAGACGACGAGGTCGGCGAGCATGCCCTCCCGTACGATGCCGAGGTCTCCTCCGTACCCCATCGCCTCGGCGGGCACCGAGGTCGTCGCCCGCATGACGTCGATGGGGTCCATGCCACCGTAACGCACGAGCACTTCCATTTCGGCGACGAGCGAGAGGCCGGCGGGCCCGAAGTCGGTCCCCACGACCACGACGCCCCCCTGCTCCACGACGCGCCGCGCGAGCGATCCCATGTCCCGCACCATGCGGCGGACCACCTCCGGATCGCCGCCCCGGCGCCCCCGGGCCGTGCTGCCTCCGAACGCCTCGAGCCGCGCGTCCGCGAGCAGCGCGGGGTCATCGGCCGCGAGGAGTCCGAACCCTCCGTACAGGCCTACGGTCGGCGTGATCGCCATGCGCGAGCGGGCGAGGAGCTCCACGACGTCCTGATAGCTCCGGTTGAGCTCGGTGACCTTCGTGGAGTAGCCGCGGCGGCTCGTGCCCCGCACGTGCTCGACGCCGTCGGCGCCGTAGGCGACGCCCGGGTACAGCTCGTGCGACGTCACGGACATGCCCAGGGCGTGCGCGTCCTCGATGACCCGACGCTGCACGGCGTCGGGAAGCCGCACGTAGGTTTTGATGAGGTCGTACTCGAGCGCCGCGGCCCGCTGCATCTCCAGTTCCACCTGAGCGATGGCCCCCATCGAGGCCCCACCCGAGTAGTAGATGCGGCTCCCGTCCATCGAGCTGCCGGTGCCGAAGACGCGCGGCCCGATGCGGCGGCCCGATTCGACGGACTCCTTCGCCTCGGTCATGTCGTAGGGGTCGGCCGAGACCCGCCGGATCGTCGTCACGCCGTACGAGAGCCACTGCCTCCCGATCGCCTCACCCTCACCGAGGCCCCCGTGGGTGTGCATCTCGATGAGCCCGGGAGAGACCACACCGTCCGAGACATCCACGACCCGCCCCCTGTGGAGCCCAGCGTCGTGCGGCCCCACGCGTACGATCCGGTTGCCCTCGATGACCACGTCCACGTTGCGGGCCAGCTCCTCCGACACGCCGTCGAAAAGCGCGCCGGCGTGGAGGACCGTCCGGTCCGCGGGTACGGTGCGCCTCCAGCTCAACGGGACGGGGACGTCGTCGATGTCTCCGCTCTCGAGCCATGCACGTCGCAATCCGTGCGTCGACAGATAGACGAGGGAGCGCGAGTCGCCGGCCCACGACAGATACGCGGTCGCCTCGTTGTTCAGCCGCCGGGGCGGCCCCACCGGATCGCCGTCGTGCGTCACCGGAATCACCCACAGAACGCCGTTGGACACGTAGGCGAGCCAGTCGCCGTCAGGCGACCAGATCGGCCCGTCGCTCGAGCGCGTGCCGACGGAGCCGTGGGGAAGGAAGTCCAGCCAGCGCTCGTCGGCCTGGAGCGGAGTCGCCCACGTGTCGAAGGGATCGGTGTCGCTGTCCTCCGTCGCGGGCCTGGGGACCCGCATCAGGAGCGCCTTGTTCACACCCTCGCGGTACCGCGTGGAGTAGGGCGACAGCGCCGAGGCCGCGATTCGCCTCCCGTCGGGCGACCACGTGGGGCGCCCCGGGCGGAATAGGCCGGACCGCACCGTGACGGTGCTTCCCGTCGCGACGGAGACGACGCGCAGGCCCGCCTCGCTGCCGTCTCCTCCGATGTACGCGATCTCCCTGCCGTCGGGTGACCAGGAGGGGGACCCCCCGCCGTCGCGGGTCAGTTGGCGCGCCTCGCCGGTACTCACGTCGTGGACCCAAACCTCCATCGTGCCACCACGGTCGGTCGCGAACGCGAGGCTCTCACCGTCGGGCGACCAGGCCGCGTCGATCTCCGCCCACGGATCGTCCGTCAGGCGCCGTGGCTCGCCGCCGATCGGCATCAGCCACAGATCTCCGAGGGCCGTGAACGCCACCTGTGCACCGTCCGGAGAAAGCGCGGGGGACACGATCCCCCGCACCGGCGTAGGGCCTGATGCGTCTAAGTCGCGTAGAGCCTTGCGATAGGTCGGCCGATTCACGGTCACGGTAGCGGCGAACGCCACCTCCGAGGCGGCACCCCCGGCAGCGGGACGGCTGCGAAGCTTCCCGTCGGCGGTGTAGACGAGGTGTCCATCCGCGCGCCAGGAGGCCCGGAACGGGAAGACGTCCTCGTCGGCGTCGCTGATGCGGGACCCCATCCCCTCCGCATCCGACACGGCCACAACGTGCAGGGCGCTCGCCCCGTACGTCTGCGTGCTGTACGCGATGCGCGCGCCGTCGGGACTCCATGTCGGGCCGAATCCCTCGACGTCGCCGAGATCGACGACCTGTTCGACCGCGCCGGAGGCCGACCGCACCCAGAGCCCGGCCTCGCTCCCGTCCGTCACGTACGCGACGCGACCATCGGGTCCGAACGCCGGCGCGTATTCGTTGTCCCCGTCCGTGGTGAGACGACGCACCTCGCGGTCCCCCACCGTCACTTCCCAGATGTCGTAGGTGCCACCTCGGTCGGACGAAAAAGCGATTCGGGTGCCGTCCGGGGACCAGTGCGGCTCACGGTCGTCGAACGGACCGTTCGTCAGGCGCCTCAGCCCCTCGCCGTCGGCGCTCACCAGCCAGATGTCGTAGTCCCCGCCCCAGTAGGCCTGGAAGGCGATCGTGCTTCCGTCCGGAGACCACGTGGGCTGGCGTGCATCGCCGAAGGGGTCGGTCAGCGCCCGCGCCTCGCCACCCCCGGCGGGCAGGGTCCAGATCCGGCCCAAGGCATCGATGGCGAGGGTGCTCCCGTCCGGCGAGAGGGCCGCGGCCATGTTCGTCCCTTCGCGGATCGTGACCTCGAAGCCCGACTCGGGGGGCGGATCACCGAGCGACCCGGAGGACGGCGTGAGCCCCAGAAGACAGAGCGCGGCGAGAGACGCGGCGCACGCTCTCGCAGGAGTTTGGACGGACATCGGACGGCTCCAGGCTGAGCGGGTCACGCGGGCCACGCGGCCCGCGTGACGCCCAATAGGATCACGGATAGGCCGCGGGGCAATGGCGGCCGGCGAGCGGGCCGAGAGGCTAGCCCCCCCCTCACTCCTCTGCCGACCACGGGTAGTAGAACACCATCTTGGCCCGCCGGATCTCGTCGGGTCGGGGGATCGCCTCGGGCCGCTCCTCGCGCAGCACCTCGAGGACGCGCCGCAGCACCCCGGCCTCCTCCTCGTCCTCCCCGTCGAGCATCAAGTAGGCGACCTCCGGCCGCTTCGGCTTCAGGAGCTCGAAGAGCTTCGTCCGGCCGGAGCTGATCGACGACCCCACCAGCTGCGCCTGCTCGAGCACGCCGAGGTGGTGATAGAGGTTGTAGCGATCCTCCCCGGTGGCCTCCTCGAGCTCGAGCGTGGAGCGCGGCCCCACCCCCAGCTCCCGCAGGATCACCTCCCGGGTGGGGTGGGCCGTCGCCTTCGTCGCGCTCGACAGCAGCGTGCGCTTGGGCGACGAGCCCTCTCCCCCGGACCGCGGCTTCTTCATGCGCCGTCGCCGTCGTCCGCCGTCTCCTCTCCCTCGCCCTTCCCGCCACGTCGCTTGCGCCGCATCTGCTCCTTCTTGCTCAGCAGCACCGACGACATCATCGACCGCGACGTGAACGCGCTCTCGACGTCGCTCAGGCTCAGGGCGGACGAGCCCATGGCCCGGTACTTGGCCTGCTGCGCTGGAGCGATGTCCTTCTCGCTCAGGTAGTCGTCGCCCGACATGCTGTGGCGCTCCGTGCGCGTCTCGCTGCGTTGCAGATAGAAGTGGCTGATCATGTGGTAGATCCGCCCTTCGCCCAACTCGAACATCACGAACACGGGCGACTCGCCGTAGCGACGCTCAATCTCCTTGGAGCTGATGATGACCTTCACCTTCTCGGGCTGGAGCACGCGGATCGGGTAGCTGCTGCCCTCGAGCCACCACTGTGGGTCGTCATCGGGCCCGATCAGGGTCGCCAGGAGCGGATCGTCCTGGTCGTGGATCACCACGCGCACCACCTCGTCGGCGGTCGGCTTGCCGTTGTACTCGACGTAGCCGGGAAAGGCGGGCTCCAGAACGTCCTTGAGCGCCCAGTCGGTCGTGAACAAGAAGCCGCCCTCCTCCACGAACGTGCGGACGACGTTGATGCCGCGCTTGTCGAACTTGGCGCCGCAGTTGATGAACATGACCTGATCGGGGCGGAGGTCGGCCGAGGTGATCTGCGTCGGGTGGATCAGCGCGAACCGTGTGCCGGCCAGGCCCAGGACCCGCTGGATGTGATCATGCACGCCCTGAACGACGACGATGTCGGCCTCCTCGATCTCGTCGAGCTCGGCGGCCAGATCGGGCGCCTCCTCCTTGAGCCGATCCTTGATCAGCTCCTCGGCGATCTTGTACGCCCGGTCCATGCTGGATTGGGTCATGAAGCCTCCTGGGTTCAGCGTAGGTAAGTAAGTTAATGCTTACTTGTATCGGGACCAAGGTCTCGACGAGGGTCCGGTCTCCTCCATGGCGACCTACAGATCGCTTCTCTATTCTGCATCCGATCCCTACCTCGTCGGCTCGAGTCGCTCATGTCCATGCCTCTTCACTCGTCCGCCCTCCTGCCGCGTGTCCTGGCGGCGTCCCTCGTGATCATGGCGCTCACCGGCTGCGGGGCTCCGGACGCAGAGGTATGGGTCGACGTCCGGCTCCCCGAGACGATGAGCGACGAAGCGCTCGACGGTCGTCTCATCGTGGTGTTCTCGACGCTGGACGAGGGCGAACCTCGCTTCCACGTCTCCGACGGGCCCGGCGCGCAGCCGGTCTTCGGCATGGACGTGGAAGGATGGGAGCCCGGCCAGTGGGTAACGATCACGCAGGAGGTCCGCGGATTCCCGGTGCTGAGCACGGCCGACCTGCCGGCTGGGACCTACCGCGTGCAGGCCATTCTCAACCGCTATCAGACCTTCCACCGGTCCGACGGCCACACGGTCAAGCTCCCACCCGACCGCGGCGAGGGCCAGCAATGGGCTAGAAAACCTGGCAACCTGTTGAGCAGCGTTACGGAGCTCACGATCGACGGGCCGGGCGCCGCGCCGAATCCGATCGGGCTCACGCTCGACCAGGTGATTCCCGAGCTGCCCGATCCGAAGACGCTCGAAACCGAGTGGGTCAAGTACGTGCGGATCCGCTCCGACCTGCTCTCCGACTTCTGGGGCACCGACATGTATCTCGGGGCCTGGGTACTCCTGCCCGACGGGTTCGACGAGCATCCTGAAGCACGCTATCCGCTCGCGATCTGGCACGGTCACTTCCCGTCGTCGTTCTCCGCGATGCGCTTGGAACCGACCGACACGACCGCGCCCTGCGTGTACAGCGCGCGCTTCTCGATGGACTGCTACAACCACGTCCAGCAGGAGTATCAGCACGAGCTATACCGCCAATGGACGTCATCGGACTTCCCCCGGCACCTGGTCGTCGAGATCCAGCACCCGACGCCCTTCTACGACGACTCCTACGCCGTCAACTCGGCCAACAACGGCCCCTACGGCGACGCGATCATGCAGGAGCTCATTCCGCATATCGAGGAGGAGTTCCGGGGGATCGGGGAGGGTTGGGCCCGGTTCACCTACGGTGGCTCCACCGGTGGGTGGGAGGCGATGGCGGTTCAGGTGTTCTACCCGAACGACTTCAACGGCGCCTACATCGCGTGTCCGGATCCGATCGATTTCCGAGCCTTCACGGTCGTAGACCTGTACGAGGACGAGAACGCCTACTGGGTCGCATCGGACTTCAAGCGGACGCCCCGTCCTGGTCGTCGGGACCATCTCGGCAAGGTGAGCGCGACCCTCGAGGAGATGGGGCACCTGGAGGCGGTACTCGGCTCCAAGACCCGATCGGGTCAGCAGTGGGACGTCTGGGAGTCGGTGTACTCGCCGGTGGGTGAAGACGGCTATCCGGCACGCATCTGGGACAAGATCACCGGAGAGATCGATCGGGACGTGGCGGACTACTGGCGCGAGAATTACGACCTCGTCCACATCCTGCAGCGCGACTGGGCGACCCTTGGGCCCATGCTCGAGGGTAAGCTGCACATCTACGTGGGAGAGATGGACAACTACTATCTCAACAACGCGGTCTACTTGGCCGAGGAGTTCCTCGAGCAGACGACCGACCCGTACTACGGCGGCGAGATCGCGTACGGCGCGCGGGACGAGCATTGCTGGAACGGCGACCCCACACAGCCCAACGCGATCAGTCGGCTCCGGTACGTGCAGATGTACACCCCGAAGATGCTCGAGAGGATGCTCGAGCATCACCCCGCGGGGGCGGACCTGACGAGCTGGCGGTACTGACCGTAGGGGCGCGGTCTTTGGCGACACGTAACTCTCGGCTGCGGTCCCCCGGTTGCGGATTTCACACGGGCCGTCCACCGTGCGCGGCATGATCTTCATTGGCCCCGCGACAGGTGCCCCGTGATGCGGGGTCAGCCCTGATGTCGTTCTTTCCCATGCGGCGCAGCGAAGCCGCGACCCTCGTCTTCCTCATCGCCTTCGCCGCCTTCGCGTTCATCCCGGCATGGCGCACGACCGAGTTGTGGGGCATGGCCGTCTTCGGCTGGCTCGTCGCCGCGCTCATGGTCCTGTCACCGCTGCTCGCGCTGGCGACCTTCGTGGCCGGCCGCAGCCGTGAGCCTTCGACCCGCGCAGGCTCGGTCGATGCCGCTGACCGCCCCGGCGGCTCCTCCACGAACGCCGACAGCGAGCCCACCTGATGCTGCTCGAGCGGGTCCTCGTCGGGATCTACCTCGCTGCCTGCATCGGGATCGGCATCGCGGTATCCAAGCGCGTGTTCGGTTCAGGCGACGAGTACTGGGTCGCCGGTCGCCGCATCGGGACCGTGGTCAACTCGATGGCGATCATGGCGGCCCTCGCGAGTGGCGGCTCGATCATCGGCGTCATGGGGCTCGCGTACGCGCAGGGGATCCCGGCCACGCTGGCGCTGTTCGGAGGCGCCGTCGTGGGCTTCCCGCTGGCCTCGATCCTCGTCGCCAAGCCGCTGCGCAACTTCGGCAGGTTCACCATCACCGACTTCTTGAGCTTCCGGTATCCACACGCGGTGGTGCGCTACCTGGTCCCCCTCCTCATCGTCGTCGCCTTCACGATCTACATCGTCGCGCAGCTCAAGGCCGCGGGCATCACGGCCGAGGCCTTGCTGGGCATCCCGTACAACACAGCGCTCACGCTCGCCACGGTGGTCTTCATCACGTACGTGTCGTTCGGCGGGATGGTGGCCATCACCTGGACCGACGTCATTCAGGGTGTGTTGATGGTCATCGTCGTGCTCGGCACGGCATTCGTGCTGACGCTTCGGGTCGGATCACCCTTCGAGATCATGAGCCAAGCGACCGCGGTGGCCCCCGAGCTCGGCCAGGTGAGCCACATGCCGGTTTCCGGCTACCTCGGCTACTTCATCATCTGGGCCACCGCGATCCCAGTGATCCCCCACATCGTCATGAGGGTCTTCACCGCCAAGGACGCGGACAGCGCGCGGCTGTCGCTCAACCTGTCGATGCTCGTCTACAGCGTAATGATCCTCGCCGCGGTGCTCGCGATCGTCCCCGTCGGACGCATCGACTTCCCGGGGCTCCAGGACGCCGACGAGCTGTTCCTGAGGGTCATGGAGACGCAGTTCCCGCCGCTCATCCGCGGCATCGCGGTCGCGGCGGTGCTCGCCGCCGTCATGTCGACGACCGATGCGCTGCTCCTGGCCTGCAGCTCGGCCATCGCCCACGACCTGCTCGGAAACGTCCTCCGCGACCGGGCCAGTGCGCGTACGCTGAGCCTCGTGCGCGTCGGCTCCGCATGGTTCGTCGGGATCGTCGCGCTGCTGTGGGCGTTCAACCCGCCCGAGCTGATTTCGGAGTTCTATACCGCGGGGGTGGGCATCTTGAGCGCCAGCCTGTTCGTGCCGACCATCGCCGGGCTGTGGTGGAAGAAGGCCAACCTGGCGGGCGGCGTCGGCGCGGTCGCATCGGGCGCGGTGGCGTACGTCGTGGTGCAGGTTGGAATCATCGACATCGATCTGGCGCCGGTGGTCGTGGGGCTCGCGGCGAGCGCGGCGGCCATGTCGTTGGGAGGCCTGCTCGGCTCTCGGGAGTCGCCGGAGATGATCGAGCGGATCGCGTCGCTTCACGTGTAGGCTCGAAAACAGACCTCGTCATCCAGCCCTTCCCACGGTACGGGAAGTCCGGCAGGAACGTCTAAACCCTTACGGGGCTGCGCTCAACACGATCCTTGCGGCCCGGGATTTGCACCATTTATCTGGAGTGTATCCCAAGACGTTCGCGTCGGTCACCTCGGGGGGGGCATGGATCAGCACCTGCAAGACGAAAGAGAAGGCTGTGTTCGGAGCGGCGTGACGACGAGAGCCGCTGGCGGCGCCTTTGCTCTGGTCACGCTCTTCGCCCTCGCCAGCGCTTCCGCCGCGGGACAGGAAGCCGGGACGGTCGAGCTCGGCGGCTTTTTCCAAGGCACGAAGTTCGATCAGGCAACGACGCTCTCGGACGCGTACGCCCTCGGCGGGGGCGGCCTGATCGGCGTCTTCATCGCGCGGAATCTCGCCTTCGAGGGCGTCGCGGCGCGCACTTGGACCGAGGACGCCAGCCCCGCGGGCGTCGACGGGACGCACACTCCCCTCCGCGCGAGGCTCGTCTATGCCGTCCCCCTGTCGAGCTGGCTCTACCCACTCATCGGGGTGGGCGGGGTCTACAACCGATACGAGGGCTTCTTCGAGGAGAACGACTGGGCGGGCAGCGGGCTGGTGGGGTTCAAGGCATACCTCACCGATCGGCTGTCCTTCCGCTCCGACGTCAGCGCCGACTACGCATGGGCGCCCTTCAACGATGGCGCGACCGTCGGCGGCTCGGCCGTGGACAGCCACCTGAACTGGACCTTGAACGCGGGGCTTTCCATCGACGTCGGAACGGGTCGTGCACGGGATACGGACGGCGACGGCGTCCGCGACCGGTTGGATGCCTGCGCGAGTACGCCCCTGGGCGTGCGGGTCGATTCAGCCGGGTGCCGCGTCGATGGTGATGGAGACGGCGTTTTCGACGAGGACGACCTCTGTCTCACCACGCCGCGCGGCGTCCGGGTCGACCCGCAAGGCTGCCGGGTGGACAGCGACGGCGACGGGGTCTTCGACGAGGACGACCGCTGCAGCGCCACCCCCGTGGGCGTCCGCATCGATGACAGCGGCTGCCGCGTCGACACGGACGGTGACGGGGTCTTCGACGAAGACGACCGCTGCTCGGGTACGGTCGCCGGCGTCCGCGTCGATGCGAGCGGCTGCCGAGTGGACACGGACGGTGACGGGGTCTTCGACGAGGAGGACCGCTGCGCGGCCACCCTCGTCGGCACGCAGGTCGACGCGACCGGTTGTCCCGTTCTGTTTGAGCCCGAGACCACCGTCGTCGTCCTCGAGGGTGTCAACTTCGAGACCGGGAGCGCGACGCTCACCGCCGGCGCCCGAGAGGTTCTCGACCGAGTGGCTCGGTCGCTCATCGGGAATCCGGACATCCGGGTCGAGGTGGGCGGACACACGGACAGCACGGGCTCGCTGGCGCTCAACCTGGCGCTGTCCCAGGAGCGCGCGGAGGCCGTGGCGGCCCACCTGGCGCTGCGTGGGGTGGCGTCGAGCCGGATGGAGGCGAGGGGATACGGCCCCGAGCGACCGATCGCCGGCAACGACACCGCGAGCGGCCGCGCGATGAACCGCCGCGTGGAGCTGACTCGGATCAACTGAGCGACTCATCCGGCACCGTGGGCGTACGTTAGGCCCTTCGACGGTGCGGCGAGGAGCCGGAGGTCCGCCGGCTCCTCACCGCATCCACCCACCTCTGGGTGGCGGTCCGAAGTCCACGTACTTGAAGGGACGAAGCGGTTGCTCCCGGGGCCAGACCATGTCGAGGCTGTCGCCCTCGTACAGCGAGCCCGCCTGCATGACGTAGCGGATCGCCGTGCTGTTGCGGATGTCCTCGAGCGGATCGGCGTCGAGGACGAGCAGATCCGCGACCTTACCGACCTCGAGGCTGCCGAAGTCCGCGGCCATCCCCATCCCGGTGGCGACGTTGATGGTCGCGGCCCGAAGGGCGTCGTGGGGCGTCATCCCCGTCATCTCGAGCATCCAAAGCTCCCAATGGACCGCCAGCCCGTGGACCTGACCGTGACCGCCGGACGCGACGAGCCCCCCTGCCCTGCCGATGGCCGCCGCGCCGGCCCCACCATCCAGGAAGTAGTACTCGTCGGTCATGAAGCGCTGGCTCGTACGGGACTTGTGGTCGAGCACGCCGTGCGTGAGGAACCGCGCCAGCTTCTCGTCGGCGTGCACGTCCGTGGTCTGATACCAGTAGAGCTCGCCCTGGTACGTGCTCGGTGACGCGACCACCAGGGTCGGGACGTACATCGTGCCCGAACGGGCGTAGAGCTGGACGAAGTCGTCGTACATGTTCACCCAGTCCGTGGGCGCATGCTCGATGGCCGTGTACCCGTCCAGAATCATCGCCACCTGGCGCATGACGCCGCCGCCTTCGGCGGTCGTG
>Ga0224512_10001109_pt1 | contig 26726 bp, 23 predicted proteins | sample SF_May12_sed_USG_4_FD_169103 | JGI IMG/M metagenome (GOLD analysis project Ga0224512, IMG submission 169103) | Sediment microbial communities from San Francisco Bay, California, United States - SF_May12_sed_USGS_13 | ecosystem: Environmental > Aquatic > Marine > Sediment | place: USA... | reverse complement strand
GCCGTGCTCATTTCTCAGCGGGTCATCGGCTATAAAGTTTGGAAGTAACCGGAATGCCCAGGCAGTCGAAAAAACTCGATCGACGCGATGCCGTAGCGCGGATTCTGAAACAGCGCGGCGACGCGCTGCTAATCACTGGACTGGGCAGTCCCTGCTGGGACGCCGCCGCCGCCGGAGACAGCGAAAAGAACTTTTACGTCTGGGGCGGCATGGGCGGCGCCGCCATGATCGCGCTCGGGCTCGCCATCGCGCAGCCGAAGCGGCGCGTTCTGGTGATCACGGGTGATGGCGAAATGCTCATGGGACTGGGTGCGCTGGCAACCATTGCGGTGCAGCGTCCGAAAAATCTGAGCGTCATCGTCATGGACAACGAGCGCTATGGTGAGACCGGCATGCAGGCAACGCATACGCACCACGGCGTCGATCTCGCCGGCATAGCGGCATCGGCCGGATTTCCGCTGACAGCGACCATTAGGTCGATTAAGGCGCTGAACGACTTCAGCCCGAAGATCTACCAATCGTCGGGCCCGGTATTCTGTTGCGTCAAAGTCAACGACGCGAAGCTTCCCATGGTGCTCCCGGAGCGCGACGGCACCTGGCTCAAGAGCCGCTTCAGAAAAGCGCTGGTGGGAAGTTTGGATTAGGGGAGACCGTATGTCGTATGTCGTATATCGTATGTCGTATATCGGTAGTAGCGTTCGCGTCACGCGTTACGCATCACGCGTCACCAGACCCACTAATCAATTGTTACATGTCACAATACGTTTCCCTTCGAGCAGCCTGATCTAAGGAATCGCGAGCAAGCTCGCTCCTACAGCGGGCTTCGTTGATCGTCAAAATTCAGGTTTCAATCTATGCAGCTCATTACCTACAACATCCAATACGGCCGCGGTAAGGACGAGAACTTCGATCTGGAACGTATTGTCGGGGAAATCGAAGGCGCCGACGTTATCGCCCTGCAGGAAGTGGAGCGTTACTGGTCGCGTTCGAGCCACATGGATCAGCCGGCGGAGATCGCCCGGCTGCTCGGCGATTATTACTGGGTGTACGGCGCCGGGGTCAACCTGCACGTGGAAAGTCCGCCAGGCGTTGACCAGCACGCCAACCGGCGCCGTCAGTTCGGCAATATGCTGTTATCCAAGTCGCCGATCCTTTCTTCGCGCAACCACCTGCTGCCGAAGTACGCGAGCCTCGGACCCATGAGCCTGCAACGCAATGCGGTTGAGGGCGTCATCGACACGTCGCAAGGCCCGCTGCGTTTTTATTCCGTGCACCTAACGCACCTCGCGGCGGAAACCCGCATGCCTCAGGTAGAGCGACTGCTGGAGATCCATCGCGACGCCCTGGTGGAGGGAGCGGCGCTCACCGGCGGCGGACTCAAGGAGGAATGGACCCAGGACGGAATGCCCCCCGCCATGGCGGCTAATGCCGTGCTCATGGGTGACTTTAACTTCGAGCCGGATTCGGCGGAGTACGCGCGATTTGCCGGCCCCGTTTCTCCCTACGGCGGGCGTGTAGTCAACCCGGAAGGCTTCGTCGATGCCTGGGTCGAGACTGGCCACGACGCCAGCGAGGGCGTCACGGCGGAAATCTACGGGCGCCCGGTTCGGCTCGATTACTGCTTCGTCAGCGCCGCGCTTCGCGAGCGCATAAAAAGCGTGGATATCGATAACAAGGCGACCGGCTCCGATCACCAGCCCCTGCGGATAAGCATCGATCTCTGACGCCGTCGTTTCACTCGAGCCATTGATTAATCATGGTTTTTCCACCGCGATTGGAATGACGGGGGCGGCGTGGCAGGATCGCCGCGCGGAACTTTTCCGGCTCGTCGTCCCCGAACAAGGTAAATTCCTTCGGCATTTGACCGGGTCATTCAATAAAGCGATTGGAACCTTCCGGTTCGAGTTGCCAGGCCAGAAGTATTAACGGAGCAGCACATTGAAGAGCATATTGAAAGGCTTAGGCGTCATCGTCGCCGTGGCCGTAGCCCTGGTGGTAGGCGTCATCGTCATCGTGACGCTGCTGATCGACCCCAACGACTACAAGGACGAGATTTCGGACAAGGTCAAAGATCAGACCGGCCGCCAGCTCAAAATCGAAGGAGATATCCTGCTGACGTATTTTCCATGGCTAGGATTCCAGATGGGAAGCGTCGAGCTCGGAAACGCGCCCGGTTTCCAAGCGCCGGTATTTGCCTCCACGGAGAAAGTCGCTATCCGCCTCAAGCTGTTTCCACTTCTCCAGCGCAAGGTGGTGATGGATACCTTGGAGATTCACGGACTCCACCTCAACCTGGAAAAAAATGCCAAGGGTGCAACCAACTGGGACGATCTCATCAAGGGCGGCAGCGAGTCGGGTCAGCCGGCGGAGCCCGGCAAGGCGCCGCAGCTCGCGGCCTTTGCTATCGGCGGCCTGGACATTCAAAACGCAAATATCAGCTGGAGCGATGCACAGGCGGGACAGCAATACACGGTGCGCAATTTCAGCCTGGAAACCGGCGCCCTCAATCCTGGCAAGCCGGTGGACGTGAGCGTCGGCCTTGACGTGCAAAGCACTGAGCCGCCCATGAGCGGCCGGATTGAAGGCGCGGGCCAGCTGGAGATGAATCCGGATACACAGCTGTTCAGAGCCATCGGTTTCAACATGGTTGCGGGGTTCCAGGGTGAGCAGATTCCTGGAGGAAAGATGGAGTTGAGCCTTTTTACCGACGCGGTCTTGGATGGAAAGCAGCAATCGTTCCGCGTCAACAGCCTCAAGCTCAATACTCTCGGCGTGGAGGCGGACCTCACGCTGAGCGGCCAGCTGACGACAGAGGGCCCGAAGTTTTCGGGCACGCTGCAAGTGCCCGACTTCAACCCCCGCACCATGCTCGAGAATCTGGGTCAGAGCGAGATCGAGACCGCAGACTCCTCCGTACTCGCAAACGCCTCGTTGGAAGCGAAAATCAGCGGCACCGACAACAGTCTTGCGGTCACGCCGATCACCATGAAGCTCGACGACTCGAACCTGAAGGGCGAGGTGCTGGTGCAGAATTTCGCCAATCCGGCCATAGGATTCAGCTTTGGTCTTGACCAGATGGACGCGGACCGATACCTGCCGCCCCCGAAGGAAGGCAAGCCCGCGGTGGCCGCAACGCCCGGCGCGGCTGCGTCGTCGGCAGCTGGGCTGCCCATGGAGACTCTTCGCTCCCTCAACGTGGTGGGCAAGCTGGCGGCGGCAAAATTCAAAGTCGCCAAGCTCAACGTCAGCGACTTCAACGCCAGCATCACGGCTAAAAATGGACTCATCCAGGTGAACCCCTTGAGCGCTAAGCTTTACGAAGGCGTTTATGCGGGAAACATTCAGCTCGACGCGCGAGGCGACAAGCCGAAGATTTCTCTCAATGAAAAGCTCACCGGGATCCAGGCGGGGCCGCTGCTGAAAGATCTCCAGGGAGAGGAAAAGCTCACCGGCAAAGGCGATGTTTCCATCCAGATCAGCGCCATTGGAACGGAGCCGGATAGCGTCAAAAGGACTCTTAACGGGAACGCCGCGTTCAAATTACTCGACGGTGCGGTAAAGGGCGTCAACATCGGCCGCATGATCCGCGAATCCCGCGCCAAATTAAAAGGCCAGACGCTGCCGCCCAGCGACGAACCCGAGCAGACGGACTTTGCCGAGCTCACCGGCACGGTGACGTTCACCAACGGCCTGGCCAAGAATCAGGACCTGTTGGCCAAGTCTCCGCTACTGCGCATAACCGGCGCGGGGCAAGCGGACCTGCCCTCGGAGACCATTGATTACCGCGTGCAGGCCAAGATCGTCGGAACCTCCAAAGGCCAGGGCGGAAAAGAGTTGACCGAGCTCAGCGGCGTGACTATCCCCATCAAGGTCAGCGGCACGTTTGCTCAGCCAAAATATGCGCTCGACGCGGAAGCGCTGGGCAAAGGCCTCGCTGAATCCAAAGTCAAAGAAATTATCCAGGAAAAGATCGGCGGCTCGGCGACGCAGGGCGGAACGGGTTCCTCCGCGGGCGAGGTCAAGGAAAAAGCCAAGGAGCTGCTCAAGGGAATTTTGGGCAACTGATCCCGGACACAGTCTGCTGCTCTGACATTCTGCCGTCAGCGTTCAGCCGATTGTCGGGTACAGCGCGTTGCCGCGTATTGCTACCCTGTGCGTCACGCCCGTCACGGAGGCCGACGCCATGCGTGAGATCCCCTTGTTCGTCTTCGACAGCTTCACCGACCGGCTGTTCGCCGGCAATCCGGCAGCGGTTTGCCCACTTGAAACATGGCTTGACGAAGAAACCATGCTGGCCATCGCCGCCGAGAACAACCTTTCCGAAACCGCGTTTTTCGTCGCCGAGAACGGGCGCTATCGTCTGCGCTGGTTCACCCCGGCCGTGGAGGTCGACCTCTGCGGCCACGCTACCCTGGCAACCGCACACTATTTGCTCAACGAGGCGGCAAGCGAATCCCAAGAAGTGCGTTTCGAGACCCGAAGCGGGACGCTTGTGGTGAAGAAATCCGGAGAACTTCTGACCATGGACTTCCCCGCTCGGCCGCTCAAGCCCGTGCCGCGGGAAAAGGAAGCAGGTGAGGCTCTCGGAGCGGTACCCGCGGCGGTGTTCGAATCCGCTGGAAACTATCTCGTCGTGTTTGATACGGAGCGAACCATTCGCGGACTCACGCCGGATATCCCGGCGGTAAAGTCGCTCGGCGTTCACGGAGTTATCGTCACCGCTCCGGGCGATCGCGTTGACTTCGTCTCGCGTTTTTTTGCCCCCGGCGTCGGCATCGCCGAGGATCCCGTTACCGGTTCGGCGCACTGCACGTTGGCCCCCTATTGGGTGGAGCGGCTGGGAAAAAACCCGCTGGACGCGGAGCAGGTATCCAAAAGGGGCGGGCGGCTGAGGTGCGAAATCCGAGGCGATCGGGTACACATATCCGGTCGCGCCGTGATGTATGCGCGTGGCACCATCCGGGTTCCCGACTGAGTCCCTCGGTCATTCGCTATTGAGTACCGGTTTGGTCCATATTTGGATCATGACGGCAGAGGATCGGTTGGAGTGAGCGCAGCGGGTCTGAGCCGTGGGGAAGGCGGGTCGTTGCTCCTAGTGGTTGTCTGCGCGTCGCTCCTCTCCGGACTAGATCCCGCTGACCGCCTCACCTGGATTATGGAAATCACGCCGGTGTTCATCGGCCTGCCTCTGATTCTCGCCACCCGCGGACGCTTTCCGCTGACGCCGCTGCTCTACCGCCTGCTGGTAATTCACGCGCTGATCTTGATCCTGGGCGCCCATTACACTTATGCGAAAACGCCCCCTGGATTCTGGGCTCAGGACCTTTTCGGCTTCGAGCGCAATCACTATGACCGCTTAGGACATCTCGCCCAGGGATTTATTCCTGCGGTGCTGGCGCGGGAGATTCTGATCCGGCGCTCACCGCTCAAGTCCGGGCCCTGGCTGTTTTTTATTGTGGTGTCCATTTGTCTTGCCTTTAGCGCGCTTTACGAATTGATCGAGTGGTGGGCGGCGGTGTTCGGTGGCGAAGCGGCGGACGAATTTCTCGGCACCCAGGGCGATAACTGGGATACCCAGTGGGACATGTTCCTGGCGCTGTCAGGAGCATTGACCTCGTTACTGCTGCTTCGCCGCGTTCACGATCGACAGCTGGCGCGCTTGGACATTTCCGGCGCCACTTAGGAATAATGCTGTACACTTTTCCGGCCAGCGTTTCTGTCAGAAATTATGTTTGGACTATTCGACAGCAAGGCACGAGAAATCCGCCACCTCAATCGCGACGCGCCTGCTGTGATTGAAAACGCGCGGGAGAGCTATCGATCGGAGCTGGTTCGCGACATCGCCTTCTTGACCCAGCAGAAAGTCCGCGAGGCCGAAATCAGCTGTGGAGAAGATTTCGCTTGTCTGCAACGCGCGCTGGATCATTTCCGTAGGCTTCACCGGGAAGCCCGAAGAAGAAACGCGCACACGGAGCTTACCGCTTACACCCTGGTGATCATTTACCTGCGCGCGCAAATTCTCGGCCCGGCATGCGCGCCGGCGCGCGCCGCGATTGACGCGTTTCTCGACGAATGGCGCCACGCGTTCGGGACAGAAGACCAGAAGGGCCAGGAGCCCGCTTAGGGTGACTCATCGCATTTCGGCCGCCGCATGCAGGCGGCGTAAATCAGCGAGCCGGTGGATTGTCGAGATCGAATATTCGGATGAGGCCGTCGTCGCCGGTGTTGGCGAGATATCGGCCGTCGGGTGAAACCGCGAGTGTTGTGCCGCAGACCGGGTGTCGGCGTAAGCTTCTTAGGGTCTTCCCGGTATCCGGATCGAGAAAAAGCACCGAGCTGTCGTTGACCCGGCTGTTGCTCGCGATTGCGCGCTCGCGGGGTGTGTATTGGAGGGACGAAATCACGCCCCAGTGCGCCGTGTTCATGACCTCGAGGCTGCCGTTTGAGAGATCCCAGCGAAACAACCGGAACCAGCCGCCGCCATAGAGCCGATCACCGTCTTGATCAAAGGCGAGACTGCGCGCGTTGCTGGGCGGCGCTTCGAGCTCTCGGGGTGGCTCGTTTCCACTCAGCAGGAAAACCCGGCCGTCGAAGCCGCCCGATGCGATACGTCCGCCGGGGCCATGCCCGGCAAGCGATGCAATGGGCCCATAGTGAAGCACCCATTCGCCATCGGGGGCGAGCTGCGGCAAGCGCCAGAAGCGTAAAACGCCATCGTGTTGCGCGGTCACGACGCGATCGCCCATGGCGACCATTTTGTCGATGGGCGTGCCCGTGTCTCGCTCAGCCACCAGTGCGCCTGCTTTATTCCACAGCTTGAGCCGGCCATCGAATCCCGCGGTGACCAGTCGGTCCCGTGCAAAGGCGACGTCCTGCACGAAGCTGTCGTGGGCCTGAAAGACCAGCAGCGGCTTCGCTTGTTCAGGACGCCAGAGCGCCACGTCGCCGTCCCAGCCGCCGGAGGCCAGTATGCTGGAGGTGGGATCGAAATCGAGCGCCTCTGCGCCGGAATGAACGCGGTGATATTGGCTAAGCGGAAGTTCGCTGCCCGCGTCGAATACTGTGCAGCCCTGGGCGCACAGCAGCAGCCAAGAGATCACGCCCAGACGAACATGAGTCATGACATGCACGAGCACTCTACCGTTCTGTCTTCAGCGAGCCCGATTATCAACGACCGAGCGGCGCGGGGATCAGGCGTGGTCGTAGCGATTGCACAGATATTCGAACACCGCCCGCAAGCCCATGGCGTCCCCGCCTTCCGGGTGGCCCGGACGCGACTTGATACTCCACGCCATGAGATCGAAGTGCGCCCAGGGAATGGCGGCGGGGACGAAAGCGTCAAGAAACAACGCCGCGGTGATTGCGCCGCCAAAGGGCCGCGAAGCGGAGTTGACGATGTCCGCGACCGTGCTCTCGATGAGTTCCTTGTAGGGCGCATAAAGGGGCAGGCGCCAGACGGGATCGTGTATTTCTTCTGACGCGCGCAGGAGGTTCTCCGCCAGCGCGTCGTTATTGCAAAACATCGCCGGTACGTCAGTGCCCAGTGCAACCCGCGCCGCGCCGGTGAGGGTGGCGAAATCAATCATGAGATCAGGCGCCTCGCTAGCGCCTTCCGCCAGAGCGTCGCAGAGAATCAGGCGGCCTTCAGCATCGGTGTTGTCCACCTCCACAGTGAGCCCCTTGCGCGTCGCCAGCACGTCCCCGGGGCGAAAGGCGCTGCCCGACACGGCGTTGTCCACCGCGGGCACGAGCAGCCGCAGGCACACCGGTAATCCTGCGCTCATGACCAGCCGGGCGAGGGCGATGGCGTGGGCGGCGCCGCCCATGTCTTTTTTCATCAAGCGCATGTTGTTCGCGCCCTTGAGATCAAGTCCGCCGGTGTCGAAGCACACGCCCTTGCCTACCAGGGTGACCTTCGGACGATCCGGATTGCCCCAGCGCAAGTCTATGAGCCGCGGCTCGTGCACGCTGGCGCGGCCGACCGCGTGGATCGCCGGATAGTTTTCCTCAATCAGTGCATCGCCGACGGTTTCGCTGACAACGGCGTCGAATTCAGCCGCGAGATCCTTGACCGCGTAGGCGAGATGTTCCGGCATCATGTCTTCGGCCGGCGTGTTAATGAGATCGCGAATCAGGAAAACGGCCTCCACCAGATCCTGGATGCGCTTCGCGTCGCAGCCGTCGTTCACCACGAGTCTGGCGAGTTCCTGATCGGCGCGCTTATACCGGGTAAAGCGGTAGCCGCCGAGCGCCCAACCCAGGGTGGCGCGTTCCATCACCGGCGTATCCCACTCCGCGGAGATGTAGTAGCTGCCTCGGGGCAGCGCTGTCGTCAGCCGCGCAAGACAGAATGGATCGCCCGGGTCGCGGATCCCGGAGAGCACTTTTGCCATCTTCCCGTCTTGGCCCGGGATCAGACAGTGGGTGTCGGGTTTGGCTTCGAAATCGGAGGCCTCGACCCAGCGTTTCGCCGCGGGCTCGGCGTTCTTGAGCCAGGCTTTTAGATCGTCGGGAGTGAGGGGCACGATAGGCGTCGCGCCTTTGATGCTTTTTGTCGTGAGTGTGGACTGCATGTGGGTGTTATCGCTTTCTAGCTTTTACGCCGCGGCGCTATAACCGCAGGCGCGCCCGTTCAATTGTTCGAATTAGAGCAATGGGTGGCAATCAGCCGGCCGCAGCCCGGTATTTTTTCTCCACGGTAGCGTCCGGCAAATAGGCATCTTCCAGCGCCCGATACTTCTTCATTCCGACGAAGCTGGTGAATTCGTCGAAGGAGGGCACCCAGTTGGGCTGATCCGCAAGCGTTCCCGTGGGTGAAGCGCGCAGGGCTTCGAAAAAACCCTTTAGCGCCTTGTACGTGACCATGACAGAGGCCACCGGAATGGAAACGCGGGCAACGCCCATGGCAGCGAGCTCGGGCACCGGAATCAGTTCCGTTTTTACGCCGGTGACGCCGTCCATGAGATTAACAGAAAGCGGACCGTCAATTGATTTCACCGCGCGCTCGATATCGCTGCGCTTCGCAATGGCGTCGATGAACACGAGATCGGCGCCGGCCTCAAGATAACGGTTGCCCCGGCGGATCGCCTCGTCCAGGCCGAATGAGGCAAACGCGTCGGTTCGCGCGTTAATGACGAAGTTTTTATCCATCCGGTCCCGCACTTCGGCGCAGGCGCGCACCTTGCCGATCATTTCTTTCGCCGGGATCACCTGCTTTCCCGCCATGTGGCCGCAGCGCTTGGGAAACACCTGGTCCTCGATGTTCATGCCTGCCGCCCCCATGGCGATGAAGCGCTCCGTCACCCACGCTGCGTTGACGGCGTTGCCACCGCCGGTGTCTGCGTCCACCATCACTGGCACATCGGTGGCCTGGACGATGTTCCAGGCGGTGTCCAGCACGTCTTTCATCTGCACTAGACCGACGTCGGGCTTTGCCAGCAGGGCGCCGGCCACGCCGAAACCCGAGATTTGAACGGCTTCGAATCCCGCGTCGCCGATGAGCTTGGCGCTCAGGGCGTCGTGGCAGCCCGGGACCACCACCGCGCGGCGCGCCATGATGGCTTCGCGAAGGCGCGTGGATTTTTTCATGGCTTAAACCTCCAGAACTGGTAAGACGGGAACGTCGTTGCTTTTATTGTCGTTGACGGCGCCGGTTCGCGGCAACCGCGACGGCGCCCAGGGCTCCGACACAGTCGAGTCGCGCTGAATCGGTCAATATCACCCTGATTGGGGTACTAGTGTGCCGTCCCACCAGTAACTTACGTATCTCGACGGCTCCCGAGCCGCCGGTCGGCGTTGCACCTCATCGCAATAGCTACGGCTATTCCTCCTCGGCGCGCCTTGCCCGGCGACCCGCTAGCTCGCCGATATATCGCAACTTACTGGTGGGACGGCACACTAGATGCATCGCCCGCCATCCACTTCGATACATACGCCGGTGATGAACGACGCTTCGTCCGAAGCCAGAAACAAGCAGGCGTTGGCGATGTCTTCGGGCCTGCTCAGTCGCCCGAGAGGAATGCCGGCGATGACCCGGGCGCGGGCTTCCGGAGTGTCATCGCCGGGAAGAAACTTGCCGATGAGGCCTGTTTCGCCCATTACCGGGTTGATGCCGTTGACGCGGATGTTGTCCGGCGCGAGCTCGGCGGCCATGGACTTGGTCAGAGTGATGGCGGCGCCCTTGCTGCCGTTGTACCAGGTGAGTCCCGGGCGCGGCCGAACCCCTGCGGTGGAGGTAATATTGACGATAATTCCGTGGCTCTGTTTGCGAAAGACCGGCACCGCGTGCAGCGCCGAGAGATAAATGCTCTTCACGTTCACGGCGTAAATGTGGTCGAAAGTTTCTTCGTCGACGTCGAGCATCGGACCGTTCTTGTGGGTGACGCCGGCATTGTTGACCAGTATGTCGAGACCGCCAAATGTCTCGACGGATGCCGCAATCATCGCTTTCACTTCGCTGTTTTTGCTGACGTCCACGGTAACGGCAATGGCGCTGCCGTTACCGCCGATGTCATTCGCCACCCGCGCAGCACCTTTGGCATCAATATCTGCGACCACCACCCTGGCGCCTTCGGCGGCAAAACGCCTGGCAATGCCTTCACCGAATCCGCTCGCTGCCCCGGTCACGATGGCGACTTTGTTTTTGAGTTTCACCGATTGTCTCCTGGGTGTTGAGTCGTTCAGCCGGAGGATGAACGCGGCCCCACGTGGATATGCGTTACGGAAATTCTGAACAAACCTTGAAAAGTGAAAACCCTGTGCTTGCTGCGAGAGCGGGAGCCCAGTCAAAACAATTGTCTACTGGATTCCCGCTCCCGCCTTCGCGGGGGCATTGCTTTCACAGGGTCACAAATTCCTCCAACCCCCGCTTCGGCGTGGACAGGTTCCGCGGGAATGACGGCATAGGATCTTATTCTGAGGTTCCTTAAACTAGAGCGAACCCTGCCCCGTCCGCGCGAGACACCATACAACATTCCCAAATGAAGGCCACCGATCTCGAGCGCGCTGAGCGCTTCCTCGACGAAGAGCTGTCGGATCCGGAGTCCGGCTTCAGCATCGGCGTTTCCGGCGCAATAGCCGAGTTCATGCGCAGCAACGGCGAAGCCGAACTGCGCCGTGAGGGGCCGGTCCGTACCGTGACTACCCGCGATGGCGCCATGCGTGTCGCGCTGACGCCGGAGGTGGTGCCCGTCGCGGCGGAGTCACCGAGCAGGAGACCTGAGTACTGGCAGCAGCAGGTGGCGTTCTGTCTGGCGGAAGATCAGGCCGCCATGGGCGGGCGCCGGGTGCTGACGGAGCTCGGAACCGACGCGGATGCCATCGACGCGTCCGGGCGAAGACAGCTTCGCTTTGACCTTGGCTTAGGGCTCCGCCACGTGGATGCCTGTATCCGCACCGATGACACGCAGCTCATTGCGGTGCTTCGCCGCCTCGAAGGACGCGCGCTGTTTACAGATGCGCGGGAAGCGTGCGATGTCATCATCGCCCGAAGCCCCCCGCGGGTGTTCTGCTCGCGTCTCGGACGGATCGAAGTCTTTGCGCCCATACCGCAGCGCAAAACGCCGGCGGGACCCCACACGCATCTGCTCCCTGAGCTCTTCCATCGGGCTTCGCCTATTGCCGACTTTATTCCCGAGGGCCTGGTTTCCTGCCTGGACCTGTATCCGGCGAATCCATTGAGAAAACTGTCCGGAGAGAATCGGTCCTTCGACTCTAGGCGCCACGCGCGGTTTCAGAAAGTACTCGACGCCTGGGGGCCACCAGATTATCTGGCGGAAAAGCGCCGGGTCGCGGAATGGGTGCGCAAAGGCAGGACGCCGGACGAATGTCCGCCGGTCAACGGACCCCTGGCCAAGCTCGGGCGCCGGGTGGCCGCGCGCCAGCTCGGCCAAATCGGTACCAATGAAAAGACGCTTCGCGCCTGGCAACGGGCGCTGGAAACGGCTTGAGCCCCGTCCGTTTGCGGCATTCGCTTTGTCTCGTTGACACCTTCCGATCCGAAGCCATAGACTCGATTTGCTTGCCGCAACAGGTGCTTTGAGGGCGTTCGCCCGAGAAGTGAAACGGGAAGCCGGTGACGCCCGCTTGACATCGGGCCATTCCGGCGCTGCCCCCGCAACGGTAGGCGAGTGACGGCGTTCCATCGAGCCACTGCGCGAAAACGTGGGAAGGCGGAACCGCCCGGGGCGACCATTTGCGCCCCGCTCGCAAGCCCGGAGACCGGCCTGGATGCGGTGACTTCGTGCCACGGGCGGCGGCGCGGGTACCTATCGACGGCCCGCAGTCTGCTCAATTTCCCGTGGTGATTTCTGTTTGCGCGCGCGGGTGTGCGCGCCGGCGGAGTAGATCGCCCATGTTCAAGTTTACGCATAGCGATCAGCGCAGCGGCCCGATGCGCCTGTCTCCCGTGGCGCTCGTTGTTCTCGCGTGCGCCGCCACCGTGCCGGCCGGCGCCCAGCAAACGTCTCCCCTGGAGGTTGAGGAGGTCGTAGTTAGTGGCACCCGCTCACCCCAGAGCGCTGTCACTTCACCTGCGAGCATTACGGTGATTACCCGCGAGGAGATCGAAGCAAGCGGCGCACCTCATCTCATCGATGTTCTGCGTGGTCAAGGCGCAGTGCAGGTATTCGACAGTTTCGGCGACGGAAGCCGGGCCCAGGTGGGAATGCGCGGCTTTGGCGAGACGGCCCATGGCAACACTCTGGTACTTGTTGATGGCCGTCGACTTAATAATGTGGATATCGGCAGCCCCGATCTAAATAGTATTGCGTTGAAAGACGTGGAGCGTATCGAGATCGTTCAGGGCAGCGCGGGGTCGCTGTTCGGAGATCAGGCCGTTGGGGGCGTAATTAACATCGTCACTCGTAAATCGCGCGAGTTTGTCGCGACGCCGGAGGTGAGCTTCGGAAGTTATAATCGGCGGGCGGGGCGGTTTCAGCTCGGTAATCGATTGTCGCAGGGCATTTCTTACCGCTTATCAGGGGAGCGGCTCCGCACGGACAACTACCGGGACCACAACGAAAAAGATTACGCCAACTTCAGCGGGCTCATAGAGTTCGAGCACGCCCGCGGCTCACTGTTCGCTGATTTTGAGCGCGTTGAAGAAGATCTCGACCTGCCCGGAGGGCTGACCGAGGCACAAGTTGCGGCGAATAGGCGCCAGGCTGATCCATTCTTTGCTAACGACCTACTCGATACCGACACGTACGCTGTGCGCGGTGGTCTGCTTCAGCACCTGTACGGTCCCTGGTCTCTCGAGGGTGAGATTGCTTACCGAAAGGTGAAGGCCAACGGATTGTTCTTTTCTTCTCCTTTCGACTCGGATCGCCGGCACGTGGAGATCACTCCCCGACTCATCGGAGTTCTTACAAATCGATTTGGCGAGGCGGTAGTTACCGTCGGAGTCGATCTGCGCGATTCAGACTTTGATCTAGACTCGCCGTCCGTCGTTAACACCCGCAGTCGTCAGGAAGTTGAAGCCATATATGCGCAAGCGGTGATACCGTTCGCGCCACGATGGAGCCTGACGCTCGGAGCACGTAAGGCGTGGGTACAAAACAACCTCACTACGGTAGATTCTTTCGGGGGACCGGACTTTCCGAACGGGGTAAATTTGGATGATCAGGTTTTCGTTACGGAAGTCGGGATTTCGTTTCGACCGACGCAATCGTGGCGAATTTTCGCGCGACGTGATGAGAATTTTCGCTTCCCAAAGGCAGACGAACAGTCCTTCACTTTGCCCGGTACGGTGGGTCTCGACACGCAGAAAGGCACCTCCTGGGAAGCGGGCGTCGAGTGGAATTCATTATATGGACACTCTTTCAAAGTTGTAGGATTTTACATGCCGATCGATGATGAAATTGCGTTTGACCCAACCGTGGTCGGACCGTCGCCGTTTATTCCCGGGGCGAACGTGAATCTCGAATCGACTGTGCGGATGGGCTTCAATGCGGAGGGGAATTGGCGGTTGAGCGATCGATTGCAGCTCGCCGGCGCGTTCACTTATACGGACGCGAAGTTCGACTCGGGCGGGCTCGACGGCAATAAGGTTCCCTTTGTTGCAGACGCCGTGGCGCGTTTTAGCGTCGACTTGCGGTTCACGGATTGGTTGCGTGGGTATGCCGAGGTTCAGTCGATCAGTGATCGTTTCCTCATCGGTGATAACGGGAACAATTTCCCAGAGCTGGGCGGGTATACTGTGTTCAATCTCCGGTTGAGTTATCAGTATCGAGACTTCACGGTGGCCGCGCGGGTGAACAACGTGACGGATAAGCAATACATCGATTTCGCGTCTCCGTTCTCGTATTTCCCCTCCCCCGAGCGCAACTTCTGGCTCAGCGCGTGGCTCGACTTCGACTGACGCGCCATGACGAGCGAAGAAAGACTCCGCTGGACCGCATTTATCGCCGCATCCTTGCTGCTGCACGCGGCTGCGCTCGCCTGGCTAGATCTCACCGGGGCCGATATCGGGCGACTGCCCTCGAAGCTCACGGTGCTGCTGGAGTCAAAAGGCGAAAGTGAAGCGACTGAGGTTACGGATCCGCCGGCGTCCGCCAGCCGCAGCCGGGATTTGTTCGACCGCCCGCCGGTTAGCGTGGCAAAAACCGCGCCCGTCGAGCCGGCTGAAGAAAAACCCGCAACCGTCGAGGCGGCACCCCTGCCGGAGCCTGTCGCTGTGACGAAAAAGAAACAGCCCGAGCCTCGGGTCAAGGCGAAGACGGTGGCAAAGGCGCCTGAGCCGAGGCAAACGCCGGCGGAAGAAATCCAGACCGCATCGACGCCGCCGCCGATCTCGGCCCCCGAGCCGGCGCCGCTTCAGAAAAACTTCAATGAGCCGACTGACGGGGCGGCTTCCGCCGCCGCAGTCGCCGCGGCGAAAGACGAAGCTGTGCCGGACGGATACAATGCCGGTACTGCGCAACATCAAGGCCAGCTGCTTTCGCTGCTGCACCAGGCCATCAGCAAGCAGAAGCGCTACCCGCTGCTGGCCAAACGCCAGCGCCGCGAAGGCACCACCACGGTGAGCTTCAGCTTATCGCCCAGCGGCAAGATGGACGCCATCGGTATCGATCGATCCAGCGGATTCACCGTGCTGGATTCCGCGGCGGTGTCGGCCGTGAGCCGGGTGGCGCCCTTCGCGCCGGCGCGGCTGTTCCTTTCCGATGTCACCCGCTTCAAAGTCGACGTGACGTTTCAGCTGAATTAGACATCCGTACCGCAATGGGACACCGACTTTCGAAAATCTATACTCGCACCGGTGACAAAGGCACCACCGGGCTCGCCGACGGCTCGCGAGTGGACAAAGACAGCGCCCGGGTGGAAGCCATGGGTGCGGTGGACGAGCTCAACAGCCAGGTGGGCTGGGTGCTCTCCCAGGAGATCCCGATCACTGTCCGTGAGTGCCTCACGGACGTTCAGCACGATCTGTTCGATATCGGAGGCGAGCTGGCCATCCCCGGCACCTCGACGGTGACCGCCGCAGACGTCACGGCCCTCGAGCAGACGCTGGATCGATTCAACGCCGAGCTGCCGCCGCTGAAAGAGTTCATCCTCCCGGGCGGCAGCACCCCGGCGGTCGCGGCCCACGTGGCGCGCGCCGTATGCCGCCGGGCAGAGCGGCGCCTGCTGACCTTATCGCGGGAAGAGAGTGTTAACGAAGAGAGCCGCAAATACGTCAACCGGCTCTCTGATCTGCTTTTCGTTATCGCCCGCGTGCTCGCGCGTCAAACCGGCGGCGAGGTGTACTGGAACCCGAAGCGGAAACGAAGCTGATGGGATCCCGGCGCAAATTTTCGGGCTTCGCGGGGCAGACCGAGGACGGTCCGCCGCGCTTCAATTCATGACCGGTTCCGGATAAGCTCCGCGGAATCGCGGGCGGTTTCGCCCGCCGCGTGCCGGTCCGGTGGCGGCATCACACTCGAACTGACAGGGGTTAGACATGTTGAGCAAGAAGTACTGGCTGATTGCAGGACTCGTGCTGGCGGCCGCGCTGTTGCGGATCTTTCCGCATCCGCCGAACTTTGCCCCGGTGGCGGCCATGGCGCTTTTCGCCGGCGCGCAACTGGATAATAAAAAGCTCGCCTTCCTGATACCGCTCGTCGCCATGCTGTTGAGCGACATCGTGATCGGATTCCACGACGGCCTGGTGCTGGTCTACGTATGCATGTGCATCGCCGTCGCAATCGGCATGCAGCTGCGCGGCAGGATCGGTTCGCTGACCGTTACGGGCGGCGCGCTGGCGAGCTCGCTGATATTTTTCGTCGTCACCAACTTCGGCGTCTGGCTTAGCTCGGGCATGTATCCGCTGAGCTTGGCCGGTCTGGTGGCCTGCTACGTCGCTGCGATTCCCTTCTTCCATTACACCATCGCCGGCGATCTGTTTTACGCAGGCGTGCTGTTCGGAGGCTTCGCTCTGATTCAGACGAAGCTGCCGTCCTTCCGCAGCGAGCCGACTGGCGTTTAACAAAAGTCTAAAGCGTTTGAAAAAAAATGGCCCGCAACTGCGGGCCGTTTTTTGTTCGGCTGGAAAAATAGCCACTCCGATCCACTCTTACTTCATGCGCTGTTGTTTAACAGCAAAGTGCCAAATAAACCGCTCAGGACCCAAAGCGCTGCCCACGCCAGAACGCTCAAGCCCTTCCAGTGTAGTGCACGCTTCCATCCTATAGAGAACGGGGACAGTGTGAGAATAGTGGAAATGAGATACCCGAAAATAAAAATCACAACAACAGAATTGAGTGGGCCAGCCCAGATTACCGGAAGCAAGAAAACCGCCGTACCAAAAAGCGGCATGCCGTTGCCAATTACGTAGTCTGTATTGAATAACAGGTAGTTAAGGGCGAAGGCCAGTGCCGTCGAAAGAAGCAGGTAAGAAACCAGTGCACTTACGTGAGCTTTATAGTTCATTTGAGCCGAACGACGAACGAGTTAACGGTTTGCCATGTCAAAAATGTAGGGCGCAATAGCAAAGCGTATCGCGCCGTTTAATATCTCTTCCGCAGCTCTAGCACCTCATGCTCACGCGTGATATCCAAGCGCCCTAGAAACGACATGCCGAGCAGAAATGTAGGGCGCAATAGCAAAGCGTATTGCGCCGTTTAATATTTCTTGCGTAGCTCAAGCACCCCATCCTCGCGCTGAATATCCAGACGCCCCAAGAAAGACATTCCCAGCAGCACCTCCGTCGGAAAATCGCCTTCGTGCACCGAACCTTCCACATTGGTGAGCTCGATGTCGCCGACCTTCACCCGTTTCAGTTGCACGATATAGGTCTTCACGATTCCTGAAGCCGTCTGCGACAGGCCCGGCCGGCCTTCCACCGCGTAATCGATTCCGAGACGGCGCGCCTGGATTGAGTTCATCGAGACCGCCGTGGCGCCGGTGTCGACCACGAAGTTCACCGGATAACCGTTGATGCTGCCGACGACGGTGTACACATTTCCGTTGGTGGGATAGATCTGCACCGCGCGGCTTTCGGGCTCGGCGTAGTCGCTGCCGATGTGGGTGCCAAGGCCACGGGTGGTCTGAACCCCGTCAATCTCGATGACGGCTTCCCTGCTGTCGGCCCGGATCAGCTTGACCCCTTCTGGGCTGGTTTCCCCGGTCCTCAACAGACGTTGCTTGCCGTCGATGGCCAGGATCGCCTTGTCTTTGAACAATCCCTTGACGCTGACCTTTTCGACCGCGTGCACGCCCGCTCCGGCAAATAGTGCGATTGTGGCGAGCAGGGCGACGATTTGCGTTCGGCTTGCGAAAAACATTATCAGCTTCCGTTGTGGGCGCACACGGGGCTCGCCTCATCGGCGGCATTTCGACCGCCGGCGAGGCGCCTGGGCTATGGGTACAAGTTTAGATGCTTTAACGTGGAGCCGCGTCCGCGGCGGGATCAGCCGCGAGACTTGTACGGGGCTTTACGCTCGTAGCGGATCTTGTTCCGCTTCGGCACGGCTTTCAGGCGCCAGTTGGAAACCCCCCAGGCGAGAATCTGGCTCGCGGGGGCGCCGCGCAGCTCCGGCATCGGGGATTGGCCGAGAAACGCAAGGACTTCGAACAGCACCTCGCCGGGGTCCCGAGCGCCCACGGGTTGGGCAAAGGTCTGCTTGCTGAGTTTGCTTCCTTTTGCGTTGACCGCCACCGGAAGATGCGCGTACAAGGGCGTCGGCAAGCCAAGGCAGCGCTGCAAATGAATTTGTCTCGGAGTCGAGTCCAGCAGATCCGCGCCGCGCACGATTTCGCTGATGGATTGAAGCGCGTCGTCAACGGTGACCGCCAGGTGATAGGCAAAGATCCCGTCCGCGCGAAGCACCACGAAGTCGCCGAAAGCTAAGTCCAGTGACTGAACGAACTCACCCTGCACCTGATCGTTGAGCGATACCGGCTTGTCATGGGTGAGCACGCGAACGCTTCGCGCTTGGCGTCCATCCGGAACCCCGTTTCTGCAGGTTCCGGGATAAACGCCGTCTTCCAGGTCCCGACGGCTGCAGCCGCAGTCATAGACGAGCCCGTCGCGACGCAACCTGTCCAGCGCGTCGGCGTAAATGTCGAGCCGATTACTTTGGTAAACGACCGTTTCCTCCCAGAGCAATCCGAATCGCTCCAGGTCTTTCAAGATGCTGTCGGCGGCGCCGGGCGCGTTCCTGGGCGTATCCAGATCTTCCATCCGCACCAGCCAGTCGCCGCCTGAGCTTCGCGCCTGCAAATAGCTGCCGACAGCCGCAACCAGGGATCCGAAGTGGAGCGGACCGGTAGGCGAGGGCGCAAAGCGCCCGCGGTAGCGGGGTGGCTCAGGGGAGGCTGGGGAACTCATCGCGCGACAAAGGCCACGCGACTAGATAGCTGTACAAAAATCTCGGTCGATGTCCTTGCGGCGGCGTCCCCTCCCTCTCGCATCGAGGGGGAGGGACAGGGAGGGGGTGTAGACAAGGAGCGTATAGGCAAATGCAATTCCAAAACGCGCCGGGAACATTGGCGAAGGTGGCGGTGAAACGAAGCCACCGAGTGGCCGGGAGTTCGGAGTAGCTTTTTAGGGGTCGCCGGCCGCGCTAGCGGCCGGGCGTGGCGCAGCGCAGGGGGCCGATTCGGAGTCGTTTCAGTGATTAAGGCCGTTAATCAACCCATCTGTTTTTCGCGGATTTCGTCCAGCACTTTGCAGTCGATGCAAAGCGTGGCAGTAGGACGCGCTTCTAGACGGCGGATGCCAATCTCGATGCCGCAGGTTTCGCAGAAGCCGTAATCGCTGCTATCCAAGTGGAGCAGAGATTCGTCGATCTTTCTGATCAGCTTGCGCTCCCGATCTCTGGTGCGAAGCTCCAGCGTGAACTCCGATTCCTGGCTGGCACGATCGTTAGGATCCGGAAAATTTGCCGCTTCGTCCTGCATGTGGTGGAGGGTGCGGTCCACCTCTTCCATCAGCTGCCGCTTCCACGCGAGCAGAATTTTTCGAAAATGCTCGATTTGCTTCTCGTTCATGTACTCTTCGCCCCGCTTCGGCTTGTAGGGCTTGAAATCGAGTACCGCGGTGGTGGCTGTATTCGGCATGGTTACCGCTCCGTTCTCCGTCCGTATTTTTCGCTGCATCAAAGCGTAGTTGGACAGCGCTGAAACTCAAAAAATTGTATTCGTCCGGCGGTCCGGGCCGGGGGGCGCCAGGCCCCATTCTTGTGCCCGGCAACTTACCGGACCACCAGAGCAGACGCGCGTATATAGCAAATCACTCAGACGGGCGCAACGCAAAATGCGCTGCGCTGTGACCGAGCGCTGGTCCTGCCCGGGGTCATTAGAGGCCCTCAGGGGCCCTTGGTTTCATTTTCCGCTGGCGTCCCGGAGCTGCTCCACCCACATGGCGGTCGCGCCGGCCACGGCGCTGGGAATGACGAGGAAATTCAGCACCGGGATGGTGAGGCCGACCATCACGCTGCCGCCGAATCCGAGGCTGAGCCAGCGGCGGCGGCCGAGCACGTTGCGCTGCTCCGGAAAGGCGATGGCGTGATTGCCCATGGGGTAGTCGGCATAGGCCACAGCAAGCATCCACGCGCTGAAAAGGATCCACAGCACCGAGGCTGCCACGTTGACCCCGGGGATGAGCATGAGCAGGAGAATGGGCACGGCGCGGATGCCGATGTAGAGGAGCTTCCGCAGCTCCGAGGTGAAGGTGCGCCCGACGTCCGCGAGAATTTTCTTAAAGCCGCCTTCTTCCGGGCCCCCGCCGGTGAGCTGGCGCTCCACCGCTTCTGCCAGCAGCCCGTTGAACGGGGCGGCGATCAGATTGGCGATCATGTTGAAGGTGAAGAACGCAATCAGCAGCGCGGCAATCAGGAACAGCGGCAGCAGCAGCCACTTCAGCCACTCGAGCCATTGGGGAAGCATGCTGTCGAGAAATGACTGAAGCTGGCCCGCGCCGAAGTAAATGAGCGCGGTAAAAACGATGACGTTGATGAGCAGCGGCATCACCACGTAGCCGCGTATCCCCGGTCGCAGGATGAGAGCGAACCCGCGCAGGAAATAAAGCGCGCCGTTGACAGGGTTGTTTCCCATGGGATCAGCCCGGCGGCAGGGTGACGGTGGAGGGCGGGTTCCAGCGTGGCGACCGGTGCTCGGCGACGACGCTGGTATAGATGCCGCCGCGTACGTTGAATTCGGCGGAAACGCGCATGAACCGAGGGTTTACGGCCGCCACCAGGTCGTCGAGAATCCGGTTGGCGACCGCCTCGTGGAAGGCGCCGTCGTCGCGGAAAGACCAGATGTAAAGCTTCAGGGACTTGAGCTCGACGCAGCGCTTGTCGGGCACGTACTCGATCAAGAGGGTGGCGAAGTCTGGTTGCCCGGTCTTGGGACACAGGCAGGTGAATTCTGGCACCCGGATACGAATGGTGTAGTCGCGATCCGGAGTCGCGTTATCAAACGTCTCGAGTTCTGTGCTTGGTTTGGTTGTCATCGTCGGTGTATTGGTGTTTCCATTCCCGCGATTAGTGTAAAGTATCGGTCGATGCAACTCGAAACCCGCACGCTCGATTTCTGCTGATGCGTCTGCGAAAGATCCGGCTAGCCGGTTTCAAGTCCTTCGTCGATCCCACCACTATCAGTTTCCCCGGCGACCTCATCGGTGTCGTCGGTCCGAACGGCTGCGGTAAATCCAACATTATCGACGCCGTGCGCTGGGTCATGGGGGAGATCTCCGCCAAGCACCTGCGCGGGGACACCATGGCGGACGTGGTATTCACCGGGTCCACCTCGCGAAAGCCGGTGGGCCAGGCCACCGTGGAGCTGGTGTTCGACAATAGCGACGGCCGCGTAGGCGGCAGATTTGCCAGCTATACCGAAATCGCGGTGAAGCGTCAGGTCAGCCTGGACGCACAGTCCCTTTATTTCCTCAACGGCGCCCGCTGCCGGCGCCGTGACGTCATGGACCTGTTTTTCGGCACCGGCTTAGGCCCGCGAAGTTACGCCATTATCGAGCAGGGAATGATCTCTCGGGTCATCGAGGCCAGGCCCGAAGAGCTCAGGGACTTCCTCGAGGAGGCCGCGGGGATCTCAAGGTACAAGGAGCGGCGCCGCGAGACCGAACTCCGCATGCGCCACACCCAGGAGAACATGGATCGCCTGACCGATCTTCGGGAAGAGCTCGGCAAGCGCATCACCCACCTCAAGCGCCAGGCGACCATGGCGGAGAAGTACAAGGTCCTGAAGCAGGAGGAGCGCCAGCTCAAGGCGGAGCTGCTGGCGCTTCAGTGGCGCGCCCTGGACGAGGAGGCAAAAGTCCACGCATCGGAGGTCGGCGAGCAGCAGGTGAAGCTCGAAGCCGCCATCGCGGAGCAGCGCCGGGCGGAGTCCAAGCTGGAAACCCAGCGCCAGGCCCATGCCGAGGCAACGGATGCCTTTAACGAGGTTTACCGCAAGGTGCTCGACGCCAGCGCCGCCATCGCCCGCAGTGAGGAGGCGATCCAGAGCCTGCGCAGTCAGCGCCAGCAGCTCAACGAAAGCCGGGAGCGCGAGTCCCAGAATCTGGACGAGGCGCGCGGCCACATCGCCACCGAGGAGGCGCGCCTGACCGAGCTGCGCCAAACCCTGGAAGCGCTGGAGCCGGAGCTGGAAGAGGTCCAGTCCGAGTCAGCCCGCGCGCGCCTGGAGTTTCGCCAGAGCGAAGAGGCGATGCACGCCTGGCAGTCGGAATTCGAGGCCCTGAGCCAGGCGGCCCAGGAGCCGGCCCACGCCAAGCACGCCGAGGAAGCCCGCATCGTCCACCTGGAGGAAAATCTCCAGCAGATGATGGAGCGGGCGGCCCGGATCGAAGTGGAGCGCAAGGCGCTCGATATCGAATTCCTCGATCGGAGCGTGAGGGAAATCAGGACGCGGCTGGATGGCGCCAAAGAGCGCACCCACCAGGTGGAGTCGGATCTGGAAGCGCGTCGGGAATCACTCAAGACTTTGCGCCAGCGCCGCCATGAGGCAGCCGAAGCGCTGCATGAGGCCCGCGATCGGCTGCAAGACGTGCGCGGCCGCCTGGTCTCGCTCCAGGCGTTGCAGCAGGACGCTCTGGGCAAGGGTCCCGGCGGCGCCAGCGACTGGCTCAATGCCCGCGGACTGGCCGAATCGCCGCGACTTGCTGAGGTGCTCAAAGCAGAGTCCGGCTGGGAGCGCGCGGTGGAAGTGGTGCTCGGCAACCGGCTCGAATCGGTGTGCGTAGACGGGGATCTGGACGCCCATCTGAAGGCCCTGGAGATTTTCGGCGACGGGGACTTAAGCCTCATACAGCGCGGCGGCGATTCAGGCCGGGGCGCCCCAAACCGGCTGGGCCTGCCTCTACTCTCGGCCAAGGTAAGCGACAGCGCAGGCGCGGCGGACTTGCTCCGTGGCGTCTACGCGGTGGATTCCCTGCCCGGGGCGGTCGAGCTTCGGCGCAGGCTGGAGCCGGGCGAATCTGCGGTCACGCCCGCTGGCATCTGGATTGGACCGGGGTGGGCCCGCATCGCCCCCGGCAAGCCCGATGACGCCGGCGTGCTGGCGCGGGAGCAGGAGATTAAGGCTCTGGCGGAAGCCTTTGCCGAGCGGGAAACGGAAGTCGCCAACCTCGAGCTCGAGCATGGGGCGACAGAATCGGCCCTCAGCGAAGCCGAAGCTGATTTTGCGGAAGCCCAAGGTGCGCTGTCCGAGTCTCACCAGCAGCAGGGCGATTTGAAGTCCGAGCTGGGAGCGGCCCAGGCCCGGCTCGAGCAGGCCCAGTCCCGGTCGGCGAGTCTTGCCGGCGAGCTGCTGGAAGTTCGCAACCGCCTGGCGGCCGAAAAAGAGGTGCGTCTGACCGCCGAAGAGCGTCTCAAGCAGTCCACCCAGGAAGTGCAGCGCCTGAGTGGCGAGCGCGACGCCTGGCAGAATCGGCGGGAAACTCACCGCAAGCGGCTGGAAGAGGTTCGTGAGCAATGGCATTCCGCTCGCGATCGCGCCTACGAGATCGGGGTCAAAGTGGAGTCGCTCAGGGCCCAGGTGACGTCGCTGGAAGAAGCCCGCGGCCGCAACCGCGACCAGGTGCAGCGTATCGAGGCGCGTCTGGGCGAGCTGGACGAGCAGCTTTCCGTCATGGAACAACCGCAGCGGGAGGCAAAGCAGCGCCTCGATGCCGAGCTTGCTGCGCGCAGCGAGGTCGAGCAGACGCTGAAGTCCGCCCGCGCGCAGGTAGAGTCCCTGGAAAGCGAAGTCCGCGACTCAGACCGCGCCCGCCACCAGATCGAAGAGCGGGTCACGGCGGAGCGCGACGCTCTGTCTGAGCTCAAGCTCAAGAGCCAGGAAGCGGTGGTGAGAAGGCGCACCGTTGAGGAGCAGTTTGCCCAAAGCGGTAATGAGCTGAAGGCGCTGCTGGCAGACATCGGCGAAGAGGCGAGCGAGTCCGAGTGGCGGGAAAAGCTCGAGGCGATGGATCGGCGCATCAATCGATTGGGTCCCATCAATCTCGCCGCCATCGACGAGTACGAGCAGCAGTTCGAGCGCAAGCAGTACCTGGACGCGCAATTCGCCGATCTGGAGGAGGCGCTCACTACGCTGACTGCGGCGATCCAGAAGATCGACCGGGAAACCCGCGCCCGCTTCAAGGAGACCTACGAAAAAGTGAACAAGGGTTTGAGCGAGCTGTTCCCGCGCCTGTTCGGCGGAGGCAGCGCTCACCTCCAGCTCACCGGCGACGATCTGCTGAGCACCGGCGTGTCTGTCATGGCGCGTCCGCCCGGAAAGCGCAACACCAGCATCCAGCTGCTTTCCGGTGGCGAGAAGGCGCTGACCGCCGTGGCGCTGGTGTTTGCCATTTTCCAGATGAACCCGGCCCCGTTCTGCCTGCTGGACGAGGTGGACGCGCCGCTAGATGATTCGAACGTAATGCGATTTTGCGAGCTGGTCAGGGACATGTCCGAGCAGATTCAATTCGTGCTGGTGACGCACAACAAAATCACTATGGAGCTTTCGCAGCAGCTCATCGGCGTCACCATGAACGAGCCAGGCGTTTCGCGGCTCGTCGCCGTGGATATCGACGAGGCCGTGGAACTGGCCGCCGTTTGACGTTGTGCCCGCCCGTCCCCGTGCTCCGGCTCCACGGTAAAGCGGTGACTACATGGACAGTCTTCGATTAATTCTGCTGGTCAGCGGGATCTTCCTGCTTGCTGGGATTTATTTTTGGGGCGTGACCGTGGCCCGACGGGAGTCGCGTTCCGACAAAAACGTCGGCGCCGGCGCGGAGATTACGGATGAATTAGAGCTTCTGGAGCGGGTCCAGGATGCGCGCGCGGCGCTCAACGCCGAGTCACTTAAAGAGCTCGAGAACTACGACATCGACGAAGGTCTGGATCGGGAAACCGCCTCCGGGACCGCGGCGGAAAGCGCCATCGAGGACGCAGCCAGGGACGATTACGCCGAGTCGCCGCCGTCGCCCGACGACGACCATGATCACGATGAGGGTAGATTTCGGCCGGTGTTTGCAAAAGAGCTGGCGGAAAGCGCTGATTCAGGCGAAGAGTTAAGCGAGATGGACGAGGTCGTCGCCACTCTGTCCGAGATTCGCGCCACTCTCGCACCGGATCCGTTGATCAAAGTCGATCAGCTCGATCTGCTGCCAGAGGAAAAGGAAGTTCAGCGGGCCGAGGCGCGCGGACAGCGCGAAGAATCGAAGACGAAATCGGGGGAAACGAAAGACCCGTCAGCGGATAGCCTGGTGCTGACGCTTACCGTTATGGCGAAGGAAGGTCAGCGTCTCCCTGGGGACGAGCTTCGCAACTGGCTGGAAGCGCTCAAGCTCCGTCATGGCGACATGGGGATATTCCATTACCGGTCGGCGGGCAAACCCATGCGCGCCCCCCCTACATTCAGCGTCGCCAGCGTGGTGAAACCCGGCAGCTTTGATCTGGACGAGATGGCCGACATCTCCATTCCCGGCGTCGCCATGTTTCTCCAGCTTCCCGGGCCGGATGAGCCGAGCGCGGCTTTTGAAGAAATGCTGCGCACCGCGCGTAAGCTCGCGGAAGGCCTGGGCGGCGTAGTTTGCGACGAAACCCGAAGCACGCTCACCGGACAGGCCATCAACCACCTGCGCGAGCGTATCGCCGAGTTCAGCCGCAGGCAGCGATTGCGGTTTTAATTTATCAAGACGCGGCGCCGCCGGTTGGGCGGCGGTGATTAAGATCTCAATTCTCCGCTGCATGAACTCATGAGCGCGCCGAAACAGGTGAAATCGCGGGTGGACGCGCTGCGCAAGCAGATCGCGCACCACAACTATCGCTATTACGCCCTGGACGAACCCGAGATCCCCGACGCGGAGTTCGACGCCCTCATGCGCGAGCTGGAATCGCTGGAGGCGAAGCATCCGGATCTCATCACTCCTGACTCTCCCACGCAGCGGGTTGGCGGCGCGCCGTCGGAGGCGTTTGCGGAGGTGAAGCATGGCGCTCCCATGCTTTCGCTGGCGAATGCATTCGGCGAACAGGAGCTCACCGATTTCGATCGCCGCGTGCGAGAGCGCCTTGATGTGGACGAGGTGGATTACACCGGCGAGACCAAGCTGGACGGACTGGCCGTGAGTCTACGCTACGAAAACGGCGAGCTCGTTCAAGCCGCAACCCGCGGTGACGGCATCAGGGGCGAGGATGTCACCGCCAACGTTAAAACCATAAAGGCGGTGCCGCTCAAACTTCGAGGTGACGGCCATCCCCGGGCGCTCGAAGTGCGCTGCGAAGTGTTCATGACCCACGCCGGCTTCGAGCGCCTGAACGCCGTCCAGCGGAAGAAAGAGCTGAAGACCTTTGCCAATCCGCGAAACGCGGCCGCCGGAGGATTACGCCAGCTCGATTCGCGCATCACCGCGGAGCGTCCACTCACCGTATTTTGCTACGGCCTTGGCGAAGTTTCCGCCGACGATGCGCCGGATACCCAGTTCGGTCGCCTGCAGTGGCTGAAAAGTTTAGGCCATCGAGTTTCTCCGGAAGCGCGGCGCCTGCGCGGACTCGAAGGCTGCCGCCAGTACTACGACGAGATCGGAAAGCGCCGCGATAAGCTCGGATACGACATCGACGGCGTGGTGTTCAAGGTCGATCGCGTCGACTATCAGGAGCGTCTGGGTCATGTGTCCCGCGCGCCCCGCTGGGCGGTGGCCTACAAGTTTCCCGCCCAGGAGCAGACCACTCGGCTTTTAGGCATCGAAGTGCAGGTGGGGCGCACCGGAATACTTACGCCGGTGGCGCGGCTGGAGCCGGTTCGAG